>OGML01000416.1_pt1 | contig 45712 bp, 34 predicted proteins | sample 1572951 | NCBI WGS metagenome assembly OGML01 (sample SAMEA2581883, study PRJEB24529) | metagenome | biome: Human gut stool | place: China | collected 2011 | reverse complement strand
CAAGGGTGTTATCAAGCATCTTCGTGAGGCTTATCCGGATGCTAACATTGTGGCAGTCGACTACGATCCTGGGGCATCCGAGGTTAACCAGATCAACCGTATTAAGCTGATGCTGGCAGCGGCCAACAAGAAGCTCCGGTAACAAAATACATGCAGTTATAGCTTGTGATATAAAAAACAGCTACATATATCTTCTATTCCGCAGATCACTTGCGTTCTGTTTTTCACGTAACGGTACTAAATTCACCGCTTATCGCGGTTCATTAAGGACCGACGTGAGAAAAGGTCTGCTAAAAGAAATATCTGATCCCGGTGTGGGTGTTTTTTATGTCGACATTTGTATTAGTGTTCCCCTGCCAGATCCTCTCTGTTGACACATTGTTTTATAATTGCTAGTATAGGCTTGATATAAGGGATTTCTGTGCGAAATCAGGTATTATGTATGAGCATTATGAATGAGATCGTTAAGAAAGATTATGAAGATTATGGCTGTAGGGCATGATTTATATCTTTATGAAATGGTATGAGGTAAGAAAGATGAAGGAAAACAGAGAGAAAATGTATAGATGGCGTTGGACAAAAATAGTTAGTTATATATTGGTAACGGTGATGACTGTTTCGCTGTTTGGGCAGATTGCTGCGAATGGCACATTGGGCGGAACTGGCAAACAGGCAGGCACAGGTGTGATCGCGGGGTTTAATCAGGTAGAGGCAGCTTCGGATGCTTCCATTGATTATAAGACGATTTTGGAGGAGACTTCTGTTGCTATTGAGAAAAAGCTGACAACCTATAAGGTGGAAGTGGCAGATGAAACAGGCGGAACTTCTGGCGCAGGACATCCTCATCCATCGGGTGGACCTGGCGGCACTGCCGGTGGACGCCACCAAGGAAGAGGTGGCGGACCTGTTCACCCAGACAAAGTATTCCCGGCTGCTGATCTATCGGGAGGACATCGACCACATCATCGGCACCATACACCAGAAGGACTTTTATGTGGGCTGCGGCGTAACGGACAAGCCGCTGGAAGAGATACTCTCCCCGGTCATGTTCGTGCTGGAAAACGAGCCCATCAGTCTGCTGCTGAAAAAATTGCAGCTGGCCAAGACCCAGGTGGCCGTGGTGGTGGACGAGTACGGCGGCACCTGCGGCATCGTAACCATGGAGGACATTCTGGAGGAGCTGGTGGGCGAGATCTGGGACGAGCACGATGAGGAGGAGGTCTTTATCCGCAAGGTGGACAAGGACACCTATCTGGTGGACGCGGCCATGGATTTTGACGATTTTGCCGAGTTCTTCCATCTGAATGAGGAGACGGAGATGACGTCCGTCAGCGGCTGGGTGATGGAGCAGTGCGACCGGGTTCCTGAGGTAGGCGACCGGTTCAGCTGCCAGGATCTGGACGTGCTGGTGACGCGGGTGGACAATCACCGCACTTGTGAGATCAAGGTGGTCCGGCGGGAAGTGTCCGGCGGTGAGATCACCGACGAGACATAAGCAGAAGCACCCGGAGGCATAAGCCTCCGGGTGCTTATTTTTTCCTGTGAGGAACCTCCCCTAAGGTGAGTCCAATACTACCATACCACCATCCGCCCGCCAATGCAAGAAGAACTTTCGCTTCTGCAACAATTTCTCCCTAATTCTATATATTATATGATAATTCCGATGAAATATCTGCGTTTTGCACCGTTGACAGCGGAGGTATGGGGGTGTACCATCGGAGCATATTTTTTACAGGGGAGATGGCGGGATGAAGTATATTTTTGTGACCGGCGGCGTGGTGTCCGGGCTGGGAAAGGGCATCTGCGCGGCATCGCTGGGCCGGCTGCTGAAGCAGTGCGGTCTGCGGGTGCGAAACCAGAAATTCGATCCGTACCTGAATGTAGACCCGGGGACCATGAGCCCTTACCAGCACGGCGAGGTGTTCGTCACCGACGACGGCGCGGAGACGGATCTGGACCTGGGACACTATGAGCGCTTCGTGGATGAGGCGCTGACCGGCGACAGCTCCGTTTCCTCCGGAAAGATCTTCTGGTCGGTGCTGAACCGGGAACGGCAGGGTGGCTATCTGGGCGGCACGGTGCAGATCATCCCCCATGTGACCGACGAGATCAAGCGGCGGTTGTACGCCATGGATGACGGACAGACGGACGTGGTCATCGCGGAGATCGGCGGCACGGTGGGTGATATCGAGAGCCAGCCGTATCTGGAGGCCATCCGTCAGGTGGCGGCGGAGCAGGGACGGGAAAACGTGCTGTATATCCACGTGCCGCTGGTGGTCTCCATCCCCGGCAGCGGCGAGCTGAAGAGCAAGCCTACACAGCACTCCGTGAAGGAGCTGCTGAGCGTGGGAATCCAGCCGGATATCCTGGTGTGCCGCACCGACAGCCCGCTGCCGGAGGACATGCAGAAGAAGATCGCACTGTTCTGCAATGTCAGTGAGGACTGCGTCATCCCCAACCTGACGGCGTCCACCCTGTATGAGGTGCCCCTGCTGCTGGAGCGGGAGGGGCTGTGCCGGGTGGTGTGCCGCAAGCTGGGACTGGGCGTCGGCGAGCCGGATATGCGGCACTGGCAAGAGCTGGTGACGCAGATACACGCGGCGGAGCAGCGTCATGTGACCATCGCGCTGGTGGGCAAATACACGGAGCTGCACGACGCCTATCTCAGCGTAGCGGAGTCGCTGTTCCACGCGGGGACCGCCTGCGGCGCACAGGTGGACATCCAGTGGGTGGACTCACAGCACCTGACGGCGGAAAACCTCACGGAAACGCTCTGCGGGTGCAGCGGCATACTGGTGCCCGGCGGCTTCGGTGACCGGGGCATTGAGGGGATGATCCTGGCGGCACAGTACGCGCGGGAGAAGGGTATCCCCTATCTGGGCATCTGCCTGGGGATGCAGATCGCGGTCATCGAATTTGCGCGGCACGCAGCCGGGTGGGCGGATGCCCACAGCGCAGAGTTCAGCGCCGTGACGGCACATCCGGTCATCGACCTGATGCCGGACCAGGTGGGCGTGACCGCCAAGGGCGGCACCATGCGGCTTGGCAAGTATCCCTGCGTACTGGCGGAGGGGACAAAGGCCCGGGAGGCCTACGGCCAGCGGGAGATATGGGAACGCCACCGTCACCGGTATGAGTGCAGCAACGTGTTCCGGCCGGAGCTGGAGGCCGTGGGCCTGCGGGTGGCGGGTACATCGCCGGACGGCCGTCTGGTGGAGATGGTGGAGATAGCGGACCATCCGTGGTTCGTGGGGTGCCAGTTCCACCCGGAGTTCAAGAGCCGGCCGGACCGGCCCCATCCCCTGTTCCGCGGCTTTGTGGCGGCGGCGCTGGCGCAGCAATAAGGAGGCACAAAAAGGCCCGCCCCTGCGGGGCGGGCCTTTGCACTCAGCGCATCAGGGCTGCATGGCCGCGGCGGTGGCCGGGTCGAGATAGTACTTCCCGTCGCCTCCCAGGTAGTAGATGTTCTGGATAAAGCCGTGGAGGTCGTACTCCACCTTCGTGTTTGGCTCGGCCAGCACATCGCCGTACATCAGCACGGGATCGATATCCTCCCGGCTGTTGATCTCCTCCTCGGTCAGATCACCGCCCTTTTCAACGGTGCGGTTCAAGTTGGCGTCGTAGTAGACCACGGAGTAGTCCTGCATCCACATGGGAACATAGACCACCTTTGTGACGGTCTGCCCGTCCTCCTCGGGCTGGGAGATTCCCTCCACCGGCGGTACGTCATCCTCATCGGTGGGCAGGGTCTGGACGCCGCAGGCGGCCAGCGCCGTAAGCAGGGCCAGCAGCGCCGCGATCACAGCATACTTTTTCATATTCATTCGCTCCTTTCGCTTCGATACACGCTCTCCGCCATAGACAGCAGTTCGCTCTGTGTCTCGCCGCCGGTGAGCAGGAAGAAGCAGTTGGCCTGCTCATCCACCCACACCAGCGCCGATGCGCCTGCCGGTACAGCCACATAGTGGAACGGTGCCGTGTCCTCCCCACGGTAGAACCACAGGCCATAGCCGCGGCGTGCCGGGGAAGCGCTCTGCCCCGCAGGGGCGAAGCGATACAGCCGCGCGGAGATGCCGTGCACTGTCACCGGCGCCGCATCATAGCCCTCCGGCATTCCCTCTTCCCCCATAGGACGCTGCCCCGTCTCGGTATTGTATATCCCACCGGTGCTTCCGTCCCGGAGTTCCGCGCGGATCTGTGCGCTGCCGGTCAGGGGCACAGCTTCAAACAGCAGATCCCCCTGCGCGGACGTCCAGCGCATCACCCGGACACCATTCCTCTTTTCATCGTTATAGCCTCCGGTAAAGTCACCTGTCAGCGTATAACCCGCCGGGGCCGCAGGCGTATAGTCTCCCGGTGTCGGTTCCTCCGCTGACGGCGTAATGTCGTAAAGCGTGGTCACGCTGGTCACTCGCAGGAACCAGCGGCTGACCGCCGCACGGGCGGTGGGACTGGCCGCCAGCACCGCGCCGAAGGTCAGCAGTGCCGTCAGAGCGGCCGCCGCCGCGCGTCGGCCCCATCGTCGGACCGCCTGCCGGCGGGTCACACAGCGCGTCAGCGCCGTCATGTCCGCCTGAAAGGCCGGGGAAAATCCATCCTCCGGCGCCGGCAGCGCCGCCGCCAGCTGCACCGCCAGTCGGCGCGCGCCGCAGCACAGCGCTTCATCATTGAGCAGAATGCTCATACAGATATGCCCTCCTTTTCCAGTTCTGTACGCAGGACGGCCTTGGCCCGCTGCAGAAGCTTCTGGGCCGCGGCAAAGGACAGCTCCAGCAGGGCTGCCGTCTCACGGGTGCTGTAGCCGCAGCCGTAGCGCAGCAGCAGCGCCTCGCGGCAGCGGGGCGGCAAGCGCCCCATAGCGTCGGCCACCGGGTCGCCGCAAGGCGGCGGCGTGACCAGAACGGTGTTCTCGTCAAAGGGCACGCCGTCACGGCGGGCCTGCTGCCGCAGGCAGTCGATACACTTACGCTCCGTGACCACCACCAGATACGCCTCCAGCTGGGGGCGGGGCAGGCGGCACAGCCGCGGGAAGTGCTCCGCCAGTGCCAGAAACGCCTGGTGCACTGCGTCCTCGGCCTCCGCGCCGCCGCAGAGTTTCCGGCGGGCCAACGCCAGCAGACGGCCCCGGCAGGCGGTGTATATGTCCTCGAACTGCCGGGCCTGCCGGGGATCCTCTATGGTCTGGATATAGAGCAGCATGACCCCTCCTCCCTTCTCGCTGCGGCTGTGCAGGCAGCAGTGTGTGCCCCCGTCCTGCGCCTTTACTCTATAAACGGCGCAGCGGAGCGAATACGGACAACGAGATCGAAAAAAAGCGAAAAACTTGTCCTCCTATGGAAAAAGGACGCCGGGGCGTCCTTTTCGGGTAAGACTGTTCATACATATACAGAAGGCGATGCCGGCTACACCATGACGAACATATTGTAGTGCTTCATCAGGCGGATATCCTCCTTGGATATCTTCAGCTCCTGGACCAGCGCCTTGTCGATGGAAAGCGGTGTTTTGCTGAGAAGGCGCTTGGCGGCGGAGGGCATCAGCGGTCGGCAGGAGATGCCATAGGTCAGCACCCACTTCCGGTCGTCATCCATGTAGGGCTGGGGAATGCCGATCTGGTATTTGTCCATGGGCATATCGTCATTCTGGAACAGCATGGCGCTGAACGCCTCGTAGTGGGTCAGGGTGCCGTGGTAGGTGCTCTCACAGACCCGATAGTGGGCCAGGTCCTTGATGTTCATGTACATAAGCACCTCGGCCGTGCTGCTCTCCTCCGTGGGGAATATATCGATCACGGTGCACTGGGCGCGGTTGACCCGGCCGTCGAAGAAGTACATATATAATTGGGAGACCTCCCGGAAAAAGGCGGGCACCTCCGCGTTGTACTCCTGGTCAATATCCGGTGTATTGCGGTACAGCAGATCATAGATGCTGACCTTCAGGGTGTTGGCGATGTCGTAAAGCGTGGCAATATCCATGGAGATCTGTCCGTTCTCGTACTTGGAGATGGCCGAACGGGTCTTGTAGATGGCCTGAGCCAACTCGTCCATCGACATACCCCGGCTTTTGCGGGCGTAGCGGATGCGGCTGCCGACTTCTCTTGTGATATTCTCTCTTGCAGTGTCCATAGGCGTTTTCCTCAAAATCAATTCAGGCTCATTTTTGCGCTGGTTTTTAACGATTATAGCAAAATACGTCAAATATGTCAACAAACGTTCCGTTCAGGAAACATAATTTGCACAAATTGTTCCGCAGGGGGAACAGGCGGCAAATTGCCACCCGGTCCATTTTCCGTTATAATGGCAACTAAGGTAAACCTTACGTACGCAAAACTGTACAAAATCACAATAATACTACGTTGAAATTGGAGAGGTGTACAAAATGAAGGTCAAAGCTGATACGTTGTTTTATGGCGGCAAGATCTACACGATGGAAGCGCCGGGCGTCTGCAAGGAAGCAGTGGTGCTGAAGGACGGCAAATTTGCCTATGTGGGCACAAAGGAAGAGGCGCTGGAGCACTTTGACTGCGCAAAGTGCATTGATCTGCAGGGCAAAACTGTGCTGCCCGGCATGGGCGACTCCCACCTGCACTTCTTCGCTTTCTGCCAGACTTATACCACGGTGGACCTGGGCGGCGCCACCTCCCGCGCCGAGGCACTGCAGCTGCTGCGTGACCGCGCGGCGGAGACGCCCAAGGGCGAGTGGATCAAGGGCTCCAACTTTGACCAGTCCAAGTGGAAGGACTGCGAGGACCGGCTGCCCACCCGTCTGGACTTGGACGAGGCCAGCACCGATCACCCCATCGTCATCAAGCGCGTGTGCCTGCACACGGCGGTGGCCAACACTATGGCGCTGGAGAAGGCCAACATTACCAACGGCTACGTGTACGGCCCCGGCGGCCTGGTGGAGCTGGACGCTGACGGCAATCCCAACGGCATTTTCCGTGAGCAGGCCTCCAAGATCTACGACAATCTGATCCCCGACCCGTTCCTGGTGCCCGCCACCCGTGAGAAGTGCATGAAGAAGGGTCTGGCGCTGGCTTCCAGCCTGGGCGTGACCATGATGCACACCTACGCCGCGGAGATCTGGCACTATGACGAGGACTTCGCCGACTATGTGGCCCGCAGCGACCGCGGCGAGCTGCCGGTGCGTATGGCCGTGTGCCTGGACTATATGTTCGACCCGGAGAACCTGACGCCCGAGCAGCGGAACGATCCCTACCGCGCCGCGCGTATGGGCAGCTTCAAGAGTTTCTCTGACGGCTCTTTGGGCTCCCGTTCCGCCAAGCTGTACACCGACTACGCGGACGATCCCGGCAACACCGGCATTCTGGTCATCAGCCCCGAGGATCTGGCCAAGAGAATGTACAAGGCATACCGCCACGGCTTGCAGCCCGCCACCCACTGCATCGGTGACAAGGCGCTGGAGGTCACTCTGGACGCGGTGGAGTACTGCCTGCAGCAGGGGCTGAAGGACGGCATGACGCCGGAGGAGCAGGCCAAGCGTCTCCCCTTCCGCATCATCCACGCCCAGATGGCCACGCCGGAGCTGATCGAGCGCATGAAGAAGCTGCCTCTCGTACTGGATATCCAGCCCACGTTCCTGATGACCGACCTGCACTGGATCGAGGAGCGCGTAGGCAAGGAACGCGCCGTGCTGAGCTATCCCTGGAAGACGTATCTGGACGCGGGACTGATCATGGCCGGCGGCTCCGACGCACCGGTGGAGAGCTTCAATCCCTGGATCGGCATCTACGCCACCGTGACCCGTCAGGATATGGACGGCTATCCCGTGGGCGGCTATCACCCCAACGAGAAGGTATCCGTGTATGACGCGGTGTGTATGTACAGCAAGAACGTGGCCTACGCCAACGGCGATCAGGACCTGATGGGAACCATCGAGGCCGGCAAGTTCGCCGACATGGTGGTCATCGACCGCGACATCTTCCACATTCCCGAAAACGACATCAAGGACATCCAGGTGCTGAACACCTATATGGCCGGCATCGAGAGATATCACCGCGACTGATACGCGCAGCATAACAAAGGAGCTAAGACATGAAATTAAATTCTTTTGACAAGGTCAAGCAGTTGACGGAAGAGATGGTCGCCATCCCCAGCATCAACAAGGAACCGGGCGGCGAGAGCGCCGTGGCCCGCTATATACAGGACTTCTATATGTCCCTGCCCTACTTCCAGGCACATCCCGAGCAGGTCAAGTGCTTCCAGACCAAGAACGACTTTGTGGTGCGGCACAGCACGCTGGCCTATGTGAAGGGCACCAAGGGCAATTCCAACCGCACGGTCATCCTCATCGGCCACATCGACACCGTGGGCGTGGACGATTTCGGCACCATCCGCGAGTACGCGTTCCGCTGCGAGGAGCTGCCCGCCAAGCTGCGCGAGACGTTCGTGCTTCCCCAGGAGGTCATTGACGATATCGAGTCCGGCGAGTATCTGTTCGGCCGCGGCGCGCTGGATATGAAGTCCGGTGTGGCAGGCCATATGTACCTGATCCAGTACTTCTCTGAGCATCCCGAGGAGCTGGACGGCAACCTGCTGGCTATCGGCGAGTGCGACGAGGAGGACAACTCCAAGGGCATCATCACCGCCCTGGACCTGCTGGAGGAGCTGAAGGAGAAGGAGCACTTCGAGTACGTGGCGTGCATCAACGCGGACTACTCCACCAACTACGCCCCCGGCGACGAGAACCGCTACATCTACTACGGCAGCATCGGCAAGCTGCTGCCCTGCTTCGCCGTGTTCGGCAAGGAGGCCCATGTGGGCCAGGCTTTCAGCGCGCTGGATCCCAACCTGGTGCTGGCCAACATCACGCGCAAGATGTCCCTGAACACTGACCTGTGCGACATCGCCCAGGGTGAGGTGGCCATTCCGCCCATCTCCCTGAAGCAGATGGACACCAAGGGCCCCTACACCGTGCAGACGGCGCTGACGGCCTTCGGCTACTATAACTTCTTCACCCACGGCTGGAGTCCTTCCATCGTGCTGGAAAAGAGCAAGCAGATGGCTGTGGAGGCCTTTGACGAGACGGTGGAGTACCTAAATGCCCAGTACAAGCGCTTCTGCGAGCTGAGCAAGGTGGACTTCCATCAGCTGCCCTGGAAGACCCGTGTCTACACCTGGAACGAGTTCTATAACGAGCTGGCCGCCGCGCACGGCGAGGCCTTCAAGAAAGCCATTCACGAGTTCACCGTGAAGCTGCATGAGGACGATCCTGAGCTGGATCTGCGGCTGTTCGGCCTGCGTGTGGTGCAGGAGGCATGGAAGTGGTCTGAGGACAAGTCCCCCGCCGTGGTGGTGTTCTTCGGCTCCATCTTCAGTGCCCGTATCGAGATGACCGGCCGCACGGCCAAGGAAAAGGCTCTGCTGGATGCGGTGGAGAGCGCTATCGAGGTGGTGCGGCCCGAGGCCCAGCGCCAGATCAAGACCCGTATGTTCTACCCCTACATCTCCGACTCCAGCTTTATGGCCGTGTGTGACGACACCCTGGCTATCCAGGCGCTGGAGACGAACATGCCCCAGTACGGCGTGAAATACACGCACCCGGTGGATAAGATCCGTCAGATCGACGTCCCCGTTGTCAATATCGGTACCTTCGGCCGCGACGGACATATGCTCACCGAGCGCGTGGATATGCGGCAGACGTTCCAAAATGTTCCCAACATCACCTATGAAGCGGTGAAGCGTCTGCTGAGCTGAGCTATCCCTCCCTACGCTGAGAGACCCTGTCAAAACGCACAAAACGCACCAAGCACAAAACGCAAAACGCACAAGCGCAATCACAGAGAAAATCACCTATTGTTTCGCGTGAAAGGAGAAAAGTATGGTTATACTGCAAGCTATTCAAGATTTTGGTAACTGGTTCTGGGGCATTCCCATTTTGATCCTCATCGGCGGCGGCGGTCTGTTCCTGACCATCTATCTGGGCTTCCCCCAGATCCGCCACTTCGGCTACGCTATGAGCCAGACCTTCGGCAAGATGTTCGCCAAGAAGGAAGAGGGCAAGGTCCGTCCCATCTCCGCCGCATTCGCGGCCCTGGCCTGCGCCGTCGGCGCTTCCAACATCGTCGGCGTGCCCGTGGCTATCGCCCTGGGTGGCCCCGGCGCTGTGTTCTGGATCTGGATCCTGGCTATCCTCGGCATGTGCACCAAGTACTGCGAGGTCGCGATGGGCATCAAGTACCGTCGTAAGAACGACGTGGGCGAGTGGGTCGGTGGCCCCGCCTACTACCTGCGCGGTCTGGGCAAGAAGATCGGCGTCGTGTTCGGCGTCGGCTACGCCTTCTTCTTCATGATCGAGCTGGTCCCCTCCCTGGCCTCTCAGGGCGTTTCCGCTGCTGAGCAGTTCAACGTCTTCGGCGCAAACCAGACCGTCACCGGCATCATCATCGCCGTTCTGGTGGGCGTTATCCTGGCCGGCGGCTTCAAGCGCGTGTCCAGCGTCACCGACATCCTGGTGCCCGTGATGGCCTGCCTGTACGTGCTGGGCGCTCTGATCATCATCTTCGCCAACGTGGGCGAGATCCCCGCTGTTTTTGGCATGATCTTCCAGGATGCTTTCACCGGCCGCGCCGCTGTGGGCGGCTTCGCCGGCGCCACCATCATGGCTGCTATCCGTTGGGGCGCTGCCCGCGGCGTGTACTCCAATGAGGCGGGCGTAGGCTCCACCATCGCCGGTCACTGCACCGCCGATACGGATCATCCCATCCGTCAGGCCCAGTTCGGTATCTTCGAAGTCTTCATGGATACCATCGTTATCTGCACCATCACCGCCCTGGCTGTTCTGGCCTCCGGCGTGTGGACCCAGGAGGGTCTGAGCTCCGGCCAGCTGGCCCTGGCTGCTTTCCAGTCCGTGTTCGGTAACTTCGGCGCCATTTTCGTCGCCATTACGGTGTTCATGTTCGTGTTCTCCACGATCATTTCCGCCGGCTTCTTCGGCCAGATCCAGGCTGAGATCCTGTTCGGCCGTAAGTTCTCCAAGATCTGGGTGTTTATGTATCCCCTGTTCATCGGCATCGCCTGCGCGTTCTCCAACGTGACCACCATGTACATGATCACCGACGGTTTCATGGCTATTATCGTCATCCTGAACATGATCGGCCTGCTGCTGATGTGCAAGCAGGTGAAGGACCTGCAGAAGGAGTACTACAACACTCCCGGTATGTACTACCTGGCTGACAAGGCCGCCAAGGAAGCCAAGAAGGCTGCCAAGTAACGGCTGACACAGCATAACACAGTGATAACGTAATTCCCCTGTACTGACATTCCCAGCGTTTTGTGCGTTTACCCCCCCCTGGACCTCTCAGCGAAGGGTGCTGGTCCCCTCCAGCGCCGGGGCCCGGTCCGGCCTTGTGCCGGGCCGGGCTTCCGGCATTTCAGGGGGCCTGTCCCACCCCGCGATAAAAGGGAACGACCGCCCAATGGGCGGTCGTTCCCTTTTGTGCGGCGGGTGCTTGTTTAACCAAAGGTGCCTTTTTATACACATCACTATCCGGCGGATCGCACCGTTATTCCTCTGCGGGCAGCGTCACGGTAAATGTGGAGCCATTTCCAGGGCGGGAGAACACCGTCACCCTCCCGCCGCACAGCGTTACCACCCGGCGGACAATGGAGAGGCCCAGGCCGTTGCCCCGGTCATCCGGGTATGGCGCAGCCCGGTAGAACCTGTCGAAAATGTGCCGCTGTGTCTCCTCGTCCATACCGATACCCGTATCGGAGACAGACACGGTGACCTCTCCCTCACCTCGCCGCAGCACCACGGTGATCTGCCCGCCGGCGGGCGTGAACCGGATAGCGTTGGAGAGCAGGTTAGACCAGATGTGCTCCACCAGCTCCTCATTGCCGTAATAGTCCACCGGATCCAGGTCTCCCTCCACGGTCAGGCTCTTTTTCAGCCACTCCCTCTCCTGCTGGCGCACACACCGGCGGAGCTGTTCATCCAGGCTGTACAGCGTCTTGTCGGACACGATCTCGGTGTTTTCGTACCGGGCCAGCTCCAGAACGTGGGTGCTCATGGCAGCTAGCCGTTCGGACTGCTGCACCACGGTGTCCGTATAGGTCCGCCGCTGCTCCGGTGTCAGGTCGTCGTTTTGCAGCAGCTTGGCAAATCCCCGGATGGAGATAAGCGGCGTTTTGAACTCGTGGGAAAAGGTATTCACAAAGTCCATTCGCAGCAGCGCCACGCTGGACAGTTCCTCCGCCATTTTATTGAAGCTGCGGATATATTCCGCCACCTCGCCCCGGGCGCCCCGCATATCCACCCGCACGGTATAATCGCCCTCCGCCACCGACTGCGTGGCCTGCATCAACCGTGACAGCGGCGCCAGATACCCACGGAAAATGAATATGGCCAGCAGTACGCCCAGGATGGCGCTGACCGAAAGGATGAGGATGGGCCACAGCAGCGTATAGCTGGCGTCCTCCAGATGCACCAGCCGCTGCACCAGTGTAAATATCCCCAACGCCATCCCCACATACACCGCCACCAGCCCCAGCACCAGCAGGAACATGGTGCCCAGCAGCCGGACAGGCGGCTTTTCTTTTTTCACCTTATTTCTGGCCATTGCCGTCCTCCCGGGGCATCCCCATATAGCCAAATCCCCGAATCGTCCGCAGCTCGAAGTCCGGGTTGTCCCGGAATTTCTCTCGCAGTCGGGAGATGTAAACCTCCACAGTGTGCTCGTCCACATCACTGTCCAGATCCCATATGTCGTCGATAAGCTGCCGTTTTGTGAAAAGCGTCCGGGGGTAAGACAGCAGCTTATACAGCAGCAAAAACTCCTTAGCGGACAGCTGCCACGTACTCTGCGGAGTGATGACCTGCAGGGAGCCGCGGTCCAGCACCGTGGTGCCCACCGTCAAGCGTCGGTCTGCCCGGCTGCAATACCGCCGCAGCAGGGCCTCGATACGCCAAAGCATCTCCTCCTCGTCCACTGGTTTGACCATATAGTCATCTGTCCCCGCCCGGAAACCCCGGCGCTTGTCCTCCTGGGTCACGCGGGCCGTCACCATCAGCACCGGCAGATCGCAGTTCCCCTCCCGCAGCGTCTGGGTGAAGGTGATGCCGTCCATCCGCGGCATAGTGATATCCACCACCGCCAGATCGCACTGGTAGTGTTCCATCACCTCCAGCGCCTCCACACCGTCCCGCGCAGGGCACGGCTCATACCCGGCACGCCGCAGCACCTCGCACATCAGAAATCTGGCGTTGTCATCGTCCTCGGCCACCAAAATGCGGAACATGGCTGTCCCTCCCTTGTGTTTTTTTGGATTTTATCACACCTGCTCTCAAAAATCGAGATTTTTTGAGCTTACGTTGAGGTTTCTTCGGTATACTGCCGTTACCATAGGAAAAATAGGAGGAACACCCCATGCCCAGACCTGTCTGCATCACCTACGACAGCACCTGTGACCTGACGCCCCAGCTGCTGGAGCGCTTCCATATCCGCACCATACCCCTGACTATCCAGAGTGGCGGGCGTGTCTTCCCTGATGACGGAAACTACACCTCGGCGGAGCTGTACACCGATTACCGCCGGAACGGCACCCTGCCCAAAACAACAGCGATCAGTCCAGAAGCGTTCAAGGTATTTTTCTCCCCGCTTTTAGCGGAGGGCTATGACATCGTCCACATCGACATCAGCTCGGAGCTGTCCTGCACCTGCCAGAACGCGGTACTGGCGGCGCAGGAGCTGACGGACCAGGGACAGATCCACGTGGTGGACAGCCGCCAGCTCTCCACCGGCGGCGGGCTGCTGGCACTACAGGGGGCCAAGCTACGGGACAGCGGTATGACGGCGGCGGACATCGCCGCGGAGCTGCGCCGCCTGACACCCTGCAGCGACACCAGCTTCGTACTGAACACACTGGAGTTTATGTGGAAGGGCGGCCGCTGCAGCGGCGTGACGGCGCTGGGCGCCAATATGCTGAAGCTGAAGCCCTGTCTTGAAATGCGGGAGGGCAAGCTGGCAGTCTGCAAAAAGTACCGCGGCGCCATGGAAAAGGTGTACCGCCAGTATATCACCGAACGGTTGGCGGATAAGACAGTTGTGGCTGATCACGCTTTCATCACCCACTCCGGCGAGGTGGCGGAGAACACCCTACAGGAGCTGACGAAGCTGGTACGGGAACTGGCACCCTTCCAGGAGGTATTCGTCACTCAGGCTGGCTGCACTGTGTCCTCACACTGCGGCCCCGGCACCCTGGGCGTGCTGTTCCTGCGGCAGCCGGAGCAATAACAAGCTGCGCATCAGTTGTGCACCCATGTCCGCACCAGGTCGGGCACCCATCCGAACACACGGCGGCACTCTGCCCTGCATTCTTGTTCGGTACAGTCCGGATGTGCGGCCATATAGGCCAGCAGGTACGCCCGTACATTCTCTCGAAGGTTTTTCCGGGCAAACCGGAAATCATACTTGGGAATTGCGTCCAGCGCAAATGAGGTCAGCGGGGTATCGCTGTAACAGGGCTTGGCCAAGTTCACACGGGTCGTGTGGCAGATGGTGTGACGGGCGTTCGCAGGGTGGAGTATGTCCTCCAGATGCTCGAAGTCCGCTTTCGTTTTGCCGGTGCTCAACAATACGCGCGGAAGCTGTGTCTGTGTCAGAAAGTGCCCGTTGGCGAGAGTAGCCTTCAGCAGAAAGGACAGGCAGAAATCCTCCGAATTTGATAAGCAAATATCCACACCGCCGTAGCCTCGCTCATGGAAATACATCTGTCCAAATCGGTTTTTTTGCTTGCGGCTGCGATGGGTATTGTAGTCGGGGAAATGCGTTTCGTCATAGCAATAGGCCTCTACCCATAGCGGCTCAATGGTCACGCCAAAGACCTCGATGCGGCAATCATTGATAAGCTTATCGCCCAGCATTTGCAGAATATGTACCGGTTCATCATAAGCGGCATTTTTTAAATTGCTGACCAAAGTCCACAAGTCGGCAGCGCGGTCCATACACTCAGTCCTTTCCGGGGCGTTTCAAAAAGTATATCACTTGGATGGCGTTCGTACAAGTTCCATAGGAAGAACTTTGCGTAAGGGTACACATTCGCTGCGTTAGTTCTGCAAAATGGCGTGGATGTGAAAACCGCCAGCAGTATATTGGGCCACTATGATACGGGCTTCACCCTGCGCACCTAACCCCACGCCACCCGGCAGAAGCAGGACAAAGCCGCACAGACCATATTCGCCGCGTAGTCACGCACCCCACCCGCAACCAGCCGGAAATCAAGGACACGAAAACGGGCGGCAGTACCCGCGCTATTTTTCTGTTAACCGCTGCGCTTCCATATCTCTGCTTGGATGGCAAAAAATTTTCTGTTCGGCGATGACAAGCCTCTATCCTATACGCAGGTGCGGCGTATGTGCAACTGCATAAAATGGGACTTGGAGTTTGAAGAAAATATAACCCCTATCCGTTTCCGCACGACCGTCCTCACAGACGTGTATGAGCAAATGGGCGATATAAATTTGGCCCAAAAAGAGGCGGGACATACGACCCCCGCAATGACCCTGAAATACTACGACGTCAAGGGACGCAAGACCTCCGGAGATGCGGCAATCGCAATAGAACGTGTGTATACTGCCAGTTGATTGCCAGTTAGAAAGGGAAAAACCCGCAATCCATTGTGCTGCAATGGATTGCGGGTTTTTCAACTGCCGAAAAGCTGGTCGCTTAGTTGGCAAAACGCAGATTTTCAGTAACGAGGTCTTTTTTGAAGCCTCAAAAGCGCGGCAAAAAACCGTAAAGATATAGCAAAATCCGCCAAAATCTTTCGATTTAGGCGGAAATTGTTGGAGGTGACACCCGGATTTGAATCGCCGCAGGGCGATTTTACATCGTGTTGACCGATGCCGGGAAGTGTTGAAAATACAGGGCTTGCAGGAAATCATGCTGTTAAATGCTGCCGGACTGTATTATCAAATTTTGAAGTTATAAGGCTAAAAATAAGGCTAAATTTTATGGCCGTGCGGAATGTACCTGTGCCTTTAGCTCAGAAAATGCGGTGGACGGATGACTCACCCTTACCGAAAAGCCGTGGATGCTTTTGCGTTATACCCATTCATACCGAGGAAGAACCTCCAATCCCTTGTGCTACAAGGAATTGGAGATTCTTCTTGTGATAGTGCGTTTTAGTATATGCCGGGATATTTTGCACAGATGTCGGAAAGCCGAGCAAAACACTTGCTGACAGAGACGGTTTTCTTCAAATTGAATGATTTTTCAACGTATGCTAAAATATCTGTAACCTTTCTGCGCTTTTTGCGAGTAGATAGATGATGGATATTTCCCTTAAAGGAAAGGAGCAAGGTATGAACGATGATAAAATAGTCGATCTTTATTGGATAAGGTCGGAAGACGCCATTACCGAGACATCAATCAAATATGGGAAATATTGTTACGGCATTGCCTACAACATTCTCGCGGATGCAGAGGATGCAGAGGAGAGTGTCAACGATACATACTTTGACGCATGGAATACTATGCCTCCGCACCGCCCGTCCGCGTTATCTGCGTTTTTGGGAAAACTGACCCGCCGCATCTCTATCGACCGGTGGAGAAAGCGTAGCGCAGCAAAGCGAGGCGGTGAGCTCGCCGCTGCTTTGGATGAGCTAAACGAATGCGTTCCCTCCCATGAAAACGTTGAACAGGATGTCCTTGCCGCTGATCTGGAAAAGAGGATCAACACATTTGTCAACGATCTACCCACCGCAGAGCGGCGTGTGTTTCTCTGCCGGTACTGGTATCTGGATTCTATTTCCGCGATATGCGAGCAGTTTGGCTATTCTCAAAGTAAAGTAAAGGTCATGCTTCATCGGACTCGTAAGGCGCTGCATAATTGTCTGGTAAGTGAGGAGTATGTGTTATGAACAGCAATCAACTGATAGATGCCATCGGCGCGGTGAATGATGCCGCTGTATTGGACGCAAAAGCTTTTCACTATAGGGGAGATGCTGCTGCTGCGAGACCGCGATTCAGAAAAATGACAGTTGGTGTTGCCGCTGTGCTGGCCGTCCTTCTGTGCATTGTCGCCGTCGCCTTTGCCGTGGATCAGGAGTTCCGTGCAGCAGTCCTGTCCTTCTTTCATATCTCCGCAGAGGATCATGTGGAACGCGTTCCGGTAGAGGATCAACCCCTCACAGGCGATGACGCGGCTGGGAAAAATATCACCGTCACAAGAGTGCGTGTTCCCAACAACGGTCACGCCGCAAATGGGTTATTTGCGATCTGCTCCGATGAGATCGAGTACAAACAAGGGAGTCACTACGATTTGTATAAGCAGGAGGGCGGTGAGCTGGTCAAACTCGAGCTGCAAAGCACCCGCAGAGACTTTTCGTACAACGGAACGGCTTACGGTGTATATCTGGAGTGGGCGGAGGATAAAGAGGGGCGCTGTGCTCTCGGCTATGTGGAACTTCCCGACAGCGTGACGGGTCAATATGCGGTGCTGCAATTTGTACCCGGCACGGGCGAAAAGCTACTCCTGCTTCTGGATGGTAAATATCCCGTTATCATCGACCTGTATGAGGATGGCGTGCAGGAGCTGATTCCCGCCGCAGTAATGGATGAACTGCCGTTCCTCAAAGCCGTTCATATAACGCGTGATGGTAAATACCTCCTTTTGAATGCAGGAAGGTATTACTGTGCAGCGATCGGTACGGAACCGCTCACCTGCCTTGATGAACTGTGCGGTGCGGCACTGACTGGGTGCAGCTACATCGGTGAAGGCATCTTTTCCTGCCATTCGCTGACCGGCGGCGCGGTGGATGAGGCAGACCTTGCGGCGTATGTACGTGGAGAGACACCTGCATCGCCGATAGACTTCGGCATGATTACAACGTGGAACGTTGACGTCCAGCGGCCGGCGGCCGGCGTCGTTGGCAGCACGGCGGCCACGGCGTTCACAAACCCTGATGCCCTCTGGCATGGCACTGAACGAACGGAGCCATTTTCACCCGGACTGGTATATGTGCCGCACGATGAAGGTGCATATATGCTGGAGGTGGACGGAGAACGCCATATCTATGTCGTTGATCTGCGAAGCGGAGAGCGGAATATGATAGAGGGAGCTTTGTGGCCCAATGTAGATTGGCCATATGCGGAACTTGTGGGCAGCCCGGAGGGCGATAAGCTTGCACTTATCCAGCGGGACGCTACCAATGGCAGCCTGTGCCACCTGTCCGTCATAGATTTCAAAAAGATGCGGCTCTTCGCAATAGAACGCGATACGAAAGAAGTCGGAAATGAGCATTATGCGGACTGGTTTGATAACGACACCATCATGGTGGACAACAATGTAACCGATGAGACGGGGCACAACACCGGCGACAGCTGGTATTATCTATACAGGATCTATTAGTGGATAGAAAGGAGGGTGTAGAGAAGTTCCCTAATAGATCAACCAAGTTTTTTGCAGTGAAGACACAGCGAGAGGTACTATTTCTGACGCTTAAAAATGATAGAGCGATCGCTCTTGGAGAGAAAGGAAATCTGCAGGGGGCGGTAGTCAATTATGACTATTGATTTGGGTGTTATGAATCGGGAGATTTAGTTGCCCTGAGAGTTTGGCACTGAAAGGAAAATAGCACGGAGTTTGATTTCAAAAGAATAAAAGCACAGGCGCGGGTCAACCGCGCCTGTGCTTTTATAATAACAGATTTGCTGTATATTCATTGTGAGCAATACTGTTTTAGTGGTTTAATGGTATCCGGGCAACGGGAAATGATGTTATCAACACTTGAGTACATATATGCATACAACTGTTGACAGCTACAACATATTGCGGTATATAAGAATTATTCAGTTGTTTGTGCACCATTTGCAGGTCTACTATCTGCATCGCACACGTTGTTAAGTTTGTACTTGAGGAGCATCATGCTCCCGTTTGAGATTAGGGCATTGCGCCCTTGCATTTCAATGACTATGCTGCGAGAAATTCTCTCGCGGCAGTTTCCACCTGTACGCCGCTTTGCCGCCGTACTACACTGAACGTGTACTTAAGGCATCAAGCATTTAGGTCGGAGCAGAGCAGGCACGGGTGGAAAGCATTATCAGCAGCTTTTCGCTCTGACTAAGAACTCGAAGTATGTCAAAATGTGCCTCCCGAAAAGCAGGGCGGCCATCAGAATTGAACAATACTGCAAACGCAGGAAGGATCGTATGAAGCCGAAACGGCAGGAAGATTCTTCCTGCGTTTTTACTTACTATTTTGTCGCGGCACTTGCCAACGCCGCGATACCGCAGGAAAAGAACGAGCGCAGAAATCGCTTCGGCGCAGATCAGGAAAAAGAAGCTTTGTAAAAGCCGTCAGGACGATACGGCAGGAAAATCGTCAAGGGAGAGGCAAGCTCCCGCCCCTGTATGCCGCAGTCAGAGTGCGGCGCCGGCCATACGGGGTATCGCGCATCCCCCGATCCGTCACCGGGCGGATCACAGGACACCGGCGGAGCCTTCCGCAGCCGAGTTCAGCGGTCTGGTGTCCGCCACCGCTCCACCGGAGCAGGGCATATTGCCCCATGTGGCAGCGTACTGACCTGGCACAAGTAAAGAGAGACAGACACACAGGCAAGCCGCGAAAAGTACGCAATACCAAGGCTTTCCGCCTGCGGCAGTCTATCAGTTTTGCGGAGATACGCCGGAAACGGCCCTCCTTGCCAGCGGGTGAAGTACGTCCATCTGAACATAACTACGATTACAAGGAGATTTCTTTATATGACCACAAAAGGCATTTACAACACCCTCGTTACCCAGTTGGACAAGCTGGCGCGGCACAACCGACAGGGCAGCTTCCGCACGAAGGATCGCTACTATGAGGCGGTCAAGCGTTTCTGCGCCTACCTCGCTGTCCACTACCATCTGCAAAAGCTGGAGAACATCAGCGGCAAGCATCTGGTAAGCTACGTTCTCTATTTGCAGGAGCTGGGCAAATCCGCCAGCACCATCAAGACTGACCTCTCCGCCATCCGCTTTTTCCACGATAAGATGTCCCATCCACGCTACACGCTGCCGGGCAATGAAGAACTGGGCGTCGCTTTGGAACGCCGCCGCTTCGGACAGCAGGATCGCACATGGACGAACTCTGAGTTTGGCAAGCTGATCGGCCGCGCCATGGCGGAGGAGCGGGAGGACTACATCCTCGCCCTGTATCTGGCTCGCTACGCCGGTCTGCGTATCCATGAATGCTTTCGTATGGACACCGCTGCGGCGGAGCGTGCGCTGCGTGAAAGTGCCCTCACCGTGAAAGGCAAGGGCGGCAAGGTGCGTATCGTTCCCATTGAGGACGGCCGTATTACCATGATGATGCAAAGGCTGCTGGAGAAAACGGAGCGCGGCCACAAGCTGCTGGTGCCGGACGGCGTTCCCGCCGACCGGGCCATCAACGGCATGCAGCAGTTCATCCTCCGCCACCGCGACGCTATCTGTGACCCCACCGCACCGGACAGACGCATTACCTTCCATGGGTTACGACATACCTACGCCGCTGAAAAGTACACATCTCTCGTCAATGGCGGCATGACGCCTTTGGACGCCCATTTTACCGTTTCACGCCTTCTGGGACACGAGCGGCCCGACGTGACGGACATCTATCTGGCGTCCGTGAAGGGAGGTACTGCCCGTGGAGAATAAGTACCGTGACCTGCACGAGCTCCCAATGACACTGCGGGTGGAGGACTTGATGCCCATTCTCGGCATCGGCCGCAACACCGCCTATGAACTGATCCGCAGCGGACAGATACGAAGCGTCCGCATCGGACGGCAGATTCGCATTCCGCGGGAGGCTTTGCTGGAGTTTCTGCGGAAGTAAAGTTCTTCGTCGCGGAAATAAAACTTGCCCATCAGCCGCGCGGGATATATCATGGAGATGGTACATTCCGCGCGGCGGAAAGGAGCGTATATGCCGCGTACAAAAACAGGAAAAGGAGCCGGTGGTGCCGGTTCTATCAGAAAAATCACAACAACAAGGAACGGAAAAACCTACACCTACTGGCAGGGCCGCTACACAGAGGGTTTCGACCCCGGCACGGGCAAGCAGATCCAGCGCAGCATCACCGGAAAGACGCAGAAAGAAGTGGCACAGAAGCTGAAGCAGGTAACGCTGGATATTGATAACGGTGTGTATCATGCGCCGTGCAAGCTGACATTGGCACAATGGCTGGAGATATGGTCAAAGACCTACTTGGGCGGCGTGAAGCCCAGAACGGCACACATCTACAAATCCGATATCAAGCTGCACATTCTGCCAGCGTTGGGTGCGGTGCGGTTGGAGGCGCTGAATGCGCCGATGATACAGGCATTTTACAACGCTATGAGAGAGCCGTCCGAGCAGAATCCGGAAGGTCTTTCCGCGAAAACGGTGAAGAATGTCCATGGCGTTCTCCACAAGGCACTTCAACAAGCGGTGCTGATCGGCTATCTGCGATACAACCCTGCCGATGCCTGTATCCTGCCGCGGATAGAGCGTAAGAAGATCAAGACCTTTGACGATGCGCAGATCGCGTCGTTTCTGACCGCTATACAGGGAAACCGATTTGAAACGCTGTTTATCCTGACACTGTTCACCGGTATGCGTGAGGGCGAGGTATTGGGCCTGACGTGGGACTGCATTGATTTTCATACAGGTATCATCTCGGTGGAAAAGCAAATGCAGCTGCATCAGGACAAGGGGAGCAAGGGCTATGAGCTTGTTTCTCCGAAGAATGGCCGGAGCCGCACTATCGCCGTAGCGCAGACTGTCCTTAACCGATTGCAGCAGCAGCGCCGATGGCAAATGCAGCAGAAGCTTCTGTTGGGCAGCGACTGGCAAAATCCGGAGGGTCTGGTCTTTACCAACGAGTTCGGGACGCACCTGACAAAGCCGACAGTCTACCGCGAGTACAAGCGCATCGTTGCAGCCATGGGTTGTCCCAATGCCCGTTTCCACGACCTGCGTCACTCCTACGCAGTCGCCGCGATCCGCGCTGGCGACGACATCAAGACAGTGCAGGGTAATCTGGGCCACGCCACAGCGGCCTTTACGCTGGACGTATACGGCCATGTGACCGACCAGATGAAGCGCGAAAGTGCCGACCGCATGGAGCGTTTTATCCGTACAGTTTCCGCCGGTTGACCCAATAAGGCTAAAAATAAGGCTAAAACCTGTTTTCGGGCATGAAAAAACTCCCGAAACACCTGTGTTTCGGGAGCTTTGGTTGGAGGTGACACCCGGATTTGAACCGGGGAATGAGGGTTTTGCAGACCCTTGCCTTACCACTTGGCTATGTCACCGTGTCAGCGAAAATCATTATACTATATACCGCCGGTCCTTGTCAAGAGTGAAATGCCCGTTGAAACGGGATTTCTTTCATTGCTTTTGTGTTACTTCACGGTCGTCTTTGCTGCAGCCTCAGAAAAAAATGTAAAAAGAAATAGAACAAATGTTGCAATACGCGAAAGGGTGTGATATAATAGAGCCGGAAGAACAGCGGACGCGGCGCACATACAAAAAACGGACCTGCGCCGACACGGGGCGCATGAAAGGGGCATGGCTATGGCGAAGATGACCAGAATGCAGCAGAAGATCTACGACTACATCGCCCAGGCACTGCGGGAGCAGGGGTATCCCCCCTCGGTGCGGGAGATCGGTGAGGCGGTGGGACTGAAATCGCCGTCCACGGTGCATTTCCACCTGAAGCACATGGAGGAGCTGGGCGTGCTGACCAAGGGGGCCGGCAAGGGCCGGGCCCTGACGCTGGCGCAGCCCATGCAGGGGGAGATGCCTGACGGCGCGCCGGTACAGGAGGAGGCGGCGCCGGCGGCGGACCGCATCCCCGTGGTGGGCAGCGTGGCCGCGGGCAGCCCCATATTGGCAGAGGAGTGCATTGAGGACTATCTGACCTTTGACACCGGCGGACGCGAGGGGGAGTACTTTGCCCTGCGGGTGCGGGGCGAGTCCATGCTGAACGCGGGCATCCTGCCGGACGACCTGGTGGTGGTACACCGCCAGCCCACGGCACACAACGGCGAGATCGTGGTGGCGCTGCTGGGGGACGAGGCCACGGTGAAGCGGCTGAGCCGCCGGAACGGCGAGGTGTGGCTGCTGCCGGAGAACGAGAACTACCGGCCCATCGACGGCCGCGAGGCCACGCTGCTGGGCAAGGTCACCGCCGTGGTGCGGGAGTATAACTGAACACAAAAAGAGACGGCACTGCCGTCTCTTTTGGGCGTCAGGGGGTGTTTTGCACGATTTCCATTACCGGAAATGGCAAAAAAACGGAAATTTTCCACAAAAAGGCTGGACAAACGGTGTGACTGTGCTATAATTTGACTATCCGCAGAGGTACCTCTGCATTTGCGTTTTAACGATCTTAAAACGATGCGTCCTGCGGAAATCTAAAACAAATGGGGTTTGAGACATGAAGAAATTGCTGGCAACCATTCTGGCGCTGGTCATGGCGCTGGGCCTGTGCAGCGTCAGCTGGGCGGCGGGACTGACGACAGAGACAGATGGGGTGTACCATATCAAAAGAGGTGAGGAGCTGCTTGCCTTTGCCAAAATGGTGAATGACGGCAGTAATACGTTCGAAGGCAAAAAAGTGGTGCTGGACAATGATATTGATATCAGCACACAGGAGTGGACGCCTATCGGCGAAAGGAAAACTGGTGGTATAAAGTTCAAGGGAACATTTGACGGTCAGAACAAGACGATAACATTGAAAATCACAAATTGCACAGATTATGGCGCGCTGTTCGAGGCAATCGAGGGCGCAACGGTGCAGAATGTTACTGTTGCGGGTACGGTCAGCGGTGCAAGTGTTGCGGGCGTTGTGGGCCAAGCCGGAGCAGGAAGCAAGATCATCAACTGTACCAATAAGGCGAGCGTGACCGGCAGCAGCAAGGCGGCAGGTGTTGTTGTCAAGATCGAAGGCAACGGCGTTGAGGTTATCGGCTGCAAAAATGAGGGAAGTATCGGTGATGAGGCTCCTAATGGGGCTGCGGGTATCGTGACTTACGCAGAGAGTGCGAATTTCATTGTAAAGAATTGTACCAACAGCGGCAGCATCAGCGGAAAAGGGGCGAGCGGAATTGTGTACAACGTCAATGACCCTGGAACTGGTGTTGTGGAGAGCTGTGTGAATACCGGTGCCGTGAAATCGACAAGTGATAGCAATGCCGCAGCAGGTATTGTGGCGGTGAACTCCAAGGGCAATAAACTTACGATCAAGGATTGCCGCAACGAAGGGAAGATCGAGGGCGCTTTGTGTTCGGCAATTTCCTATAACGAATTTAGCAACGTGTCCGGTGCACCAAATACCAACAGCGGTGAGATCGCTGCGACCAAGAGCCGCAGTATTTCCGAAAGTGAGGCAACGCTTGATGGTGGGAACTGTGCGCTTAACCTGACGGTGCATCCGTACGCGGCGCTGAAGATCTCCAGCGGCAGCTACACCGGCAGCATCGAGAACAAAGGCAGCCTGACCGTGGACGGCGGGACGTTTGATGCCAACGAGAATTTCATAAAAAACCACAATAAGTTGGTCATCAATAGCGGAACCTTCAAATGCGACGTCAGAACGGAGAACGGCGAAACTACGATCAACGGCGGTGAACTTGAAACGGATGTGACCACTGAGAGAGGGAAGCTGACGATAGCCGGTGGTACTTTCGGTGGTGAAGTACATGCAAAAGACGGCGGCGAGGTGGAAATCAAGGGTGGCAAGTTCACCTTTAAGACGACTACGAATGAAGTGATCGATATTCAAGGGGATACCAGTGCAGTCACAATCTCCAACGGTGAATTTGCACAGGAGAGTGCCGCTCGCTTCTGCCCCAACAACGGAAATCAGCTTACAGTTACAGGTGGTATCTTTACCTCTGAGGAAATGGTAACGAAGTTGATGGGCAATGCCGTCAACGGCCCGCGTGCTACCGTGGAGGATGGCCAGAGTACCATGTACGCAGTGGGCAGCGCGGCGATCGCGTCCGCGGCCAACAGTGGCAAGAAGGTGACTGTAACCAAGGGCGGCGAGATCACCGGCATTAACGCGAATGTCAAGATCACCGTTGCCGATGGTGTGGATGGTGTGACGGTCAACGGGAAAAAGGTGTCGTCCGGCGAGTACACCGTACCGGAGGAGCAGAAGCCGTCCAACAACTACTACTATTATTCTCCCTCCACCACTACTACCGATACCACCAAGGGTTCTCCCAAGACGTTTGACGCGGGTATCGGCGTGTACGCCGTGACGGCGGTGCTGTCCGTGACCGGTATGGCGTGGACCGCTAAAAAGCGCGAGAACTGAGTTTCTCCCGCGGCGGTCCTACCCCGCCGACGCATGAGAATAAAGAAGAAAGACCGGCGAGAGCCGGTCTTTCTTTTTTTGGGGGGTGATGCTGGGGGCTGTCAGATGACGTGGTATTCCTTCAGGAGCTTTTCGATATCGGTGTTTTCGATCTTGCCCAGCAGTTTCTTGACGGCCAGCTTTTCCATCAGGCCCAGCTCCATGTCGGTGGCCTTCTTGCCGTCCCGCAGCTTCACGGTGGCGTTCAGCAGGTCGCGGACGTCATAGACGCTGCCCCAGACCTCGGGCACGCCGCGGTCCACGTTCAGCAGGGTGTACACGGCCTCCATGCCGGTCCGCATGGAATACTCGGTGGTGAAGATGGTGTCGCGGGGCGTCTCGGCAAACTGACCGAGGAAGGCGAAGTTCACGCTGCCGTCGGGCACCACATTGGGCCGGTCGCCGTAGGCGCGGGGCATGAAGAACGCATCGATATAGGGCATCATCACGGGTACGGTGTTGGCGCTGTTGGACGCCAGATCCTCGATCTGATCCTCGGGCACGCCGATGTGGTACAGCCACTCCATGCAGATCTCCTTGCCGGTGCACGCCCGCATGGGCTTTTTCACATAGTCGCCGGGCTTGTCGGTGAACAGGGAGTACACCCACACCAGGCAGTGGTCCTTGGGCTGGTCGCGGAACTGGGGCTGGCGGTTGATGGTCCAGCTCATCAGCCAGGAGGAGTCCTTGACGGTGACGATGCCGCCGGTGACCACATGGCCGGTGAAGGGGTCGCGCTTGCAGATGTTCTTGATATAGGGGATGATCTTCTGGTCCAAAGTCTCCACGGTGGCGCTCATCCAGTTGGTCTGCTCGGGGTCATGGCAGAACTTGTCGGGATGGCCAAAGGCAGGGTCCTGTGCGGCGATCTTGCGCCACATATCCCAGCCGCCGCCGGGCTTCAGCTCGGTGTTGTAGGCGGCGGGCTTATCCTGACTGCCCATGGAGGAATTCTCCACGCAGCCGCCGTTGGTGATGAACACCAGATCGTTCTCCGTCAGGTCGATGGCGCCGGGCTCGTTGTTCTCGATGACATCGATGCGCTTGGCCAGCTTGTGGGCGGGATCGGAGCAGTCGAACTCCACGTTGGTGACCTGCACGCCGTAATGGAACCGGACGTTGTGGCTCTCCAGATACTTCACCATGGGCAGGATCATGGACTCATACTGGTTGTACTTGGTGAAGCGCAGGGCGGTGAAGTCGGGCAGGCCGCCGATGTGGTGGATATACCGCTGGATATACAGCTTCATCTCCAGCGCGCTGTGCCAGTTCTCAAAGGCGAACATGGTGCGCCAGTACAGCCAGAAGTTGGAGTTCAGCACCTCGTCATCAAAGAAGTCGGTGATCTTCTTGTCCTGCAGGTCCTCGTTGGGGGTGAAGAACAGCTTCATGATCTCCATGGCGCCCTTGTCGGAGATGTCGAACTTGCCGTCGGTATGGGCGTCCTGGCCGCGGTCAACGGTGGCGCGGCACAGGGAGTAGTTGGGGTCCTCCTTGTTGAGCCAGTAGTACTCGTCCAGAACGCTGACGCCCTCCGTTTCGATGGAGGGGATGGAACGGAACAGGTCCCACATGACCTCGAAATGGTTGTCCATCTCGCGGCCGCCGCGCATGACGTAGCCCAGGTTCTCAAACTTATAGCCATCGCAGGCGCCGCCGGGGAGATTGCCCTTTTCCAGAATGTGGATGTGCTCGCCCTTCATCTGGCCGTCGCGGACCAGATAGCAGGCGGCGGTCAGGGCCGCCAGACCGCTGCCCACGATATAGGCGGATTTGTTGTCCACGCCCTCGGGCTTTTTGGGACGGGCAAAGGCTTCATAGTTACCGCTGGAATAATACATAAATAAACTCCTTTCAAGTATCCACTGTATGTTTTCCTTTGATGATGAAAGCATACATCTGAATGAATATTTGTTCAATAAGCAGAAAAACCCCAGTGATAAGTTTTTTATCACCGGGGCGGCAGGTGTTCAGTTTTTTATCATTTGGCCTCGTTTGATAAGGGCTTGTCGGTACGCAGACGCGCCAGCGCGGCGTCGACGCTGCCGTGGATGACCTGGTCCAGCTGTTCCACGATCAGGTGGGGATCGCCCTTCATGTCGGATCTGATCCAGTCCAGCATCAGGCCTACGAACATATACTTGTACAGCGTGGCGATGAAGGCCTTGTCCTCCGACCGGACGGACATTCCCCGGGCCTGCTCCTCCACCACGCCCTCCAGCAGGTCGTAGGTCAGCTTGTAGAGATAGTTCTCCACCTGCTCCCGGCTGACGGAGCGATAGACGTTCAGAATGAAGGGCTTATTCTCCTGCACGGCCTCGAAGATCTGCAAAAGGCCCTGCTGCCACGTCTCGTAGGTCTTTTTGCCCGCCAGAGCGCGGCTGGCGTCCTCCTGACAGCTCCACTCCACCAGATCATAGATGTCCTTGAAGTGATAGTAAAACGTCATGCGGTTGATGCCGCAGTCATCGGTGATGTCGCTGACAGTGATCTTATGCAGGGGCTTTTCCAGCAGCAGCTTTTTCAGTGACGCCTCCAGCGCCCGCTTGGTGACTTGTGACATGGCATACGCTCCTTTTATGCGTCCAGCCGGACGGACCAGCTGCCCAGGGGGGAGAGGGGGGCCGTCTCCGTGGGGGACAGACCCTGCACCACGCCCTCGGTGGTGACAACGGATACGGACTTAAAGCAGATGGGGGCGAAGGGGGCGGTGTCCAGCAGCTGCTGCCACAGGGCCACCAGGTCCGTGTCGGCGCCGCTGGCCCGATAGGCCTGCAGCAGTCGGTCGGTAGTCTCATCGGACCAGCCGCCGTAGTTGAGGCTGCCCTCGGTGGACAACAGGGCCGTCAGGTCCCAGTCGGCGGTCAGGCGGCATTCACCGTAATAGAGATCAAAGTCGCCGCTTTCCAGCCGGGTGAGGAACGTGTCCCAGGGAACAGCCTCTACGGTGACGGTCAGGCGTGCGGTATTGAGGTACATGGCGATCTCCTGGGCGGCGGAGACCTTGAAGCTGCTCTCCTCGTTGACCAGAAGCGTCAGCGTCAGGGGTGTTTCATCCTCCGCCTGTTCGCCAAGGGCGGCGTTCAGCAGGCGGTTATAGGCCGCGGTGTCGTAAGGCGTTTCCAGCGCGGTATCGTAGCCTGCGTAGGCGGGGGAGGCAGGCAGCTGGGCCGCCGTGCCCTGTCCCAGCAGGCAGGAGGACACCAGCGTTTCGCGGTCGATGCCGGCGCTGAGGGCCCGGCGCAGGGCCGGGTCGGACAGGGACTCCCGCCGGGTGTTCATGCCCAGAAACTGCATGACGGGGGTGGCTGCCTCGGCATAGTCGCCGGCGCCGGAGACACCGGTGCTGTTGCTGCCGGTGAGATCCAGCGTCAGCAGCTGCACCTCACGGGAAGTGAAGGCGTACAGGGCGGAGTCCTGGTCCTTGCAGTGCTGCAGGCGGATGGTGGACAGCGGCAGAACGCTGCTGTCCTGCCACCAGCGGTTGTTGGCTGTCAGGTAGGCGCCCGCGTCATCCTTGGCAAACAGATAGGGACCGCTGCCCGTGGGGGCGGTGCGGTTCTCGGTGCCTGCTTTGATGATGGGGATGTCCAGGCGGCTGGGAAGGGTGGCCAGAGAAGAGGACAGGGCGACGACCACCGCGTCCTCCCGGACGTACACGGAGGTCACGTCCCGCAGCCGGGCGGCATAGCGCTCAGAGGTGCGGGCGCGCTCCAGCGTGGCGGCCACGTCGGCCGCCGTGACGGCGGAGCCGTCAGAGAAGGCTGCGTCGGCCTTGATGCGGATGGTCCAGGTGCGCTGGGCGGCATCATACGTCCAGCTGTCCGCCAGGACAGCCTGGGGCCGGAATTGTGCATCCAGAGCAAAAAGCCCCTGGTACAGCAGGGACTCCACGGTCTGCTGCATGGTGTCCGTGGTGCGGACGGGGTCGAGGGTGCCGCCGGCGATATAGGGCAGGGTAAAGGCGGTCAGCGGCTCCGGCTCCGGTTCCTCGTTTTCATTCTGGTAGAAGTCGGACAGCTCTCCCAGGGGATCCTCGGTGACCTCCCAGTCGGCGCAGCCGGCGGCCAGCAGCATGGTCAGCGCCAGCAGCAGGCACAGCAGTGCACGTTTCATAGCGTATCCTCCCGCAGAGCGATCAGCGCGGCCTGCTCGCCCCGGCGCAGGCCCATCTTCCGGTGGCTCCAGTACAGGTCCGGGCGGCAGGCGGTGCAGTGATCGCAGATGTCGATGTGTGTCACCCCGGCCTTTTGCAGCCACAGGGCGTTGACGGCTTTCAGGTCGATGTGCCACTTGCTGCCGTTCCATGCCATGAACGGCTCCGCCGCCGCACCCAGTGCGGCCCGCAGGGCCTCCGGCACGTCGCCGTCCGTCTCAAAGCAGCACGGTCCGATGGCCGGCCCGATGGCGGCGCGGAGGTCCGCCGGGTCGCAGCCGTAATCCTCGGCCATGACGCGTACCGTCTCCGCGGCGATGCCGGCGGCGGTGCCCCGCCAGCCGGCGTGAGCTGCGCCGATGACCCGGCGCACCGGGTCGTGGAGCAGCAGTACGTTGCAGTCGGCGGAGAACACGATCAGGGGGATGCCCGGCACGTCCGTTACCAGGGCATCGGCGCTGTCGTAGTCCTGCGGCTGCCACAGGCCCTTGCCGCAGTCCACCGCCGTGACGCGGCGCACATCGCTGCGGTGCACCTGACGGCTGAGCACCGCCCGCTGCACATCCGTGTCCAGCGCGGTGCACAGGCGGCGGAAGTTCTCCTGTACATTGGCAAGGTCATCGCCCCGGCGGTCATCCAGGTTCAGACTGTCCCAGGGCGCGGGGGAGACACCGCCCTTTCGGGTGGAAAAGCCGTGGGTGATGGCGTTGTTTTCCAGCACGTCGGAGGCCAGATAGACCAGGTCGTTTTTTGTGTGGGGGTGGAACATAGTGTCTCCTTCCGGAGGGGGACGGGGCGTCGGGGATGCCGCCCCCTACATTAAGATGAGACGGGCGGCGGCTGAAGCCGCCGCCCGTCATTTTACAATGCCTCGCAGAGTTTGCGTCCGCAGACGCAAATAAAATCAAATCTATTTTCGGCGGCGGCGTGTACGTCGCCGAAAATTCTTCTCGGCCTGCAAACGTGCGCGTGCGCGACTTTGACGCGCACGTCGTGCGCTGCAGCAGGCCGCAGCCCGCTCAAACGACAGCCCAGCGAAGCGGGTGTCGTTTGAAGTTACTCAGGAGTGGTACTCCTTGCAGGTGCACTTCTTCCATTTCAGCCCGCTGCCGCAGGCACTTTGACGGCCCAAATCTTCGATTTGGCTGCCGTCATGCGACCGTAGGAAGCCCGGCGGGGAAGCAAACAGCGTCAGTCAGGAGTGGTACTCCTTGCAGGTGCATTTCTTCCACTTCAGCCCGCTGCCGCAGGGGCACAGGTCGTTGCGGCCGACCTTGACCACCTTGGTGGGGCGCTTCTTCACGGTGCCGTCGCCGCCCACGTTCTCGGTCATGCCGCTGGCCACGCGCTCGCGCTTGACTTCCTCGTTCTGGCGCAGGCGGACGGAGTACAGACGGCGCACCGTCTCCTCCTTCATGGCGTCGATCATCTCCTCGAACATCTCCAGGGACTCCTTCTTGTAGGCGTCCACCGGGTTGGTCTGGGCGTAGGCCCGCAGACGGATGCCCTGGCGCAGGTCCTGCATGGCGTCGATATGGTCCATCCAGTATTCGTCCACCACCCGCAGCAGCACCACGCGCTCCAGCTCACGCATGACGGGCGGAGTGATCTCCTGCTCCTTCTTCTCGTAGAAGTCGGCGGCGGCCTTGGTGAACATTTCGATGAAATCGTCCTCGGTCAGGGTGGGGAGCTGGCTCTCGTCGATCTTCACGGTGTACTTGGTGAAGTACACACCCTCCAAGCCGCGGAGAAGCTCTTTGCACTGGACCATGTCCAGGTGCTCCTGGCCCATGAAGGCGCTGCGGACCTGGTGGCCGATGGCGCTCTCCATCATGCCCATGATGATGCCCTTGACGTCCATGCCGTCCAGCACCTGCTTGCGCTGGCCGTAGATGATCTCGCGCTGCTTGTTCATCACGTCGTCGTACTCCAGGACGGACTTACGGGCCTGGAAGTTGCGGCTTTCCACCGTGGTCTGGGCCTGCTCGATGGCGCGGGAGAGCATCTTGTTCTCGATGGGGGTGTCCTCATCGATGTTCATGCGCTCCATCATACCGGTGACGCGGTCGCCGCCGAACAGGCGCATGAGGTCGTCCTCCAGGGAGATGTAGAACCGGGTCTCGCCGGGGTCGCCCTGACGGCCGGCACGGCCGCGGAGCTGGTTGTCGATACGTCGGGAGTCATGGCGCTCGGTGCCGATGATGAACAGGCCGCCGGCGGCGCGGACCTTGTCGGCCTCGCCGGCGATCTCCGCCTTGTGCTGGGCCAGCTTCTCGGCGAACAGCTTCCGGGCGTCCAGGATCTCCTGGTTATCCGTTTCGGCGTAGCCGGTGGCCTCGGCGATGAGCTCATCGGTGAGCCCGGCCTTGCGGAGGTCGTTCTTGGCCATGTACTCGGCGTTGCCGCCCAGCATGATATCGGTACCACGACCGGCCATGTTGGTGGCCACGGTGACGGCACCGAACTGGCCCGCCTGGGCCACGATCTCGGCCTCGCGCTCATGGTTTTTGGCGTTCAGCAGGTTATGCCTGATGCCCTCGCGGGTCAGCATCTTGCCCAGCAGCTCGTTCTTCTCGATGGACACGGTGCCCACCAGCACCGGCTGGCCCTTGGCGTGGCACGCCTTTACCTGCTGGATGACGGCGCGGTACTTGCCGTTCTCAGTCTTGTACACGCTGTCCTCGTTGTCGATACGGGCGATGGGGCGGTTGGTGGGGATCTCGATGATGTCCAGCGCGTAAATGGTGGCGAATTCCTCCTCCTCCGTCAGCGCCGTACCGGTCATGCCGGACAGCTTGCGGTAGAGGCGGAAGTAATTTTGGAACGTGATGGTGGCAAGCGTCTTGCTCTCGCGCTGGACGGACAGGTGCTCCTTGGCCTCGATGGCCTGGTGCAGACCCTCGGAGTACCGGCGGCCGAACATGAGGCGGCCGGTGAACTCGTCTACGATGACCACCTCGCCGTCCTTGACCACATAGTCCACGTCGCGCTTCATGATGCCGTGGGCCTTGATGGCCTGGTTGATGTGGTGGGCGATGGTGCTGTTTTCCGGGTCGGACAGGTTGTCCAGATGGAAGAACTCCTCCGCCTTCTTCACGCCCCGGGCAGTGAGGGTGACGCTGCGGGCTTTCTCGTCCACCACATAGTCGGCGTCGATGTCGGTGGCTTCCTCCTCTTTGTCATCGCTCTCCACCACCACAAATTTCTTCAGCCGGGCGGCGAACATCTCGGCCATATCGTACAGCTGGGTGGACTTCTCGCCCATACCGGAGATGATCAGGGGGGTACGGGCCTCATCGATCAGAATGGAGTCCACCTCGTCCACGATGGCGAAAGCGTGGCCCCGCTGGACCTGCTCGTTGGCGTACAGGGCCATATTGTCACGCAGGTAGTCGAAGCCCATCTCGTTATTGGTACCGTAGGTGATGTCCGCCTGATAGGCCTTCTGGCGTTCCTCCTTCTTCATGTCGTGGATGATCAGACCCACGGTAAGGCCCATGAAGCGGTGGACCTTGCCCATCCACTCGGAGTCACGCTTGGCCAGGTAGTCGTTGACGGTGACGATGTGAACGCCCTCACCGGTCAGCGCGTTCAGATAGGCAGGCAGGGTGGCCACCAGCGTTTTGCCCTCGCCGGTCTTCATCTCGGCGATGCGGCCCTGGTGCAACACGATGCCGCCCACCAGCTGGACGGGATAGGGGCGCATACCCAGCACGCGGTCCGCGGCCTCCCGCACGGCGGCAAAGGCCTCCGGCAGGATATCGTCCAGCGTCTCACCGTTGGCCAGACGCTCCTTGAACTCCGGGGTCTTGGCCTGAAGCTCGGCGTCGGTCAGCTGCTTGTACTCGTCCTCCAGGGCGGTGATCTTGTCCACGATGGGGTAGATGCTCTTCAGCTCCCGCTGGCTGTAGGTGCCGAAGACCTTGGTAAACAGTCCCATATATTCTGTATCCTTTCTAAGTAAAAAGATAATCGTACATAATTATACCAGTAGAGTATACCACACTCTTTTGTCTAATGCAAAAAGATTTTCTGTGAACAGTTATCGGTCAGTCGTGCCGCTTTGCGGTTGTGCAGCGCGGAAAAGTGTGGTATACTGACGGTACTATCAAAGAGAAGGAGTTTTCGCCATGAAGCTGCGTTTTTACGGCGCTGACCGGTGCGTTACCGGTAGCTGCCATTGTCTGGAGGTCAACGGCAAGCATATCCTGGTGGACTGCGGCCTACAGCAGGGCCGGGACGAGATCGACAACACCGCGCTGCCCTTTCACCCCGGCAGCATTGATGTGGTGCTGGTGACCCACGCCCATATCGACCACTCCGGCCGCATCCCCATGCTCATCAAAAACGGCTTTCAGGGTAAGATCATTACCACCCGCCTGACCGCCGATCTGCTGGACATTATGCTCCAGGACTCCGCTCATATCCAGGAGCAGGACGCGGAGTACCAGAACCGCAAGAACAAGCGCGCCGGACGTCCGGAGGTAGAGCCGATTTACACCGTGGCCGATGCCCTGCGGGTGCGGGAGTTTATCCAGACCTGCGAATACGGCCAGGACATTCCTGTGGTGGAGGGCGTGACGGCGCAGTTCATCGATGCTGGCCACCTGCTGGGCAGCGCCAGCATCAAGCTCACCTGCCATGAGGGTGATGAAACGCGCACCGTGGTGTTCTCCGGCGATATCGGCAATGTGGATCAGCCCATCATCCGCGACCCCCAGTTCTTCGACAGCGCGGACTATGTGCTCACCGAGTCTACCTACGGCGACCGCAACCACACCGAGGTGTGGAGCTACACCGGCCAGCTGGCGGAGATCATCGACGAGACGCTGGGCAAGGGCGGCAACGTGGTCATCCCCTCCTTCGCCGTGGGCCGCACCCAGGAGCTGCTGTACTTTATCCGCGAGATCAAGGACAAAAATCTGGTCACGTCCGTCAAGGACTTCCCGGTGTACGTGGACAGTCCGCTGGCCAAGAAGGCCACCACCATCTTCTGCGGCGATCTGCGGGGCTATCTGGACGAGGACGCTCTGGCGCTGGTGCAGGACGGCACCCATATGTTCAGCTTCCCTGGCCTGCACCTGACCGAGACGGTGGACGAGTCCAAGCTGCTGAACGTGGACAAGACCCCCAAGGTCATTATCTCCGCTTCCGGTATGTGCGACGCGGGCCGTATCCGCCACCATTTGAAGTATAACCTCTGGCGCGCCGACAGCGCCGTGGTGTTCGTGGGCTTCCAGTCCCCGGGCACCTTGGGCCGCAACCTGCTGGACGGGGTCGACAGCGTCAAGCTCTTCGGCGAGGATGTGGCCGTCCGGGCCAAGATCGTCAACTTCCCCGGCCTCAGCTCTCATGCCGATCACGACCACCTGGTGGACTGGATCAAGCACTTTGATCCGGCGAAGACTACCCATGTGTTCGTGGTCCACGGCGACCGCGAGGTGGCGCCCGTCTACGCCGAGACGGTAAAGGGGCTGGGCTTTGCAGCCCACGCGCCCCAGTATACCGAGGAGTATGACCTGATCGCCGACAAGCAGCTTGCCCCCGGCTACCTGCCGGAGCGCAAGACCCGGGCCTACGAGGGGGCGCCCAAGGCCACGGCGGCGTACCAGAAGCTGGTCCAGCTGGGCGATATGCTCATCGGCCTCATCCGCCGCAGCAAGGGCCGGGACAACAAGACGCTGGCCGCCTTTGCCGATGCCATCGGCAAGGTCATCAGCAAGTTCGAGTTCTGAGCCGTGCCGGAGAAGAACAAGACCTACCGCGCCCGCATCGAGGGGTATACCTCCGAGGGACTGGGCGTGGCCCGCATCGACGGGCAGGCGGTGTTCGTCCACCGGGCGCTGCGGGGCGAGGACTGTGATGTGCTCATCCTGAAGGCGCTGAAAAACGCCGCCTTCGGCAAGGCGGTGCGGGTATACGCGCCCTCGCCCCACCGGGTGGAGCCGGACTGCCCGTACTATGGGCGGTGCGGCGGCTGCGACTTCCGTCACATGGACAGGGAGGAGGAGCTGGAGGCCAAGCGCCAGCGGGTGCAGGACGCCCTGCGCCGCATCGGCGGCAGCGATGTGACAGTGGAGGGTATCCTCTCCGGTGCGCCGCTGCACTACCGCAACAAGAGCCAGTACCCCGTATCCGCCGATGGGCAGGTGGGTTTTTACAAGGCCCGCAGCCATCAGGTGATCCCGGTGGACTGCTGCCGGATACAGAAGCCCCAGGCCGACGCGGCAGCGGAGGCCCTGCGGCGGTACATCCGGGAGTGCGGCGTGCCCTGCTACGATGAAAGGACCCGGCGGGGTCTGGTGCGGCACCTGTATGTCCGCACGAACAGCGCGGGGCAGTCATTGGTCTGCGTGCTGGTCAACGGGAGGAAGCTGCCCCGCGAGGACGCGCTGGTGTCGTTTATGCGGCAGGCGCTGCCGAATGCCGTGGGCGTGGTGCTGGGGGTGAACACCCAGCCCACCGGGGCTGTACTGGGCAGTGAATACCGCACCCTGTGGGGCGCGGACGTGCTGGAGGATACCCTGTGCGGCCTGTCCTTCCGGCTGAGTGTGCCGTCCTTTTATCAGGTGAACCATGACATGGCGGAGGTGCTGTACGATACCGCTGTGGACTTCGCGGGACTGACCGGGCACGAGACGGTGCTGGACCTGTACTGCGGCGCGGGCACCATCACCCAGGTGATGGCCCGGCGGGCGGCGAGGGTCATCGGCGCGGAGATCGTGCCGGAGGCCATTGCCGACGCCAGGGAGAATGCCCGCCGCAACGGGATAGAGAATGTGGAATTCTTCTGCGGCGACGCGGCGGCGGCCGCGGCGGATTTCGCCGCAAAGGGCCTGCGGCCGGACGTGATATGCGTGGACCCGCCCCGCAAGGGGCTCAGCCCGGAGGTGGTCGCCGCAGCGGCATCGATGGCGCCGCAGCGTATCGTCTACGTCTCCTGTGATCCGGCGACCCTGGCCCGGGATGTGAAGCTGTTTGCACAGGAGGGGTATTGCGCCGTCCGCGCCGCGGCTGTGGATATGTTCCCCGGTACGGCGAATGTGGAGACGGTAGTGCGGCTGGAACGCTGTGTATAACAAAAGAAAACCCGCCCGTGGGGTCTTCCCACGGGCGAGTTTTTCGTTATAATACAAAGATCCACCGGCAAAACCGGTGGAAAACCCATTGACAATATGGAAAAAAATTGGTATAATGACTTGCTTTATATTGGGAAAGTGGCGGCATAACCCCACTTTCATCTATGTGCAGTATACCATCTCCGCCGGAAAAGCACAAGGGGTTGTGGTCAAAATGAACCAACAGGCCCGTGCGTGTCACGGCGGAGCGCCCCCGCGGCCGCACAGGTCAGCGGCTGCGGGAGGGAAATAAGAACAGAAAGGCGTGATCGTAGAGATGGCGAAAGACAAGTACTACGGCAAGACCCTGCGAAAGAACTTTGCCCGCCACGAGGAAGTCATGGCAATGCCCAACCTGCTGGAGATCCAGAAGAAGTCCTATCAGTGGTTCCTGGATACCGGCCTGCGCGAGGTGTTTGCCGATGTGGCCTCCATCGTGGACTATGCCGGTAATCTGGAACTGAGCTTCATTGATTACAGCATGGACGAAAAGCCCAAGTACGACGTGGAGGAGTGCAAGGCGCGCGACGCCACGTATGCCGCCCCCATGAAGGTGCTGGTGCGCCTGCACAACAAGGAGACCGGCGAGATCAAGGAGAACGAGATCTTCATGGGCGACTTCCCTCTGATGACCCACGGCGGCACCTTCGTCATCAACGGCGCCGAGCGCGTGGTGGTCAGCCAGATCGTCCGTTCTCCCGGCATCTATTACGGCAAGGAGATCGATCTGAAGACCGACCTGCCGCTGCTGACCAGCACCGTCATCCCTTACCGCGGCGCATGGCTGGAGTACGAGACAGACACCAGCGAGGTATTCTGGGTCCGTATCGACAAGAACCGCAAGCTGCCCATCACCTGCCTGATCCGCGCCCTGGGCCTGAAGACCGACGCGGAGATCCTGGAGCGCTTCGGCGATGACCGCCGCATCGTGGCTACCCTGGAAAAGGATACCTGCAAGACCTATGAAGAGGCCATGCTGGAGATCTACCGCAAGCTCCGCCCCGGTGAGCCCCCCACGCTGGACTCTGCCGAGACGCTGCTGCAAAACCTGTTCTTTGACCCGCGCCGCTATGACCTGAGCACCGTGGGCCGGTACAAATTCAACAAGAAGCTGACCTTCTGGACCCGCGCCAAGGGCCAGAAGCTGGCCATGCCCGTGGCCGATCCCGCCACCGGCGAGATCCTGTTCGAGGACGGCCATGTGCTCACCGCCGACGACTGCACCCTGATGGACACCGTGGGTGTGCCTGAGGTCAGCGTCACGCTGGACAGCGGCGACACCATCCGCATCTTTACCAACAAGATGTGCGATATGCGCCACTATGTGGACTTTGATCCCCGTGAGCTCTGCGGCATCAAGGAGCGCGTGCGCTTTGATGTGCTGCAGGAGTTGCTGGGCAAGTACAGCGGCGACGAGCTGGTGAAGCAGTGCCGCCTCCACGCCGACGATCTGGTGCCCAAGCACATCATCGTGGACGACATCTTCGCGTCCATCAACTACATGAACGCCCTGGCCCATGGCCTGGTGACCAAGGACGATATCGACCACCTGGGCAACCGCCGCCTGCGCTGCGTGGGTGAGCTGCTGCAAAACCAGTTCCGCATCGGCTTCAGCCGCATGGAGCGCGTCATCCGTGAGCGCATGACCATCCAGGATCTGGATATCGTTACGCCCCAGAGCCTGATCAACATCCGGCCTGTCACCGCGGCCATCAAGGAGTTCTTCGGCTCCAGCCCCCTGAGCCAGTTCATGGACCAGACCAACCCCCTGGCCGAGCTGACCCACAAGCGGCGTCTGTCCGCCCTGGGCCCCGGCGGTCTGAGCCGTGAGCGCGCCAACATGGAGGTCCGCGACGTCCACTATTCCCACTACGGCCGTATGTGCCCCATCGAGACCCCTGAAGGTCCCAACATCGGCCTGATCTCCTATCTGGCCACGTATGCCCGTATCAACGAGTACGGCTTTATCGAGGCGCCCTTCCGCGCCGTGGACCACGAGACCGGCCATGTTTCCGACGACATCACCTATATGACCGCCGACGTGGAGGACCAGTATGTGGTGGGCCAGGCCGCCGAGCCGGTGGACAAGAACGGCTGCCTGACCAACGAGCGTATCACCTGCCGCCACCGCGACGAGATCGTAGAGGTCCCCCGCAGCGGTGTGGACTATATCGATGTCTCTCCCCGCATGATGGTGTCCATCGCCACGGCCATGATCCCCTTCCTGCCCAACGACGACGCCAACCGCGCCCTGATGGGCGCCAACATGCAGCGTCAGGCCGTGCCGCTGCTGAAGCCGGAGGCCCCCATCGTGGGTACCGGCATGGAGCACAAGATCTGCCTGGACTCCGAGGTGGCCGTGCTGGCCGAGGGCGACGGTGTCGTCACCAAGGTGGATGCCACCAACGTCTCCGTCAAGTATGACAGCGGCGAGACGAAGGACTATAAGCTCATCAAGTTCCTGCGCTCCAACCACGGCACCTGTATCAATCAGAAGCCTATCGTCTCTGTGGGCGAGCGTGTCCACGGCGGCGACGATCCCACCGTCCTGGCCGACGGTCCCGCCACCGATCAGGGCGAGATCGCCCTGGGCCGCAACATCCTGGTGGGCTTCATGACCTGGGAGGGCTACAACTACGAGGATGCCGTCCTGCTGAACGAGCGCCTTGTCAAGGAGGACGTCTACACCTCCATTCATATCGAGGAATACGAGATCGATGCCCGCGATACCAAGCTGGGGCCGGAGGAGATCACCCGCGATATCTCCAACGTGGGCGAGGATGCGCTGAAGGACCTGGATGAGCGCGGTATCATCCGCATCGGCGCCGAGGTCCACGCCGGCGACATCCTGGTGGGCAAGGTCACGCCCAAGGGCGAGACGGATCTGACCGCCGAGGAGCGCCTGCTGCGCGCCATTTTCGGCGAGAAGGCCCGCGAGGTCCGCGACACCTCTCTGAAGGTGCCCCACGGCGAAAGCGGCATCGTGGTGGACGCCAAGGTGTTCACCCGCGAGAACGGCGACGAGCTGAGCCCGGGCGTCAACGAGGTCGTCCGTGTCTACATCGCCCAGCGCCGCAAGATCCAGGTGGGCGACAAGATGGCCGGCCGTCACGGCAACAAGGGCGTCGTTTCCCGCGTGCTGCCCCAGGAGGATATGCCCTTCCTGCCCGATGGCACCCCGCTGGATATCGTGCTGAACCCCCTGGGCGTGCCCAGCCGTATGAATATCGGTCAGGTGCTGGAGGTCCATCTGGGCTACGCGGCCAAGACTCTGGGTTGGAAGGTGGCTACTCCCATCTTCGACGGCGCCACCGACAAGGACATTGCGGAGGCCCTGGAGCTGGCCGGCCTGGATCCCGAGGGCAAGAGCTGGCTATATGACGGCCGTACCGGCGAGCGCTTTGACAACAAGGTCACCGTGGGCTATGTCTACTTCCTGAAGCTGCACCACCTGGTGGATGATAAGATCCACGCCCGTTCCACCGGCCCCTACTCCCTGGTCACCCAGCAGCCTCTGGGCGGCAAGGCGCAGTTCGGCGGCCAGCGCTTCGGCGAGATGGAAGTCTGGGCGCTGGAGGCCTATGGCGCCAGCTACACCCTGCAGGAGATCCTGACCGTCAAGTCCGACGATGTGACCGGACGTGTCCGCACCTACGAGTCTATCGTCAAGGGCCACAACGTGCCCACACCCGGTGTGCCGGAGTCCTTCAAGGTGCTGGTCAAGGAGCTGCAGTCCCTGTGCCTGGATATCCAGGTGCTGGATGCCGACGGCAACCAGATCGAGCTGAAGGAGGACGAGGACGCCCTGGATACCTTCAACCTGGCCCGTATGGATGCCGACAACGAAAGACAGAACCGCTACGCCGACGAGGATGAGCTGGCGGATGCGGGCTTCGACTACGTCGCCGACGAGGAAGTGGACGCTTCCTATGACGACGAAGGCGACGAGTTTTAAGGAAAGGGAGGAGCTGAATTATGAGTTACGCAACCTTTGATGCCATCAAGATCGGCATTGCTTCTCCGGAAATGATCCGCGAGTGGTCCTACGGCGAGGTAAAGAAGCCCGAGACCATCAACTACCGTACTCTGAAGCCCGAGCGCGACGGCCTGTTCTGCGAGCGCATTTTCGGGCCGACGAAGGACTGGGAGTGCCACTGCGGTAAGTATAAGAAGATCCGCTATAAGGGCAAGATCTGCGACCGCTGCGGCGTGGAAGTCACCCGTGCCAAGGTCCGCCGCGAGCGTATGGGCCACATTGAGCTGGCTACCCCCGTCAGTCACATCTGGTACTTCAAGGGTATCCCCTCCCGCATGGGACTGCTGCTGGACATCAGCCCCCGTATCCTGGAGAAGGTGCTGTACTTCGCCGCCTATATCGTCACCGATCCCGGCGAGACCCCTCTGGCCCAGAACCAGATCCTCTCTGAGAAGGAATACCGCGATATGCGCGAGAAGTATGAGGACGACTTCCGTGCCGGCATGGGCGCCGAGGCCGTGAAGGAGCTGCTGCAGCAGATCGACCTGGAGCAGCTGAGCGAGCAGCTGCACACCGAGCTGAAGACCACCTCCGGCCAGAAAAAGGCCCGCATCGTCAAGCGCCTTGAGGTGGTGGACGCCTTCCGCCTGTCCGGCAACAAGCCGGAGTGGATGGTCATCGATGTGCTGCCCGTCATCCCGCCGGAGATCCGTCCCATGGTGCAGCTGGACGGCGGCCGTTTCGCCACCAGCGACCTGAACGACCTGTACCGCCGGGTCATCAACCGCAACAACCGCCTGAAGCGCCTGATGGAGCTGAAGGCCCCCGATATCATCGTCCGCAACGAGAAGCGTATGCTTCAGGAGGCGGTGGACGCCCTGATCGACAACGGCCGCCGCGGCCGCCCTGTCACCGGCGCCAACAACCGCGCCCTCAAGTCCCTGAGCGATATGCTCAAGGGCAAGCAGGGCCGTTTCCGCCAGAACCTGCTGGGCAAGCGCGTGGACTACTCCGGCCGAAGCGTTATCGTGGTCGGTCCCGAGCTGAAGATCTACCAGTGCGGCGTGCCCAAGGAGATGGCTGTGGAGCTGTTCCGTCCCTTCATTATGAAGAAGCTGGTGGAGGATGGCAGCGCCAACAACATCAAGTCCGCCAAGAAGATGGTGGACAAGGGCCGCACCGAGGTGTGGGACGCGCTGGACGAGATCATCAAGGACCACCCCGTCATGCTGAACCGTGCACCTACGCTGCACCGCCTGGGCATTCAGGCCTTTGAGCCGGTGCTGGTGGAGGGCCGCGCCCTGAAGCTGCATCCCCTGAACTGCACGGCCTTCAACGCCGACTTCGACGGCGACCAGATGGCTATCCACGTTCCTCTGTCCGCCGAAGCACAGGCCGAGGCGCGTCTGCTGATGCTGTCCGCCAACAACCTGCTGCGTCCCCAGGACGGCGGCCCCGTCACCGTGCCTACGCAGGATATGGTGCTGGGCTCCTACTACCTGACCTTCGAGCGTTTCGAAAACGGCTGCTGCCAGATGACCAACGACGAGTACTGGCCCGAGGGCGTGGACTTCGCCCTGGCCGGCAAGACCTACGATGAGCTTACCGAAGAGGAGAAAGCCTCCGTCCACATGAACATCTACCGCGATGAGGACGAGGCGCTGATGGCCTACAACGAGCACATCATCGGTATCCACCAGCCCATCTGGGTCCGCGTGACCAAGGAGCTGAACGGTGTGAAGGTCAGTCATGTGGTCCGCGCCACCGCCGGCCGCATCATCTTCAACCGCAACATCCCCCAGGACCTGGGCTTTGTCAAGCGCTTCAACGAGGACGGTACACCCTCCGACAAGTTCTTTGACTACGAGATCACCGAGACCTGCGGCAAGAAGCTGCTGGGCAAGATCGTCGACAAGACCATCAAGCAGTATGGCTTTACCATCGCTGCCGAGGTGCTGGACAACATCAAGGCCACCGGCTACAAGTACTCTACCCGCGGCTCCATCACCATCTCCATCGCGGATATGACGGTGCCCAAGGCCAAGTACGAGCTGATCGACGAGACCGAAAAGCGCGTGGTGGAGATCGAGGATCAGTACAACATGGGCTTCATCACCGACGAGGAGCGCTACAAGCTGGTGGTCCGCGAGTGGGAAAAGACCACCGCCGACGTTACTGACGCCCTGACCGCCAACATGAACAAGTACAACCCCATCTTCATGATGGCGGACTCCGGCGCCCGTGGTTCCATGAAGCAGATCCGTCAGCTGACCGGTATGCGCGGCCTGATGGCCAACACCGCCGGTAAGACTATCGAGATCCCCATCAAGGCCAACTTCCGTGAGGGCCTGTCCGTGCTGGAGTACTTCACCTCCAGCCGAGGCGCCCGTAAGGGCCTGGCCGATACGGCCCTCCGTACCGCCGACTCCGGCTATCTGACCCGCCGCATGGTGGATGTCTGCCAGGATGTCATCATCCGCGAGGCCGACTGCGGTGTGGAAAAGGGCATCGTGGTGTCTGAGATCAGCGAGGGCGGTCAGGTCATCGAGAAGTTCTCCGAGCGCATCAAGGGCCGCTTCCCGGTCCGCGATATCCTCAAGCCCGGCACCGACGAGGTACTCATCTCCAAGGATCACATGATGACCGAGGATGACGCCGCGCTGATGGAGTCCTTCGATATCCACTCCGCCGAGATCCGCACCGTGCTCACCTGCCGTGCCCACAGCGGTATCTGCGCCAAGTGCTACGGTATGAACCTGGCCACCAGCAAGCCCGTCGGCCCCGGCGAGGCGGTCGGCATCATTGCCGCCCAGTCCATCGGCGAGCCCGGTACCCAGCTGACCATGCGTACCTTCCACACCGGCGGCGTGGCCGGCGGCGACATCACCCAGGGTCTTCCCCGAGTGGAGGAGCTGTTCGAGGCCCGCAAGCCCAAGAAGATGGCCACCATCGCCGAGATCGGCGGCAAGGTCCGCTTCGAGGAGGCTACCAAGGGCAGCCTGCTGAATATCATCATCACCGCCGATGACGGCGATACCCGCACCTACGCGGTGCCCCACACCGGCCTGCTGGTGCAGGACGGCGAGGTCATCGAGAAGGGCCGTCAGCTGCAGGACGGCGCGCTGAACCCCCACGACGTGCTGCGTATCCGCGGCGCCTCCGCGGTCCACAACTACCTGATCCAGGAGGTCCTGAAGGTCTACCGTCAGCAGGGCGTGGATATCAACGATAAGCACATCGAGGTCATCGTGCGCCAGATGATGCGTAAGGTCCGCGTGGAGGATGCCAACGACGCCGAGGGGCTGCTCTCCGGCGCTATGGCCGACGTGATGGAGGTGGAGGACGCCAACGCAGCGGTCCGCGCCCGTATCGCCGCCGGCGAGAAGCGTGAGGACGGCGAGGAGCTGCAGGAGGCCACCTACACCCAGCTGCTGATGGGTATCACCAAGGCCTCTCTGGCAACAGACTCCTTCCTGTCCGCCGCCTCGTTCCAGGAGACCACCAAGGTCCTGACCGAGGCCGCCATCAAGGGCAAGGTGGACCACCTGGTCGGCCTGAAGGAGAACGTCATCATCGGCAAGCTCATTCCCGCCGGCGCCGGCCTGACCGCCTATCGCCAGCTGGCGGAGGAGATGGTCCCCGAGACCGAGGCCGAGAAGAAGGACGAGGCCGAGGCCATGCACACGGAGGCCCCCGCACCTGTGGAGGCGCCGGCGGACATGGACGAGGCGGAGCTTCCTGAGAGCGATGGTCCCGAGACGGACACCGGCGACGCGCTGTAAGCCGAAACCGAACATCCGAAAGAGGAGGCCCTCCGGCCTCCTCTTTTCATCGGACGCCGGAAGCGCATCCGGGGTAGCTTTTCGTGATATCTTCTGAAATTATCCGTGGAATTTCAGTGGAATTCACAAACTTTCCCGCGAAACACACTTGACGCTTCCGCGCAGCTATGCTATAATTTCAAATTGCGCGGGAATTGCCCGCGGGATTTGTTATGCGACGACAGGAGGAGAGCACCTGTGCCCGGAGAACTGACCGCCAAGGGAAAAGTCGTGGGCTTGAAGCAGACCCGTCGTGCCCTTGTTCAGGGTGCTGCCGCCCACGTCTATCTGGCCTGTGACGCCGATCCCCGGCTCACCGATCCCCTGCGCGCCCTATGCGCGGAAAAGGCCATCCCCTGTGACAGCAGCATGACGCTGCGGCAGCTGGGTACTGCCTGCGGTATCGCCGTGCCTGCCGCCGCTGTGGCCGTCCTGAACGGCTGAATAACGTTCCATCCGGAATAGATACCCTCTGTTCCGTGGAAAAATAAAGGGACATACGTCCCACAAATCTTACGAAAGGAGAAACCAAATGCCTACTTTTAACCAGCTGGTCAAGCAGGGCCGGAAGAAGAGCACCTACAAGTCCAATTCTCCCGCTATGCAGAAGGGCCTGAATACGCTGAAGAACAAGGAGACCGACCTGAGCTCTCCCCAGAAGCGTGGCGTCTGCACCGCCGTCAGAACTGCGACCCCCAAGAAGCCCAACTCCGCGCTCCGTAAGATCGCCCGTGTGCGTCTGACCAACGGCTACGAAGTCACCGCCTACATCCCCGGCGTGGGTCACTCCCCGCAAGGGCAGAATATCGCTGCCGGATATATCGCAGACGGTGAGTACCAGTCCAATGTCATCAAGAACAGCACAGATAAGGAAGTCTCCATCATCATTTCCGAGGCGCAGGCCCAGGCGGAGAAGATCCGGGCGGAAGGCGAGGCAGAGTATATGAGGATCCTTTCCGGCGCGTACAATGACGAGGGAAAGGCCGATTACTATAATTATATCCGCAGTCTGGACGCGCTAAAGGCGAGTCTCAAGGGAGACAATAAGACGATCATTCTGGATGAAAATTCAGAGCTTGCGAAGATCCTCAGGGGAAACTATTAAGGAACGGCCAGGATAAAACCGCAACAGCGGAAAATTCCTGTGAAGCAGTGATGCTGTGGACCCGGAACGATCCGGACGAAGCAGGCTGCTGCGGGACATAACCGCGGTCAGTAAAAAAGATCGTGGATGTCTGATAAATAATGATACGGTAAAGGAGAAGGGTTATGTTAAAAGTAGTTGATTATTTTCTCAAGTATGTAGCATTCGATA
>OGML01000371.1_pt1 | contig 48634 bp, 53 predicted proteins | sample 1572951 | NCBI WGS metagenome assembly OGML01 (sample SAMEA2581883, study PRJEB24529) | metagenome | biome: Human gut stool | place: China | collected 2011 | reverse complement strand
GTATCAGATGAAGTACATGAGGACAAAGAAGCGGCTAAAGAATTTCTCAAATCGAAGCGAGAGGCGAAAAAAGGAAATTGATATAAACTACATTACTATTAATTCTATGAAGTACGTTACAGAACCCAAACCTAAAGCTCCCATGCTTTTGGATAAATATATAGGCTTTACTCTGGACGAAATGGATCTGGTGGGTGATGCAATAACCAAAACATTGGAAAAAGAGCTTGTAAAGGCTCAAAAACGATATGAGAAATATTTGGATATACAGGAATATGGAGAAGCGACAACAAGGCAGCAGACTTTGTTTTTTGAAGCGGAAGAAAAGTATAATGCTTTAGATCGTATGGTAGTCCAGTTGAAAGAACTTAGGAATCTTAGTAAAGGAGTAAAATTAAGATAGTGATATGAAAAAAAGAAAATTTGAAATGAAAAAAGAAATTTGCAGAGGTATCTGGTATTCTGTTAGGGTACTTCTGCAATTTGACAATAAGCATGATGCAAAGAAATTAATTCATTGTGCCGGATTGACTAAAAGTAACTGTTTGGAACTGGAATCAGATTTTGGTTTAGTCTGTCAAAAAACATTAGATTTTATTGATTATGCCTTTGAGGAAGATGGTGTAGATAATTGTAGTAAGTGTAAGCATTACTATATTCAGCATGATAATTGTACTATGCAATGTTATTGGTTAGGGAAAAGGATCACACCAAGAAAGAAACCTTGTAAGCATTATGAAGTAAGAGAAAATAGTGATGGGAAAGTTTGAAAATGGTTTCTGATAGTTCATCAATTTTAAAAGCCACTGTATATAAGAATAAGCCATGAAAAAGGATTGGGCTATATTATCTGAACTTTGTGGTGATGCGTACTGTGATAGGGCTGATAAACTATCCGTATTATCCGCTGCTTTAGATTTTATATCTAAAGGTACTAAGTATAGGAAAGATGCCATCGAAATAATAAAAGGCTGTTGTCCTTACTACTTTGAAAAAGACGATTCTCAAAACTTTGATATGATATACCGAAAAGATGAAAACGGAAATACAGAAGAAAAACGACTCTAAAACGTTGATTAAATTTCCTGTTTTAGAGGGAGATAGCCAGATATATTTAGGTCAGACTATTGTAACACTTGTTCGGATGGGAATAGAAAATAATATTGCCTATTCTGATGAAACACAACACAGGTTCAAAGTGGAACTGATGGCAAGTGTACTATCGGAACTTGAAGTTAGTCTGGATGATCTGAAAAAGGAATATGATGCAAGAAAAGATGTCACAATTTAAAGATTTGGTACAATGGATGATTTAAAAATTAACTATACTTCTGGAGCTAAAAAGGAACTGGAAACTTTGATTGATGATATTAAGAAACGGATAGAGGATTCTTGTGTCAAAGATAAGTATGTTGCTGGTGATTCTTGTGTTGAAATAACTGCTTTTGACATAGAGAATGAAAAGAAACAAATTGCTTTTCAATCCACCAAAAGACATAAAGATTTGTTTGGTGCATATATGCTTATAATCTTAGGTCTTATGATTATGTTGGCTTCTTTTATATACTCTGTCTTTCATTGTATAAGAGAACTTTTTCTTTTTTCTACCATAAGTCGTATTTTTATTTTGTTTGGTGTGACTTTTTTCTGTGCTGGCTTATTGATTGTTTCTATAATTCTCATTAAGAGATTAATTTTGAGTAAATAATATGACAAAGAATGATTTTATAAAGAAGTTTCCTGATGTGAAAGTGCAACAGTTTGAAACTAAATTTATTTTTAGTTCTCAAGAAGTAATTGATACTATTGTGCCAGCTTTAGATTTTTTAGGCTATGGCTTAATTTATTATGAAAAGTCAGGGTGTAATATCACTGTTTACACCTCTGACAAGATGAAAACATTCCTTGATAAGATGGAACCCGGATTTCAGGTGACAGATCCGAACACTGGAGAAACCGGAACTGTTGTTTCTGACAAGTTCATAGTCTGTGGAAACTACTGTGTAAGAGTAAAGTTTCCATCAGGTGAAGATGTCTATGATTGTGATTTCTTTATTAATGATTAATGATTATGGGTGAACTACCGCTAAATCTTTAGTTTAGCGGTAGTTCACTTTATCGTTTTTTCAAATATCTATAAAGAGTGCTTTTACTTATGCCGGAAGCATGTTCTATTTCTGATATAGAATAATCTTTGCTGTCATACATTTTTAATGCAAGTTCCATTTTTTGTGATGGTGCCTTAGGCCTTCCACCTTTTCGACCTCTTGCCCTTGCACTGGATAATCCTTCCAATGTTCTTTGGCGTATTATATCCCGATCAAACTGGCTTATTCCTGCAAAAATTGTAAATAACAACTTTCCTTGTGGAGTTGTCGTATCAAGCCATGGCTCTTTTAGAGATTTTATGTCCGCATGTTTAGAACGAATAATTTCAACTATCTCAAACAAGTCTTTAACCGAACGGCTTAATCTTGTTAGTTCAGTTATTAATACAGTATCTCCATTCCTTAAAATGTCAATCATTCGCTCCAGTTCAGGTCTTTCTTTTTTAGATCCAGTAATTTTTTCCATAAAAATACGTTCACATCCATGAGCGATAAGTTGATCATACTGCCTATCCAAATTTTGTTCATTAGTACTAACACGTGCATAACCTATTTTCATTGCTATTCATTTTATGTTTCAAAATCCTATTTTATATTCAGTAATGAGAGTTTGTTTTAGGGAATAATTTTGGGATTGAAAATAGGATATTTATATGACTCCTCAAAATAAAAATAAAGAAATCTCTTAAACCATCGTTTTTGGGAATCATCTGAAATGTATAGTCTTCTATATAATTATTAACAAATACTAAAAAGCAATGTCTATAGTAAATGTTAGTGGCACCTCTAAAAGAGACTTTATGCCCTTATAATATTAAAAATGGTCTGAAGTACTTTTTATGACTTTCTTTTTTCGCTATTTTTGTAGGGTAAAACAGATATGATTTTACAAACGAAAAAACCCGTTCTTGATGAACGGGTATATCCTTAACTTGGTTACGTGTTTTGATAACAGAGGCTTTACCAAGCATTACAATGCAAAGGTACGGCTTTTATTTGAATATGCAAAATGAAATATAAAAAAGTAGTCAGATTATATTCCAATTCAAGGGTCGCCAAATATTATAGAGCAACCAATCGCAACAAAAACAAGGCTGTCATGCTATATTTTGCAAACATGAAGATTGCACAGGCATTTCATCCGCTGCTGTCTTCCTTTGAGGTCATATTGCGTAATCAGTTGCATTATGCACTGGCACGCCATTTCTTCGACGGTAACTGGATTATCAACCAGAAGACTGGATTCATGATTGCTCCTTCCCTGACATATACAAACAAGCGGACAAAGAAAAAAGTCACCAATGACTATATATTAAAAGAAGTTCTGAAGGCAGAAAAGAAAATTGTTGACCGGGGTGTCAGGGTTACGAGTGGCAGAGTAATAGCCGAACAGACTTTGGGTTTCTGGAACAGTTTTTATGAAGCGCACCACTATGCGCTTTTGGCTGGTGTACCATGCCGGATTTTCAAGAAGCTGCCTTCAGGGTACGGACGCAAGGAGATTAACGATATTATAGCGCAGGTTCGCGAATTGCGTAATCGTATCAATCACAATGAGCCGATATGCTTTGTAAACAGAAAATGCGATTTTTCTTATGTGAAGAGCATGTATGCGATAATCAGTGATTTTCTTACATGGATAGACCCTGAAATTATGCCTTCACTAAGAGAGGTTGATAAAGTATGCAAAATAATAGAAAAAGAAGAAAATAAACAAAAACAATGATTACGTAAAAGAAGTTATTTGTAGGGGGTATTACCTTAAAGTTACTTTTGTACAAAATGTTGGTGATACCCCGTATCCTCTGTCTTTAATTATTCGTGAATTTCTTCAATTTTCCTTTTTATTGCTTCAAGCATGGATATACTTGTCAGTGTTATTTTTCTTTCCTCAGAATTTACTCCAGCTTGAGCAACATTGTGCTTATTTCCATTTAATAATATTTCGAGAAAACTTAGCATATCAGCCTTAGATGGATTATCTATATTAATTCGACTAATTGAGCGCTCACAGTAAAGATCTTCTGCTTTCTTCATAAGGGTTCTTATCGCTGCATTATCTGGATTCTTCCCGGTTATTCTCTTTATCTCTATTCTGAGTTTAACCTCTCCGTTACTTCTGTTTATTCTAAGGTTATCCGTAATCACATTATCAATTCCAGCGACATAGTCAATTTTAGCCACGAATGCATTATCTACATCTGTACAAGCAACAAAATCACACTCACCCAGGTTGTGGTCTCTGGATAAATCGAAAATAAATAATGGAAATTCTCTTTTACTCATGTTGCATATCTTTTATGTCAGCAACCAAAACTCCATTGCTAACTGTTAAATATAATCTACGGTTACCATCGTTACAGATTCCGTAATTGTCTCCGGTCTCATCTGTCCATCCGTTCAGTTCGATTATCTTATTGGTAGTTAATTCCCAATCTTCATTAGAGTTTATAAAATCCCTTAATTCTTCAAGTGTATGCATAATATCAATCTTTACGTTTGCTCCAAGTGATTTGCATATTCTTTCAATTATATCTATGCTGATATTATACTTCCCATTTTCAATCTTAGAAATATTGGAACTATTTATTCCTGATAGTTCTGATAACTCTCGTATAGTTAAGCCATGCTTTTTTCTTAGCATGGCTATCTGTTGTCCAATAATAAATCTTAGTTTCGTCATTCTATATAATTCTTTAGTACAATAACAAGCACTTTTGCATCTTTATTTCCATACGTATCTTTAAAATCTGCAAGAATACCAGTATTTGCTAAAACACTGGTATTATAATCATCTTCATCCATTACTTCGAAGTCAAAATCATCAATTCCATCGCAATATACATTTGTAATGTCAATATCTAATGAAGTTATACAATCAGTATGAATATTATGTTTTTCCCCGGAATAAGTATATACTTCAATATCTTCACACTCACTTATTTCCTCTTTGAGAAGCTCTGATATTTTATAGGGAAGTTCTTCTATTTCGTAAGTCCTACTATCAAAGTCATATCTTCTTGTTCCATCAGTGAATGTAGCACAAGCACCTCTGTTTTGATGGACGGCAACCCCCCAATTAGGGGCAGACGGATAATTACAGTTATCTTCATTATACATATCAAGCAATTTCTTGTATGCTTCTTTCAAATTCAGCTGGTCTGCTATTGTGATTTCGCATCTGCCATTGAATTTGCTGTCTCTCTGAGCTATCCAGCCGTTGGTCTTTCCTATAATTCTATATTTACACATAACGATGTTGCAGAATTTAACGTGTTGCCCCCACGGTTAATTATTATTGAGTTAAATATACCCGTCATGCCGATAGTGCAGCATTAATATTAATTGTAATAAGCAATGTACAGAGGTTCCTGGTTATAATTCCACACCTTATAGATTGTACAGCCGTTAACAAGTTCTTCTGCAAGTTCACCACATCCGCATCCTTCTTCTTCGATGTTTTCTATTTCTTCAATAATTTTCCCGTCTTGTTCAATTATTGATGTAACACCTTCTCTTGATTCTTCATCATTTGCAAATGCTATACCAGCGCCATACACATAGGCAAAATCGTTAGTTTTTACGAACTCTATTAAAGCTTCTTTTTTCATAACTATCTAAATTTAGATTACAATATGTATCTTTATCTCGCATTACAAATATAGCGAATTTATTTCAAAAGTTGGTATATATACCAACTTTTTATTTTATCGTTAGCAAACATTAACAAGTTATGCGATTAAGTTCAAATAGGGAAAGAAATATAGAAATCAATCTGTTTTAACCTCTATAACATCAGACAGATTGGTGGTGTACTGCTTGCTGATGTGTTCGCATTTGAGGTGCCAAGATTTATTTTTTGTTCCCTGTACGGCTACCTTAATGGTATTATGACCGTTCTTGCGATTAATCGCATCTATGGCAGCGGCCAGCCGTGATTGCTTATCACGGTCAATGGTATCGAAAAGGTTTGTCTGGATGGCAGAATCAGGAACTATGTTCCAGACCATGACACCGGCTTTCTTGTACTGGTAACCGCCCTCTTTTCGGAAATCCATACGGAGGGCCCGGACTGCGGTGCTCACAAGTTCCTGAAGGTCGTTGGTTGGTACCTGCAGGTGGATGGTGCGGTTGATACAGTGCTGCGGTAGATCCAGACGGAAACGGCTTGTATAGGTGAATACCGTTATCTCCGTACAGCAGCTGTGCTGCATGCGGAGCTTGCGCACACATTCTGATGTGAAGTTGGCGACAGCTTCCTCCAGGCTGGATAGTTCGGACAAGCCGGAGTCAGGGAAACTGCGGCTGGTACAGATACTCTTCTTCTGTGGAAGTTCCTCGATATTAATACCGTTCTCACCACGAAGTTCCTTCCAGGTGCGAACGCCAGTCACAGACAATAATTTTTGCACAAAGCTTTCGTTTTTCTGAGTGAAATCCCAGGCGGTATTTATACCGTAATAGCGCAGCTTATCCAAGCTCCGATGACCGATACCCCAGACATCGCCAATTTCGAAGCCTTGCAACGCCTTGATGCGCTTTTCCTCAGAATCAATCATGCATACCCCCTGATATCCCTTGTACTTCTTTCCGTAACGGCTTGCCACCTTCGCCAGAGTCTTAGTAGGAGCAATGCCCATGGTAACCGGGATGCCAGTACCCTTTCCGATGGTCTTAACAATCTTCCGGCCGTAGGAAACCAGCTTCTCCCCTTCTCCGAAGCCGGAGAGATCCAGGAACGCTTCATCAATCGAATACTGTGTCAGTTCTGGCGTGAACTCGGATAGCAGCATCATCACCCGGCGGCTCATGTCACCATACAAATTGTAGTTGGAACTGAAAACAGCCACATTGTTTGCCTCCAAGACTTCACGGATTTGATACAGTGGTGTACCCATCTTGATGCCCATCGCCTTAACTTCGTTGCTTCTGGCCACGACACAGCCGTCATTGTTTGAGAGGACAACGACAGGTTTGTCACGGAGCAGCGGATTAAACACGCGTTCGCATGAGCAGTAGAAGTTATTGCAATCAACAAGGGCTATCATCTGCCTTTTCTCAGCTGTCTCTTTATGTTATACGTAAGAACGCCCCATATCAGGAAGTCGTTTTCTTCAGTAATTTTTATGGGTGAATATTCCTCATTGGCCGGAACAAGCCAGATACAATTTTCTTTTTCGTCAAAACGTACAGTCTTTAGTGTAAACTCGCCGTCGATATAGGCCACAACAATGTCACCGTCCAGGGGGTCCAAGGATTTATCTATGACCAGCAGGTCGCCGTCATCTATACCGCAATCCTTCATAGAATCTCCGGAAGCACGGGCATAGAAGGTAGTAGCCGGATGGCGTATGAGTTCCCGGTTCAGGTCTATGCTGTCAGTCATGTAGTCCTGAGCCGGAGAAGGAAATCCAGCTCTCACACCCTGGTCTGCAAACGGCAATGGCAGTTCGCTGCTCAGATCAGCGGAGTACATAATCAGCTTTATGTTGTTCATACGATTAAATCCTTAATCTGGTCTTTCATTTTTTGTGCAAATATATTTCATTTTTTTCTCTTTTCCTATACTCCTTTTAAGTTGTTTATCTCTCCCCGGTTTTCCCCTTTTTATGATGCAAAGCTAGTGTGTCTTGTAGAAGTCTGCAAGGCACTTTGTGCCGGAATAGAAAATATCCTGAGCAGCTTCGCTGTGCGGTATTTTCTATTCCGGTTCCCTTTCATACATCTACGGGCAGACACACAATAGCTGCATCGAAAAAGGCGAAAGAACTCGGGGAGAGAATGATTAAAAAAAAAGTCGTATAGGGAGAAAAAAGAATTGAAAAAGGCTCCTGAATCTGGAGTTAGAATAATTCACCTGCGGCTGATGTTTAACTTGTTAATGTATAGATGTATGGAAACGAAAAATTTTCTGGTGGTAATCAAATCCTATTTAGAGCAGTTGGCAGAATTGGATGCAGAATTTGCTGTGAAGTATTTTGATGAAGGTAAAAAAATTGAAGAATGTTGTGCATATATAATCAGTGAAATGGAAAAGATGGCACAAAATAATGTCGTAGGTGCAACAGATGATGAAGTTTACGGTTTAGCAGTCCGTTATTATTGGGAAGATGTGAAAGTTGTTGATACGAAAATTGGTAATCATGTCAGGATTGTGTGTAACCAAATTATAGAATTAACAGAGGAAGAAAAAGAAGAAGCGCGTCAGAAAGCTGTCCGGCAGTATCAGGAAGAAGAACTCCATAAGTTACAGAGCCGAAAAAAGCCAGCAGTGAAAAAGGAAATTCAAGTTCAACCATCTTTATTTGATAGTCAATATGAAACCGCAGAATGAATTCGAAAAGAATGTAGTTAGCGCATGTGCTAATTTACCCACACTGACCGATAGACAATTGCAATGGGGATTAGATAATAGTATCCAGTATGTGGCACGATACAATAAACAGAAATATACCTGCACTAAATGTGGTCATCAATGGCAATCAGACACGAAGAAGAATTATGTGAAATGTCCTCATTGTGGAACCCGATTACTTGTACACGAAGGTTTAAAAAAAGTATATAATGAGACAGCATATTTTACGGTTATGACAGCTTGTGAAGGTTATCAGGTTATGAGAAGCGTTGTTGTCAGATGCACAATGAAAGTAGGTAGTCCAGCAGTCTATGATTGGGCTGAAGTCATGCAGAGATGGATTGCAGCAGACGGTACGTATGTGAATTTCGCAAGGTTACGACAGACATTTAATACCATGTACTTTGACCTTTGGTTATTTCGTACTGCATTAATCTTGCGCCAAAGGAATGCGATTTATGACAGGATATATTCAGGTACGGTATGCCCCTATATGTCAATCATACCGGAACTAAGAAGAAGAGGATTAAAAAGGAGTTTATATCGTCATTTTTCATTTAACCTTATTGTAGGGTTATTACGTAATAGTAAGATAGAAACTTTATTAAAGATGAATCAAAAAAGTTTGTTGCATAAATTCTTGATAGGTCGTTGTAATATTGATGATTATTGGCCAGCTATCAAAATCTGCTTCAGGAATCATTATCTTGTTAAAGATGCCAACATTTGGTGTGATTATATTGATATGTTGAAATATTTAGGCAAGGATATTCGTAATGCGAAATATGTTTGTCCAATGGACTTAAAAAAGGCGCATGATAAGGCAGTTCAAAAGAAGATAAAGAAGGAAGTAGAAGAGGAAATTGACTCACCCGATTTCCTGTTAAAAGAACTTCGCTATAAAGAAAGTAAAAGTAAATTTTTAGGCTTGGCATTTAGAGATGGACTTATTCATATAAAGCTCATCGGAAGTGTTAAGGATATGATTTTAGAAGGAAAGGTGATGCATCATTGTGTTGGACATTATTACACCAAAGAAGATTCTCTTATCTTCTCCGCAACGATAAATGGTAAACGTATTGAGACTGTAGAGGTATCAATCTCACAAATGAAGGTTGTTCAGTGTCGTGGCGTATGCAATAAAATGACTCAATATCATAATCGAATTATTCAACTTGTTGAGAATAATTTATCTTTGATACAAAGTAGAGTTTCTGCTTAAAGGGATGGGGGGGTAACCCCTATCCTATCCCTTTAAGATTAAAGCGTGAATTCCCCTGTCTTTAGGCAGGTGATGAAAACGTTCTCATACTTTCTTCTCCCTATTGGCCTGTTTACTCATGCCTTCAGGCGTGGGTAGCTCACCGGGAAAAATCTCTTATACATTTGAACATAAGTCCTATTGTCAAGAGAAAAAGCGTTTTGAAAATGAATAGAAGAATCTTCATATTACTTATTTTTAAGCATATCATTAAAATCTTTAGCTCCTTGAGCCTTAATAATACGAAGCCAATCTGCTTCGATTCCATGAGAGTGTAAGAAAGTCTTAGAGTTAAAATCGGAGTCGTTTATTGTCAACTCTTGATTATCCGACTTAACAACAACTTTCCCAGCAGCATTTTTGAATAACTTAGGCTCTTTACCTTTGACTAAGTAATATGCTGCTTCTACGTCATATATTTGCCCCTGAAGGTCATTGTCAAATGCAAGATATATAACAGCATGTGGAAATAAATGCTTAATATCTTTTATTTGTCCGTATCCTAAGTTTCCACCTAATGATATGAATGCGGCATTAATTCTCATACGTTCAGGGAGAAGTTGATATAGTGCCATCATATCAAGTGCACTTTCTCCAATGTATAGAGATTGTACGTCATTCCATTGGGGAGCAAAGGAAGCTATCCAACATGCGGTAGACTTGTTTCCTCCAGAGCAGAATCCTTTATATCCTTCTTTTATATATGGATTATAATTGCGTAGTTCGAAGTTTACGACTTCTTCCGGAGAAGCAAGAACACGATAAGGGAAAGCTACATTTGCATAATTTTTCGGTTTCCGAGAAACTGTACATACAGACCCGTTGTGAATAAATACCGATATAGTATTGGCATCAATCATCCTGATTTTGCCGAGGTATGCATATATCACTTTTTGGTTGCAAGTAATATCGTAATCATCAAGAGAAAACTTGACATCATTGTGCGAAACTACGTAGTTTTCATGCTTTGGCTGTTTACCTGATAGCTTGCATAGAATATCGGCAACTGCATCATATCCGATACCTTGATAACCCGAAAAAAGGTGGAGACGGTTTAATATGAAGTTTACAACATCACCCTTGTCTCCGTATCCGTTCCGGCTGAAGAATGTTTGTGAGTAAGAAGTCGTATATATTACGATTTCATCTACCTTTGTTCCTCCGTTAAACAGACGGTATTCAAGGTATTTTTTACCTGCTCCAGTATTAAGACGATAACCGACATATTCAGCTACGTCACTTATACGGACATGGTTCTTCAATTCTTGAAATGTTGTATTACTCATATTTACTCAATTTATTTTTAAGCTGGGTGTTTTCTGCAATTAATCGCTTAATAGTATCCTGATACCGGAAATAGCTGTATATTGCAGCAGCAATTGCCATTCCAGGCTTTTTATGTCCGGTATCATGTTTTAATTGTTCGATTAACTGTAGTTCTTCAGTATCAAGGTATATTTCGAACCTTTTTTTCATCTTTTATGGTTCTAATCCCTCGACAAACCACCAGCATTTGGAACCCAACGGATATTCTTCAGGATCACCACAGCACCAATTCAAATTAGTAAGTATGCTGTCAAGTTCCATTTCAGGCTCTTCATAATCCATCTCGTATTCATCATTCCATATTGCTGAAACAAAGTTTTTGTCTTTCGATAATTCAACTAAGCGGAAGCATGGTAAAACTTTTGCGACTTTATAAAGCTCTTGTACATCCGTTGCTCCTAAAATAAAAGAAACTGATTCTGCCATAATAATATTGTTTTTAGTTATGTAAATTCTTTCAATTCCTAATGCATCTTCTATGCGTTGTATTACATCGACGCCAGGACTATATCTTCCTAACTCGATTCTTGAGATATTTTGTCTTGTGACATGACTTTTCTCTGCCACTTCCATTTGACTTAGCCCCATCATTTTGCGGATGGAAACAAATAAATTGCCTATATTACGTTCTCTTTTTTCTTTCATGCTGCAAATATAGCTCTTTTTTATTATGCATTAAATAAAGTGCAAAAAAAATATTTTCGAAACAAAAATTAACAATATAAAAATACAATGGTGTATATCTTATAGTTGATGATTGTAAATGTACTTAACGGGACTTCAATGCTGCTTGCAACATAAAGGATTTTGGCTTGAAAGCCCTACCCACGGAGCGTGGGAAAGTCAAGCCTGTGGACTGCCCTCTTGTGGATGAACGACCTCGTGTCCTAAAAAGCAATGGCAGAATGAAGCAGGAAAAGAGAGGACTATCAGTGTTCGAAGCTCATGCCTTCAGGCGTGGGTAGCTCACGATATACTTTTTCTTCCCTATACGTTTGTTTATGTTTATCCTGCTTTCTAATTATGATTTGGATGGTATAATATATTGAATTATCTAAAGCCCTACATGCTCTTTAGAATGCTGGGAACTCGGAAAAGTATACAGCTGGAAAATCTCATGGTTAGGAATTATTATGAGGTCTGAATTATGATTCTGCTTTTTGTATTTTTCTTTGGATCTAAAAACAAATGAGTGATTCAATATCCTTTCCCGAATCCCCAAACTATTGGAGATTTTTTCGATTTACACGATTATTATTTTTTCCCAGGATTTCTTTTTTTCTCCCTAATTGGAGAGGTGGATAGCGTCAGCTAAAGGCTAAAGGTCTTATGACCTTTAGTGATGACTGATAAGGAAGAGCAAGAGGTGTTCCCGCAAAGCGAGAATATGATTAACGCAAAGCGCTAATTAACAGATAAATATGAAATTCTAAGTTAACATACAAGTTTACATTTGTAAACTTGTATGTTATAAGTTATCAAGAATCAAGATATTACGAAGTTAACATAGAGTTAACAAGATTTATAAATAACTGATATACAGATTGATATAAAAAGCAAAAAAATACATTGTTAACATTGTAGTCAAAAACTTATTTTATTATCTTTGTTCCAATTAATTATAAGTTAACATGGAAGAATATCTTGATAGACATATAAGAATTTCAACAAGAACTAAATTTAGACTTGACGAGGTTAAAAAAGATATGAGTTATAATGCTTATATAAGCGAAATGCTGGATTATTTTGAGGTGACTTGTACGTCCCCGAAATTGAAAATTAAGAATCCAACAGCGAGGTTAGAGAAGAGAATTGAAGACTTGATTAAAATCGTAAAATGTCAGGAGAAGGACATTTTTCGTCCGCTACTTGACAAGTCTTTTAGCTCTGGAAATATGAGTATGAATAATGATCAGCTTGTTCGTTTAGCCAATGAAAACAAATCCCTGAAGGAAGAACTTCAGCGTTATAAGGAGTCTGGAGAATCCCCAGATGTTTATAAAAGAAAGCTGGATTCATTAATTAATTTGATTAATTTATTTTGCGATAAAAGCCAGTTCCGGAAGGCCACATTTGGAAATGATTTACAGGTGCCAGAATCATATTTTGATAAGTTATTAGATAAAGTAAAAAGAGAATATGTATTGTAGTGTTCATCGTCCAGTTAATACGCCAGGCGTATCTGACAATAAGGGATCCTGCCTCCAGTTGGTAGAATATTTGTCCAAAGAAAGTAACGATGAAAGACCTTATTTTGATACTTTCTTTTCGCAGAACTTGGATTTTGTATCTGGCAATGATGTATTACATTCAATAGATAATAACCATAAAACTTTAAAACGAAAGGATGATAAGTTTTATATGTTATCCGTTAATCCAAGTGAAAGAGAGTTAATGCACGTTATTGAGAGATTGACTGGAAAAACTAATGTTCATGACTTCTGTGAACTATCTAAAGATGAACAGGAGAAGGTCTTATGCGAGCTTAAAAATTATGCGCGTCATTGCATGGATGAATACGCTCGTAATTTTTACCGCGCCAAAATCAAGTCAGGTGACGACCTTGTTTGGTATGGCAGAGTAGAAACAGAAAGGCACTATAAAGGCGATGCAGAAGAGGTAAAAAAGGGTACTGCAAAATGTGGTGATAAGAAGCCAGGTTTGCAGTTACATGTCCACATTATAGTATCTCGGATGGATAAATCTCAGACAGTTTCATTGTCTCCACTTACTAAGAGCAGAGGCAATAGACAGCTGCTTGATGGGAAGGAAGTAGTGGTAGGATTTGACCGTTCCGAATGGGCAGAAAGATGTGCTACCAGGTTTGCGGATGATTATAATTATCTTCCGTACTATGTGCATAATAAGAAAGATTATGAAGAATGGAAACAGCGGCAGCAGATGCAGGCCATTGCTATGCGTGAACTGAAGCAACAATTACTGCAGGGGGAACTGAGGAATGAAAGAAAAGTTTTGAATAATACACTTAGGATTTACCGTTTCATCGTAAATCCCAAAATGGCATTTTTAAATGAAATGAAGATGCTGGCATTAAATATGGTAACAACTGGGAGGACGATATGATAAGTTTTGACATGATTCAGGAACATTGGTTCTATTATGCTGCACTATTTTGTGTGAGCTTTCTTATAGGTTCGATTAAACCATTTTCTAAAGTATGGTATAATATTGCCTTATTCGTAGTTCTTGTGCTACTGGAGGTGATTGTCTGTAACTTGATAGGGCTAGTTTATCTCTATCCTACTGTTTTGGCTTTAGTGGTCTTTTTATTCTTTACATTGAAAGATTTAAAACCAGACAGTCTACGGAAAGGAGGTAGCGAAAAGGCTATATGCTTACCGGTGCTGTCCGGTGTAAGAGGCAGACAACTTCGATTTTACTACTATTATGCCAATTTCCTTGTATATGGAGGTGCCGGAAGTGGTAAGACAAAGTCAATAGGAAAATGGCTTTTACAGGAATATATACGCTTGGGTTTTGCCGGATTTATCTATGACTTTAAAGATATAGATTATACCCGGACAGCATATAATTTGATGAAGAAATATGATTATAAAGGTGAGTTCTATTATATCAATTTTGATAATTTAAGTCGTTCATACAGATTCAATCCACTAAAAAATGTGTCGGATAAAACTGTATTGATGCAGCTCATGGAAGATATGCTGTTATCTATGCAGGCGAAGGATGCAAAGCAGGATGAATGGTTTGCTGGAGGATTGGGTATTCTTAGAGGAGTAGCATATAGATTGTATGATGAGTTTAAAGAGTATTGTACAATCCCCCATATTCTTACTCTTATAATGAATTCTTCTCAGGATAGTCTTACCAGATTCCTGGAACAAAATACTATATCTGAAATGATGGCAGGAGCATTTTTGAAGGCTAAAGGCTCAGAAAAAACACAGGCTTCGTATATCTCCACTTTGTCAAATCAAATTGCGACAATGGCCACAGATGAGAATATTGCATGGGTTCTTTCCGGCAATGATTTTGATTTTAATCTGATTGATCCGGAGCACCCGAAGATGTTTGCTGTCAGCAATAACTTTTCGAAGAACTCTGTGTATTCTCCGGTTATAGCTATGCTTTTGAGTATATCATCGCGCCAATTCACAATGCAGAACAAAGTTCCGTTTGTCTATTTCCTGGACGAGATGACAACCGTTAAGATTAAAAATTTTGAGACCTTACCATCAGTCTTGCGTGAATATAAAGCTGCTTTTGTTCTTCTTACACAATCCGGTGCGAAACTGGAAAATCTGTACGGAAAACTTGACCGTTCTTCAGTAGAAGCGAACTTCGGTAATATGTTCCTTGGGCGGACTAAAGATGTGGAATCCTTGAAGTATTACCCGCTTTTCTTTGGTAAGGAAGAAAAAGAGAGACGTTCAAGAAGTGCAGGAAAATCTGGTTCCTCTTCTAATTCCAGCGTGACTATATCATCACAGAAAGAAGATGTATATCAGGGTAAGGACTTCTCTGAACTTGAACCAGGTGAATTTATTGGTTCTGCTACGCGAGCGAATGTAAAGGAATTTAAGGCCAAATTTAAGATGTTTGAAATGGAAGAAGAGGAATTGCCTGTTCATGAACTTGTAACGCCTGAACAGGTAACGGAAAATTATGATAGGATAATTCAGGAAGTTCAAGCCATATTAAACGGAGATATATGATAGAAGAAAAGAGAGCAATTATGCTCTCTTTTTTCATTCTGCCTCCATCTCACTTGATGAAGCAACGGATTTTGTGGCATCATTCAGTCTGACAGAATAGCTGGAGAGATTTTTTACTATCATCAGATTCTTGTTCTTATTGATGCTTAAAGGCTTTCCTTTCGTGAGTATATCCCAGTTATTATAGGTCAGGTCACTAACAGACATGCCTTCAGATTTTAGAGCCTGGGCAATATCGGATGATAAGTCATATTCTTTTCCCTCTGCGGAAAATATAACTTTATCCCCATTTACGTCAAGCGTGCGGCCACGATATTCTGTATGAACACTGGTGTCTTTGTTGTTCTTCAGTTCATTGTTAATCTTGTTATTTAAAATGGCTGCTTCTGATTTGAGTTGTCTGAGCTTTTCCTCTTTGGCCCAGTTAACATTGACCAGTTTTGTTTCCAGTTCATTGATGTCATGACTGAAGCGAGATATATCTGCTTCCATTTTTGCGGCGCGTCCAGATAGGCTGTTCCCAAGTTCATCCAACCATTCCTGACTCCGTTCGTGCGCCAAGGGTAAGGCTGTCTGCGCTTGATACTGACGACCACTTGCACCGACAATGCCGAAATACTTGTTTCCTTGCAGGCTTTTGATGTATATCGTGTGTTCCTTATAAGTCCCAATATATTCCGTTGCCCCATCTTCCATACTTGCTGACCGCCATGCACTCAGATATTTTCCTGCATCTTTCCCGCGCAGACGTGTTCCATCTTGAGATATGAGCACACCATTTGATTTGCAGAAATTATCGTAATCGGCTTTCATGTCTTGTACTGCACTTTCTGCAGCCTCTTTCTTTTCTGAAAGTTTTTTCAAGTCAAATTTTGATTTATCAATATCCCGAAAAAATAAGACCCGTTCTTTCTGCAGCTGCGTTATCTGCTTATCTAGTTTAGCCTTATCGAGCAAATCTGTATTACCTGATAAAATAGCCACATATTCTGCAAAGTTCATTCCGGATTTTTCGTCCAAGGCTCCTTCATCAAGTGTTCGCACCCCGAGCTGCTGACTTTTCAACTGGCCAATGAAAAGCTGCTTGTTCTGGAGTAGGTTGAACTTATACGCATCCAATGACCTTTCCGTTGCATAGGTAATGATGTCAACCTTATTACCGGCATATTCTTTCGCAATAATGTTTCCTTTACGAATAGCTCGTCCATTACGCTGCTCAAGATCCGACGGCCGCCAGGTAGTATCAAGATGATGGACTGCTACCGCACGCTGCTGGGCATTAACACCGGTACCTAACATGCTTGTAGAACCCATCAGGATGCGTATTTTCCCTTCGTTCATTCCTTCTATCAGTTTCTTGCGGCTGCTTTCAGTTTTAGCCTCCTGAATAAAACGTATTTCTTCCGGTGGAATCTGGTAGTTCTCTACAAGCTGCTGCTTGATTTCACTGTAGATGTTCCATTCTCCCGGCTTGTACGTGCCAAGGTCACAGAAAACGAACTGTGTTCCCTTAACCGCATTGAACTTCTGATAGTATTCGTATAGTGTCTGTGCGCATACGCTTGCCTTGTTCCCGGTCTCTCCTGCATATTTTAAAGAGTCAATCATCCGCATGTCAAGAGCCATTTTTCTTGCATAGTCAGTGGCAATAAGCATCTTTGCCTTTTCTTCTGTTTCTGACAAGGGAGGGCGTCCGAGTAAGGTTGCATTTCCAGATTCAGCAAACTTCATCAGTTTATCTATAAATTCTTCTTGTGCCGGTGTTGGAGGAATACTTTTGAATATTGAGTTCTTTTCCGGGCGGTCAAGACCAATCATGTCGGCTGTCCTGTAATCGGTAATTTCGTTGTAAAATAGAGCAAGTTCCGGTACTTTCACGAAGTGACGGAATCGTTCTTTTTGTATAATGTTGTTGGTTACAGAGAACTCAAACTCCGTAGTTTTTCTCGTGTAGATTGCTGCCCAGGCATCGAAACATGTAATGCCTTGTCGGTCGAGTGCCTCCGGCCTGAGATATTTGAACAATGCATACAGCTCTGTCAAAGAATTGCTGATAGTGGTTCCGGAAAGAAAAGTGGCCCCCAAATCACGTCCCGTTCTTTTCTGTATATCTCTGATTGCAAAATAGAGATTCAGGGCTCTTTGGCTTCCGTCAGGATTGCCAAGTCCTGCTACGCGGTTATGACGTGTCGAAAACATAAGGTTCTTAAACTGATGGCTCTCATCCACAAAGATATGGTCGATACCCATGCTGCGAAAATCAACCGTATCGTCTTTTCTCAGTTTTATGTCGTTCATTATGGTGTTTAGTTTGACCTTCATGTTTTCAATACGTTTCTCAAGTCCTTTTTCCAACCTTCTTCCGGAATATCCCATGCCGCTATTTTTTAGGACTTCCAAGGCTTCTTCCACATCTCGAATTTCATCTTCGATAATCTCTTTCTGAATGTCGAGTGACTGCGGTATCTTCCCGAACTGGTCATGTGTAAGAATCACACAGTCCCAGTTGTTGTTTTTTATTTGCTGGAACAATTCCTGACGGTTGGCAGGTTTGAAATCATCCTTTCCTGGATACAGAATCTTTGCATGTGGATAGGCTTTCCGATAGGTTGCAGCTATCTCATGTACGTTGGCCTTCAGACCGATAATCATAGGTTTGTGGCAGACTCCGATACGTTTCATCTCGTATGATGCTACACACATAATCATGGTTTTACCCCCTCCTACTTCATGGTCGGCTATTCCTCCACCGTTCTGCTTCAGCATCCAGATACAATCCTTCTGTGAAGGATATAAATCCTTGTAATCAAACTTGTCAAAACTCAGACCAGGGAAAGTCTGGCAGGAACCATCGTAATCCGGACGGACAAAGCAGTTGAACCGTTCATTATACATGTCTGCAAGCGATAGTTTCACTTCATCAGGCCGGTTATTCAACCAGTCAATGAATTTCTCCTGAATATCCTGTACCTTGCTGGCTGCAAGCTGGGTTGATTCTGTATCAACAACTGTTTTTTTCTCACCGTCGATATAGACAGTTTTCGTAATCTGTGGAAATGTGTTCTGTAGTGCATTGTTCATGATTTCCTCTGCATTCATTTGGTAGTTGATTCCATACAAGGAGTTGGCTGCAGAAGAATATTCTTTCATTTTAACAAGGAATGAATCTGATGCGGACGTATAGGTGATGGCCGTCTCTACACCGAACAGTTCACTTGCAAACCCTGAATATAATTCTTGTGGAATCCACCTTTCACCTAAATTGAAATCCAGTTCATTGAATGGAATAGGCTTCGGTTTAACTTCTTCAAGTGCATTTAATGTATTTTGAATATCAAGCGCTCTTTCCGGTCTTTTTGTAAGATAGGGTTTAATTTCCGCAATTTTCCTATATACATTTCCGGATAACATACTTCCAGAATGTTCCCATTGATATGTTGTCGGGTTATAATATATTTTACCTTTCAGTTCTGTTTGTATCTGATTATCGTCAAGCCCGGTACGTTCTTCCAGGTGTGACCAGTCAACACAGCCGTAAAGGTTTAGTGAAGATGCCAGAGCTTCGTCACAAGTAAGAGTTTCTGTGACTTTCTTGGAAAATGCAACTGGCTCAAAGAATATGTCTGCCTTGATGCGTTCTCCGTTCTCGTATCTTTCGAGAGGTAAAATATCGGACGATAAATTATCCGACATGATAATACTTGAGGCAGATTCACGGAGACCGTCATGTTGCGACACAAAATAATCGTAACTATCGTTCAGCTTATCCCGAAGTGTCTGGTTCTCAGTCTGTGTGTCCTTTTCAAAGTCAAACAGTCGGTAATAGTCATCCCGGACATGTATGTAATCCTTCATCACACATTGCTCGTTGCGCGTCAGGTAGGTGGCTGGGATGAAACCGAGTACTCTTTTCTCGTTGTATTCCATAGTCCCTACTCTGTTTCGGTATATGACGAAAGTGCCGGGCTTATAATGATTCATAAGCCATTCATTGGTCATTACTTCATCTGTAACCTTTTCAAAGGTTTCTATTGGCTCAGGCTTTTCTTCAGGAAGATTGAACAGGTCACCAAGACTTACAAGTTTTTCACCTGTTACTGATTTCTGCTCATCACCTGTTACTGATTTACCAAGATAACTATGCTTCAGATATAACTCCAGATTAAATTTTTGGTCGAAGTCACGTTGGAGTAACTCAGACAAGGTGCTGTAATTTGTATCATTGCTTTTAAATTTAGTTACGACCTTACCGTACTGGTTGGTGTCTGTGTATGGGGTTCCGAGATAATGTAATTCAATTGGATTGTTTATATAATTATTAGGAGTAATGGAATTGTCCTCGCGATTACCGATAAACAACTTTTCATCATAGCTTAGTTGTTTCTTATGGGTATTCTTCTGAAGGATGATAAGATCTGATCCCACTTCTATACCTCCTGTTTGTGTGAATAAATCATCATTAAGTCGGATTGTACTAATCAGGTTAGCGTTCTGCATCAGATATCGTCGGATTTCTTTATTTGAAGAAGAATCAGCAACACCTCTGGTTGTAATATATACTATAAGACCTCCTTCTTTAATTGCATCAAGCCCTTTGACGAAAAAATAATCGTGCAACGTATTCGTTGCCATTTGCTTAATCTGGTTTCCTTTCTGATAGTAATAGTCGTAGACCTTCACATTCCCAAAAGGAATATTTGACATAACCAGGTCGTATATTCCTTCTTCCATTTCCGGAAGATTTTCAAAACCTTCTACACGGACTTCCGTTCCCGGTTCTTTGGCTGATAGAATTAGTCCAGTCAATAAGTCCTTTTCGTACGCTGTACGATGTACCTTCCCTTCCGTGAAATTCAGGAATACTCCGTTTCCGCTTGAAGGGTCCAGCATATAATCAATATTTCCCTTGGTTGAATTTTCTAATTGCTTTCCTATTGTCTTGACGATTTGTTCTGGCGTATAGAAAGCTGTTAGCACGGAGTTCTTCAGGCTGCGGTAGAAGGACTCTGCAGTAGATTCGGAATCACTGTTTTCCTTAATTACTTGTTTGAGTTCTTCAACAAGTGGAAAGAGCATCTTTTCCGAAGCTGGCCACTCTTCTACCGGACGCGTATCAAGGATACATTTAAGCCCACCAAAACCACTGTATTTCTCCAGTATAGCCTTTTCTTCCCTATTGGCTGCACGGTTCTCTGATTGAAGAAGAAAAGCTGTACGAATGGCATTTATGTTGTCTGTCAGTACCTGACTTTTATTGTAGCTCATAATCCTTGATGTATTGGTTAATATGTTGGCTGATTTCTGTATACAGTTTGTCATATTCTGATGTTCTCTCAAAATTGTCATCCAGTTTGTATTTCTCGACAATGGGCTGGATGAGCAGGAACATTTGCATGATGAACTTATCTTTATCGCTGAATGAGAGATTCATTTCCTCTATTATATCCTCGACAAGCTGATAGAGAGAAAAATGAAGTCCTGAATACAGAACTTCATTAACTTCATTCTGGCACTCTTCTATGTTCATGCCTTCTCTTGAACATTCAATAAATGTCTCCTGTGCTAGTTCACTACGTGTTGTAATAAATTCTTCATCCTTTACCAGATTAGGATGATAATCTTCTAAATATTGCTTTAGTTCTTTATAATATTTTGAATGTACCATAATATCATGCTTCTGCTTGACCCTGACGTGTCAATGTATTAATCACATTATAAACTTTTAATGTATAGCCGGCTGGGGTTTGTATCTTGCTGATAATTTTTCCTCCCGGAATGTTGGCGAACCCTTTTTTCTCAATATCTCTTAATTGAGCTTTAGAGAGGTGGATTTCTTCTACACTTTCCTGAGATTCCTGAAGCTGCATCTTAGGTAATTTTTTGACAGCTTCTCCATTTTGCTCATTTTGCTTTTCTGTTATTGTGATTTTATATCCTGATGGTTCTTTCTTAAGTTTAATTGTTTTGTCCTTAATTGATGTTTCTCCACTTTTGATTAATTCGCTGATTTGGTCAGTGCTCATTTCTTCTAGTGTAAGATTGTTCTTCTTTAATTCACCCAACAGTTCTACTTCAGTTATTTTCTTCTTCGTGCCTTTCAGACATTCGCGAAGGTGTGTTTGTTGGGGTGAAATTCTCTCTACTTCCGGTGTTATCTTCACTGTCTCTTCAGACTTGACATTTTCTTTTTTAATATCTGATTGCTTTTCTATTGTTTCTTGGTTTATATTTATGTTATAAACTCCATCTTTCTGTGATAGCACGATTTCTTTTTTCCCTACACGGCACATACCGGTCGTAATAAGTTCCTGCCATTGCTTAATGCTCATTCTATCTACATTGATAGAGTCTTTAATAGTGTTATAGATGTCTTTTATATTGTTAGCTTTAATTTTTGTGTAGTTGCTTAACCAGGTAATAAGTTCTTCTGTTGGAATGTTCCATGATTCTTTCCCACGGAATATCTCATTAAATACTTTTTCTTGTTTGTCATTACTTAAATTCAGATCCCAAAACCTCTTGTAATCATTTCCTACATATACCTTGATTGTTTCAATGGAAGGGTTTTCAATCAGATTGATGCATTCAGGAGATGCGGTTACTACCTTTAATTGTGTTTTTAATGTGGGTTTTTTAATATTTACTATTTGCGTTGGATCTTTACTTATCGCTAATAATTGTAATGTTTCAGACGGGTTTGGGATAAGTTTTATAAATGAAGGATTCTTAGAAATTGCAGTTCGGCTGACTTTTTCTGAAGGGTTCTTCAGTAAAAGAAAGACTCTGCTGTCTTTTCGGACAGCGGTGGAAAGTAGCTTTTCTGAAGGGTTGTCCAGTAAAACTATACTAAATGGATCTTTCTTTATCGCTCTTGACTTTGAATTGAAAAGTGAGCGTAAACTTTCTATTAATTTGAATCTCATAGTGTATCGTTTAATTTAAGTTTTAAAATTTCATTCTTAAAATATTCCTTGTAGTTCAGCTCATTTTCTTTGAGCTTATAGCATTGTGTAATGATTCCTGTAATGGTCTCTAAATTCTTGTCACTGGGGAATATTTTGAAACCAGCAAGTTTTTCGACGGCGACCAGCATAGTACGGATACTTGGTTGGGGGATATTAAAAATAGTATCTGGTGTGTTAAGTACAGCGGTAAGCTGAGCAGCTTCACATGGATTTTCCAGCTCACTTATGAGGCAAGGAGATTTCTGTATTGCCGACACCTGAATCTCTTTATCTGGATTCTTTATGTATCTGATATTTTCCGGTTTTGAATATATACATGCAAATTTAGCTCGTAAACAGGGATTTTCTATAAGTTCGATTGAATCAGGTTCTTTGCTGACTGCAAGAATTTGAAGTTCCTCAGAAGGATTATCCATGAATTTTATGTGATATGGATTTTTGAGTATAACATATTTTTTTGCACGTTCACAAGGTTTACTGATCATGTTGATAGCATGCTCATCAAGGCGGACTGCAGTGCATTGTAAATCCTCTGATGGTTCTGAAATACTGCCTATTGATATCGGGTTTTTTAATATCAATCTTAATTCCGAGTTGAAAAGTGATTCAAATATTTCTGAAATTTTTGCTTTCATTGTTATCTAATGTTTTTAATTTAATTACATGTTATTGAACTTTGTCTACCTTCCAGGCATTTAGTGTATTGTATGCTTTGTTTTCCCATTCTCTGGCTTTCATATCAAACTGTACCTTGACTTTATCACCTTCTTTAATTTCGAACCTGGTACAGTTATCATTCATAAGCTGAAAACAGGCACTTTGTGGGTATCTGTCTTCTGTCTCTAATAAAAACTCCATGCTTTTCCAGGGATGCCCGGTGCTTTTACTTGTTCCTTCTTGTAGGGGATAGATTTTTTTTATAATTCCTGTTATTTCCATATTGTTTTATTTTAAGTTATAGTGAAACTTCATTAGATGATGTTTTGTTGATGCTGGTTTAAACACCTTATTTGCCTGTTGTTGGGTGCTTATATGTGTGTTACCTTTGACAATGGTATCTCCAGATAGAACAACATCACCTTCTTCACGGACATATATTCCTTCAAATTGAGGATCGAGTATTAACTTCCTTTCTTTCATACTTTTTGAATTAAGGTTCAGCTTCTATATTCGCTGTTTTGGTTATATTTTTAGCAACACTCATAACCTTCATACCGTATCCTGCCGGCGTTTTAGTAATGCTGTATACAGCCTTTGTTGCTTTATTTAGCTGTAGTCCCTGGCCTTTTAGAAGCCTCTCCCACTCTGATGTACTTATTGTGTCTACATTAATGTTGTCTTTCTTTAATGTTTTGATAACATCAGTAGCGTCATAATTTTTACCTGCATACTCAATAGTGGCTGTATCACCATCAAGTATGAGCGTTTTACGGACGCTTTTTATTTTCTTGGTAAGGATATTGTTCTGCAATAAATCATTTACTGTTTTTGCTTCTCCTGGTGTAAGAAAGTAGGTTTGCATGTTTTTACTTCCGATATTTCCCATTGAGAAACAGAATTCATTTCCACGTGGATAAATTACTACATCTTTTATATGGTCTTTTTCTTTTACACTGGCATTAATGATTCCGTCATTGTCCTTATAGAATTTCACTATCTCAGGATGCTGTTCTGGCTGGACCACTTGCTGGTTGGATACTGCTGATACACTGTTCTCAATCATGGATACCGACCGTCCTACGTCTTTCAATGTTTTAAAGAGGAACTCCGGATCTTTATCAATAGCCTCCAGCCATCCTTTCAAGTATTGTGCATTTTCCTTTCGTGGAAGTGGGTTCATCCCAAGCTGTTTTCCTGCGAAAGCAGAAGAAAGTTCGGCTACAAGTTCTTCCTTGCTGTAACTTTCATCACCAAACTTACCGAATGTGCGGTTCAAACGCGAATGATGTCCGGTTGAATGTGCCATTTCGTGTAATGCGGTATAATAAAATTCTTTCTTGTCAGCGAACTGTTCAAATGTTGGCAATGTAATAGTATCTTCCTTCCAGTTATAAAAAGCTCTGTCCTGCTTCTCGAGATGGATTGGGCATACCCAATTCTGTTCTTTGATCAGCTTGTCAAGGAAAGGATTTACATATTCATTACCTTGTGCGTGTTTCTCAAATGTAAACCGGTCTAACATGTGTTCCCATGCTTCAGGCTGCATCTCTTTAAAGTTAGTCTGTTCAACGTTGAATACATGATAGAATGTAGTATACGGCTTAACTGTATATGCCTCTTTTTCTGCGTCAGTAAGGCTGGAATATATATCCATTGAAATTTTATTGCCTTCTTTATCTGTAATTATTGGCGTATATAGATTAACCGGAAATCCCTTTTCACCTTTCAGGACGCTTGTGCCCATCTCCTTAGCCTGATTGAATGTCAGAAAAACGGGTACCTTGTATCCTTTTTCCTCACTTATAAACGAAAGAAGTATCTGGTTGAAGTTATTATATCTTCTGCCATTGATGTTTTGCGCCTGACCAAACCAATCTGTTCCAAACCAGGGTTTCTTCCAATCGCTGGCATCTACTTCCTTAATTTTTTGAACCATCAATTCTGCATACATTTTCAATGCTTTAGCTCTAAGTTTTTCTTTCTCCATATGCCTTTATTTTTTTTGATTTATACTGCAAAGCTATGTATGCACCAGTGCAATAACGTTGCACTCTTCCTTTTTCTTTCGCTCTTTGAGAGTGAAAAAATATTAATGAAAAGAATAATAATGCACTTGATAAGGTGCAAACAAAAAATATTGTATCTTTGTGTTATAAATTAAATAGAAGACGTTATGAAAATTCGAAACTACATGCTGATTGGACTTTTGCCGTTATGTTTCACGGCTTGTCAGACTGACGAAATTCCGGTACCTCCGGAAGGAAATGGTAATACCGAGCAAACACCTGAAGAACCGGGAGAATCAGAGGATGATTCTGATAAACCAATAAATGAAGAACTTCTGCTTGGGCTGGATGCAACACTTAAAAATCTGGTTGAATCCAGAAGTGGAGTAATCAATGCCTGGCAGACTGGCAATGAAATAGGCTTGTACACGGAAGACAAGAACCTGAAATATACCTATAGTGGAAGCAAGTGGATAGCCGCTGAACCGTATGAGGTGCAGAAGGAACAGACCGTTTACGCTTATCATCCCTATTCGGAAAACATTAGGGACATGTATCTGGACATTGATGTGACGAAACAGGAAGATGTGATGTATGGACAGTGCGTGGTTACGTCTGATTTCCCGACTGCAAAGCCGGAAATGAATCATGCGCTTTCGCTTGTCAGGGTAAAGATTCTGCGTGACGAATATTTGGGTGAAGGAATGGTTACGGATGTTACCATTCGTAATGTGACTTCCTACCTGAGAATGAATATCCAGGACGGAGCTGTATGGAAACAGGATAAAAAGAGTGATATACCTATCGGTGGCGGATATATGCTGAATGATGCCAATCCGACAGTTCCGGAAGCTATCTTGCCCCCGCTTTATCATCCGCAGGACGTATCCGTATCCTTCAAGCTGGACGGAAAGGATATGAGTTATACCTTCCCATCCTATCATGAATGGGAAGCAGGAAAAATCTATACCTATTCCATCAAGATTAAGGGTGCGTATAATGGTGAGGTTAACAAGGAAGATGTGCCCATTGATGTGGAATACTGGAGTCAGTTCGGTAAAACGGATGATATTGTTATCAGAGAGGTGGATTTTTCTGATTTTGAAAACCAGTTCTCTATAAGTACCAATCATACGGAGTTCGGTTACGATTGTTATCAGAATGAAGGGAAACCCTTCGGCCTTTTCTATACTCATTGGGGAAGTGAACTGTTTGAGGGAAAAGTGCGTTTTGTGTTTATGCAAGGCAACCAGATTGTGGAGAAGTTCCAGCCCATTGACATCAAAGTTCAGGGAGATTGGGACGGGAAAAAGATTCAGTGCTATGTAACGGCCGCACCGGGTACATACCAGCTTGTACCGCTGTTCCAGCGGAAAGGTGAATCTACCTGGTTCAAGGCAATTGATTATGAGCAGAATGGTTCACCCGAGGAATGGATGTATGAGGTGAAAGCTCCTGCTCCGGATAATCTGCCGGCGTTAAGGGATATTTTGCTGGAGAAAGAAGGTGACAATACGAATTTTTTAGGCTATAATATTCCATACAATGAATCATTTAATGTGGTGTATACCCTTTCCAATAAGGGAAAGAAGGCCTTGAAAGGTGAAATCAAGGCGGTCTGGGAACGTGAATTTAAGCTGAAGTCAAATTCTTATCGGCCCGGCACCCAGAAACAGAATACCACAAATGATGTGCAGTGGGCGGATGAAATCGGCAGGGTGAGTGTGGACATTCAGCCAGGTATCCGCTACTGGAAAGGAATCATGGAGTGTAAGGTAACTAAATACTATGCAAAGCCGACAGACAGCTATGGTAATGCATATGCGGTTCCTGTAATTCATCTGTACTGGAAGCCGGATGGTTCATCCGAGTGGACGCTGCTTCGTCTGGATGCAGATTATCTTTTCAATAATAATTACCAGGGAGCAGATGTGTGGGATGAAACATTGAACTATATTAATGTGACTTTAGCTGATTGGTATAATTGAACCCTCGAATTTTCTATACATCTATTTAACTTTCCCCGCTGCAGTGATGCACCGGGGTTTTTTTATTATAAATATAGATGCGCAGATATATAGATATACAGAAATATAAATGCGTAAATATATAGAAATATGAATATTTCAAATGTTGAAACCTTAAAGGATTCAGTTTTAAAAAGATGAAACCTTTAAGGATTCATTTGTCATCCCGTAACTTTCGGTTGAGTTCATTCCACTCTTCAGGTGTCAGCTGGTTGTATCCTTTCACTGCCATGTGTCGGAGTGCGTTCTCCATTTCGGATTTCAGAACGATTTGTTTGCCGAATATGGTAAACTGTTCCCACTCTCCTTTTTCATTCCTGGTGTATGTCCGGCTGTTGACACACCACAGGCAACTGTCAATCTCGTTGCGATTTTTCCATTGTCGCATGTGTCTTAGACTTGAAAATTTTCGTGTGATTGTTCTGGGAATTGGTGTTATCACGTCCATCTCCAGCTTAAATTTCATTTTTATATCTTCATCTTTCATAGAATGTCCAAAATCATTTTTGCAGGTATAGAGAGTCTGGAGAACGCGAACATTTTTTTGCCCAGATCCTTCAGTGAGGCTCCGATATGGTACACTTCCCTATCGTCGATTATCAAGAACCGGTCGTGCCCGTTCCGGTAAGTTCTCATGTTGATGGGCGGGTACTGGTCATTATGCTTGTCAAGGTCAAGCTGCAGCTGCGGAGTTATTCTTTGCGTATAGACCGTGGCCGACACGCCCGGATTTCGTTTGCTCAGCATGAGCAACACCGATTCATCAACATAATTGTCTATCAGCACGAGGGATTTTTTGGCTGATTTGATTAAATCTGTTGCGAACTTGTAGGCATCGAATATCTGTCCGTCATAAAAGATACCTTCCACTGGCGGCAGTGAAGTGCGGACAAAGAAATCTATCTTTTCTGAATGTAGAGCAACAGTTTTCTCTAACTCTGAAAGACGTCGGTTTATGGAATATCCCTTCAGTAGATATTCTTTTAATACCTTATTCGCCCATTGACGAAATTGAATACCTCGTTTGCTATTGACACGAAAGCCAATGGATATGATAGCATCCAAATTATAATATGTAAGGTTACGAACAACCTGACGCTTACCCTCTTGCCGAACTGTTCGGAAATCCCGAACAGTTGAACTTTCTTCCAGTTCTTCTTGCTCGTATATATTTTTAATGTGTTCACTGATATTAGCTTTACTTGATTGAAATAGTTCTACTATCTGTGCCTGAGTAAGCCAGACGGTTTCATCTTCCATTCTCACCTCCAGCTTGATTGTCTCGTCCGGCTGGTAAAGTATTATTTCTCCTTGTTCCATTTGTTAGCCTTTTTGATTTTCGTATTCCTGGTAATCACATGGTATTCCTATAAGATCAATGTAAACATTCATCAAATATTCAAGAAATTGATGAATGTTTACCCTTGTGGCTATGCAAAATCCTTATAGTATTTATCGAGAAACTCAATCGCTGCCAGATTTAGTAAATCTGTTACAAATACTGATGAATCTTTTTTTTCTTTTCCCCTACCCCGATTCATTTTACGCTTTATAGTTTCAAATTTCTCTAGAGTTTCTTCGTCCAGATAGACATTTCTTAAGATACGTTTATCATTGTCTATTTTGCGTATTTTTTTTCGTAGGCGATTGATTTTTGTATCTGCCGGTCCTTCTACCCTACTGGATTCAGCTTCTGTTGTACTTGTTTCTAAGTTATTGATAGGGTTTGTATAGTTTTTCGCTTCAAGATTGTTTTCTTTTTCAGGAATGTCAGGAATTGGAGTATTACTGTCTTCCAACCTTGTAGCTTGTAAATCTTCCTCAATTTTGGATGCAATAACTTTTGCTTCTTGTATTCCTTGTACTGCATCTTGCATTGTCTCATTCAGATTGAATCTTGTCTTTGCCATAACATTAATATTTTAGTGGTTGGATAGTTGTGATAGTATTTCTTTGGCTAACTCCATATAGTCTGTAGCACCTGTACATGTTGGAGCAAAATCGAATATATTAGTTCGCTGTGCAGGAGACTCTGCTAGCTGAATATTAGTACGTATTGTTGTAGCAAAAACTTTACCAGGAAAGTTGCATTTCATCTGTTCATATGCTTGTCGGTGAAGTGAGAGTCGCTTGTCATAACGAGACATTACATATCCTAGAATCTGTAATTTGGGGTTGACCAGTTTTTTTATCTCTTCAAATTTAGCAGTGATAAGGCCCATTCCATCAAGGGCAAAAACCTCGCAGTTAATAGGTATAAGCAGGTAATCGGATGCTACCATTGCATTTATAGAGATAAGTCCGTAGTTGGGAGGGCAGTCTATAAGAATTACATCGTAATATTCCCTTAGATCGTCCAGCATCAAGCGTAAAATGTATTCGCGTCCTGTTCGGCTTACAAGTTCCTGTTCACATTGGTAGATATTAGGGCGTGATGGTATGAAATCAAAACTTTCCTCGTTTTCCTGGTCACAGTAAACACATTCTTTGATATTTGCTGATCCAGACATTACTTCATATAAAGTCTTACCAACTTTATCAGTTGCGTGGCGAAATCCCATCATCTTAGATGCGTTCCCTTGGCCATCTGTATCTATAACCAAAACACGTTTTCCCAATAAGTGAAGAGCTTTTGCTAGATTTACAGCGGTAGTAGTCTTCCCTACCCCACCTTTTAGATTAAATAATGCGATTGTTATAGCCATAATCTTATGTTTTTATTTTATTACAGGGCAAATATAGTGATTCTTCTTATATCCAGCAAATAAAATATATATAAACATATCGAAGCATTGAAGCATAAAAATAACGAAGTATCGAAATATAAACATATCGAAGTATCGAAATATAAACATATCGAAGTATTGAAGCATAAAAATAACGAAGTATTGAAATATAAACATATCGAAGTATCGAAATATAAACATATCGAAGTATTGAAATATAAACATATCGAAGTATCGAAATATAAACATATCGAAGCATTGAAACATAAAAATAACGAAGTATTTAAATATAAACATATCGAAGTATCGAAGCATAAAAATAACGAAGTATTGAAATATAAACATATTGAAGTATTGAAGCATAAAAATATCGAAGTACCGAAATATAAATATATCGAAGCATTGAAGTATAAAAGTATCAAATCATGAAATCGGCATTATTATGTAAGTTTGCACAGAATCAACTTTTTATGTATATTTGTATCTAGAACATGTTATATGTTTTATTTTATTACACTGGAGGGATGGATATAGTATTATTCATTCCTCTATTTTTTCTCTTTTCCTATATCCCTTTTAAGTTGTTTATCTCTCCCCGGTTTTCCCCTTTTTATGATGCAAAGCTAGTGTGTCTTGTAGAAGTCTGCAAGGCACTTTGTGCCGGAATAGAAAATATCCTGAGCAGCTTCGCTGTGCGGTATTTTCTATTCCGGTTCCCTTTCATACATCTACGGGCAGACACACAATAGCTGCATCGAAAAAGGCGAAAGAACTCGGGGCGAGAATGATTAAAAAAAAGTCGTATAGGGAGAAAAAAGATTTGAAAAAGGCTCCTGAATCTGGAGTTAGAATAATTCAACCACGGCTGATGTTGAACTTTAATTTTTTTTTGATGTATGGAAGTAAGAGATTTCGAAATTGGTAGTGAGTTTAGAGCAATGGATGTAGCAGAACTTGCGTATGTATTGACTAATCGTGAAAGCGTATCTATGATGGTAAAGGAACAGGAATGTATATATGGAAATTCTTGTTCTCTTGAGGACATACTAACAGATATGACACCTGCCCGGCAGAGAGTTGCTATGGCTGCCGTTGAGTTATATCGTAGAAGTCAGACTTCATTTTCAAAAAGACAAAAGATTTCGTCATCAAAAGATATATTTTCCGTTATGGTTCCTCTGTTGAGTGACCTAAATACTGAAGAAGTTTGGGTTTTGTATTTGAATCAGGCCAACAAGCTAATTAAAAAGAAGAGGGTATCGGTCGGAGGATTAAGTGCAGCACATGTTGATATACGGCTTATTTTGAAAGAGGCGTTTTTATGTAATGCGACCTCATTGGTTTTAGTACACAATCACCCTTCGGGTAATGTAAAGCCAAGCTCAAATGATGATAGGTTGACACATACTTTAGTTGAAGCAGCGAGGTTAATGCAGATAAAGTGTTTGGATCATGTGATTATCGGGAGAGGGAGTTGTTATAGCTATACTGAAGAAGGAAAGATATAGTTCACAATAGGGTGGGGGAGACTCCACTCTATAAAATAAAAATCTCCAATTTATTGTGTCATGTATTATATTGTATTATATTTGCGATACAATATAATACATATAAAAATGGAAGCAGTAATAAGAAAACAGACCTCTTTCCGCTTACGTGAGGACTTGTTGAAGGTCTTACAAGAGGAAGCGAGAAAAGCAAACAGAAGCCTGAACAATTACGTGGAAAGCATGCTCATGGAAGTTGTCTATTCAGAACCAAATGAAGAAACAAAAGCGGCCATCAAGGAAGCCCGTTCAGGCAAATTTGCTGGTACAATAGACACGAGCAGCATGGAAGCCTTTATTAAATCCTGCGAATGATGAAGACACTACGTTATTCGACACAGTACAAAAAGGATTGTGAGCTACCCACGCCTGAAGGCATGAGCTTCGAACACTGATAGTCCTCTCTTTTCCTGCTTCATTCTGCCATTGCTTTTTAGGACACGAGGTCGTTCATCCACAAGAGGGCAGTCCACAGGCTTGACTTTCCCACGCTCCGTGGGTAGGGCTTTCAAGCCAAAATCCTTTATGTTGCAAGCAGCATTGAAGTCCCGGTCATGGTGTGTACCACATTCCGGACAGGTCCAGCTCCGCTCGCTTAGTTTCAATCCTTTATAGATATGTCCGCATTTGCCGCAGGTTTTGGAGCTCGGAGCAAAGCGGTCTATCTTTATGAGGTTCACACCGTACCAACGGCATTTGTATTCAAGCAAGGTGAGGAATGTTCCGAAAGAAGCATCTCCTACGGCTTGTGCCAGATGGTGGTTGCGCTGCATACCCTTCACGTTCAAATCCTCCATGCAGATGGTACGCACTTGGCTGTCATGCGTGAGTGCATGGGTTATTTTGTGAAGGTTATCTTTCCGGCAGTTGGCAATGTGTTCCTGCAGCCGGGCAACTCTAATGCGAGCCTTGTTGCGGTTTGAGGAGCCTTTCTGTTTGCGGCTCAACCGCTTTTGCAACAATTTCAAACGGTCAAGGCTACGTTGCAGGTTCTTCGGGTTGTCAAACGTGCGTCCGTCAGAACATACGGCAAGCGACTTGATGCCCAAGTCTATACCTACAGTTGTCTTCTCCTGTGGTTCGGCAGCCTGGAGTTCCTGGATACTTGTATCCACCAGTACCGATGCAAAGTATCTGCCGGCAGGTGACATGCTTACGGTTACGGTCTTTACCGTCCCCTTGAACTTGCGGTGCAATACGGCAGGAATATCTTTGGCTTTCGGTATGGTGATTGTTTCTTTGGCGAAATCCACACGGCAATGCTGTGGGCAAAGGAAGCTCTGCCTGCTCTTGCGGGACTTGAAGCGTGGGAAACCTACAGCCTTGGCGTTCCGAAAGAAATTGGTATATGCCGTTTCAAGATTGCGGAGTGAATATAGCAATGATTGCGAATTGACTTCCTTCAGCCAGTCATGCTCCGCCTTGAGCTCATTCACCATACAATCCTGTATCTCCTTGTAAGGAACCGTCCGCTTGTCTGACTTATAGGCTTCTATCCTAAGATTGAGCGCCCAGTTATAGACAAAACGACAGCAGCCGAAAGTCTTAGCAAATAAAACTTTCTGCTCATCCGTAGGATAAATTCTATATTTGTAGGCACGCAACATGATTAATTATATTAGCTGTATTGCAAATATATACTATTTCGCTTATATTTGCAAGCAAATTAAAGGCTTTTATCATGACACTTGCAAACAGATACACATCAAGCTCACACTGCGTCTACAACTTGGGCTATCACATAGTATTCTGTCCCAAATACAGGAGAAAGGTTCTTGTCGATGGAATAGATGAACGACTCAAAGAACTTCTCAAGGAAAAAGCGCAAGAACTGGAAATCACCATTGAAAGCATGGAGGTCATGCCTGACCATGTACACCTGTTCATCAGGAGCAAACCGACCTATGCCGTGCATTTTGTGGTGAACCAGCTGAAAGGATATTCATCCGTAAAACTCAGAAAGGAGTTCCCGAAGCTCAAGAGCAGGTTACCGACACTGTGGACTCGCTCCTATTTTGTCGAATCGGTAGGACACATATCGGAGGACACAATGAAGAAATACATAGAGAACCAGAAGAATGTATGAGAACGCTATCATCCCCTGCCTAAAGACAGGGGAATTCACGCTTTAATCTTAAAAAATAATGAGGTTGTCTTCAAAAACAAAAGGCAACCTCTTATAAACTAAACTTTGTAGAACAAAAATAATACTAATTACTTATAACAAGCACAGAAGCCCATACCATCTGGATAATCGCCGGCATATAGAGTAATATTCTCTCTAGTCTGGAATTGTCGGATATCACCTTTAGTTGTCCACCAAGAATCGAATCGATCTCCGCATCCTTTTGTAGAAATAATATCACGCTCTTTAACCCTTATTTCTAGAGATTCACCATTAGTTGTAGCATCGCCTATGTACTCTTCATTTACATATATTTCTTGCCAAAGTCCAGGTGATCCTGTTGCATAGAAAGTATACGTATAATATTCAACGGTTGGTCCAGATTGTTGGAAATTTGCTGTAATAGTTCCTGAAGCACTATTTAATGTCGCAGTGGTGCTTGTACTGCTTGCATTGGCAATTGTGACATTCCCACTATTGACAGTCCAACCTGCAAATTCATAACCATTATCTGGTATTGCTTTTATTGAGAATGGTACCTCTCTTTGGATTTCCTGTTGACCACTTGGAGATACTTTCCCACCAGTTCCGGCGTTTATCCTAAGCGAACCGGTTTTCTTCTTGAATCCGACATGAAATAAATGGTCTTGACCACCGATTTGTACTTTAAAAGAAGATGCTCCACCATTGGCAAAGTCGTATTTCTTAGGTTCAGAATCAGGACCACCGTAAAAATAATTGATTTCATATCCTGGGTCTGGCGTGGCAGAAACAAGGGCTTCTGCTTTTCCGTCGTAAAGTCCTGCTCCGCTCGCAGTTCCTCCCACAAACTGGATTGTTCCGGAAGACCTGGAAGTCTGTGCATCCGTTTCTTCTCCTTCAATGATGATTCTGTAATCACCGCTGGTTCCGGGCTTGTCCGAAACAACTTTTGGCTCATTTTCGTTTTGGCAGGCAGCAAATAGTGCAGCCATACCGCATGCTAAAAATAAATACTTCATTTTCATAATTATAATTATTAAAAGTGTTACTTCTTTCTTCAAAACCGGAGGCTACTCACGCAGGCTCCGGGGGTAAAAAAATTACAAATTCGAAAATTTACTTATAAATTGAGATTTATTTTATACATACTGCAAAGCTAAGTATGCACCAGTGCAACAATGTTGCACTCTTCCTTTTTTCTTTCGCTATGTTGATAATTTTACTTCAAATGTTGCATACAATGTAAACTCGTTGTTGAAGAAATATGTATTACGCTGTTTGTCATAACTTATATCCGCACCGAGCGATTTAAGTTCAGATATATAGTTTGCAATGGTTCGCCGTGACAATCGCATTTTTTTTGCTATATCACTGAGAGAACCTGTATGTTCCTGCTTAATGAGAGTATACAGCCGTTTAATTCTTTCCAGGTAATCGACAATATTATTACTTACCATTTCGAATACATTTTAAAAAGGTTTTATAATACGCTTCGTTGTTCAATAATTTTTTCATGACTCCCGCTTTTCCATTTTTTTTGTATTCATCATGAAGAAGTGGAAAGGTCGTATCTTCTATGATTGCTTTCTTTAGTTTCTCCAGTATGGGAGACTTCAGGTCTATTCCTGCTCCGTTCATCGAACAGTCGATACTGTAGAAATAAATCTGCTTAAGATTATACTTCATCAGGAACTCGTAATCCTGAGGTGCAGCATCCATCCCTTCCTTAACCATTGTTCGCAATATTATCTGTTCAACTTCATCTCTCATGTCCATCATACCATATTGGGTTTATTGCTCTTTTATTTTTACGTATCTCAAAGTGGAGGTGATTACCTGTGCTTTGTCCTGTACTCCCGACAAATCCTATAGCTTGTCCTTGCTTGATTTCTTTACCTGCCGTAGTGTAATAGGCCGATAAATGCCCGTAGATACTGGTAAATCCGAACTGGTGCTGTATTATGATACAGCGTCCATATCCTCCTTTTCTTCCGGCATATATGACGTTCCCTGATCCGGCGGCATATACCGGAGTGGCCAGCTCGACTGCAATATCCACCCCTGAGTGGAATTTTATCGTTCCAGTTAGTGGGTGATTACGGTATCCGTAATGACTGCTTATCCGGTATTTACCTTTAATGGGCCATTGTAAGGGTAGGGATTCGTACATACCTTCTTTGTGGAGAATGTCTATTATTTCCCCTATCGGTTGTAAGGACCTGCTCCCTTCAATCAGTTCTATCAGACTGTTTCTTACATTCGGATTTGCTGATATTGAAAAATGCAGCATGCAAGCTATTATGTAGGCAATCATTGGTAGACCCTCCTGAGTATCTTGTCAGCTTCATCTTCTGTTTTTTGCTCTTGGGCATTACGGAATACTTCTTCAGACTCCAGGATAGATTTGTTTTTGAGCTTGAAGAAGAAGTGACGTCCTCCGTTTTTTTCCTGAATCTCTATGACAAGTCGTTTTTTATCTGGTATTGTAAACTTATTGACAGCTACAACAAACGAACGCTTTTCGTGTGCCGGAATTTCTTCAGGATAATCGAATGTGAACAATACGTTTTGTTCCAACTGCTGGATAGCTGTTTTCTTGCTTTTTTTTGCATCCTGAATGTACAGGCGCATAAAGTCTATCGTATAGTTTATTTGGGTGCGGTTACGGAGTGAAATTCTGAATAAGAGAATATCATTTTGAATAAAGATATTATTTATCTCAAATTCAACGCCGGATATTTTATCTGTCAAGCCAAGATCCAGAGGCAGGCGTTTATTTATCGCATCATGTATTTTTTCTTTCTGATCTGTAGTTAATTCACCTCCGTCAAGTATTGCTACCTTCTGCTGTTCGTCTTTATCAATGACGAAGGTAAAAACTTCAGGATTGGGAGAATATTTAAGGTTGAATGTGTAGAACTTTCCGGTATCAGTAACCACGGAAATATTTGATTCTTTTTGATAATTACAGACGGCTTTCACCGCAAGAATATTATCTACACCTTCAGCCTTTTCTACTGTTATGTCTTGCGAACCATGGTCTTCATATGTAATTTTCCCAGGAAATATCAGATACATCTGTTTGTCTTTACCAACAGGTAGTACATGAGGAGTAGGAGAGGTGTCACCTACATGAATATAGCTTACTTTGGGTGTATCACTATAGTGGACGGAATATGAATAGAACTTAGTATCTGCCGTGACGATGGAAAGATTAGTTTCACCAGGAAAGTTCCTTTCTGCGGCAATGATACGGATAATGTTCGGTTGTGCACTGACTTTATCAACTAATATATGATCATTTCCGGCATTGCAATATTTTACTTCTGTGGGAAATATTATATGCAGCGTTTTTTCATATCCAATCTCCAAAGGAGTTGCAGACAGTTCCTCAATCATTTGCGCGTGTGCCAAGAAAGGGATTTGCATTATTATGAATAACAAGTATTTTATCATGGTCTTTTGTCCTCCATTAATAGGATTTGATAATTGGTTTTTATTGTTACTTTGATTTTCCGGATATTCTTGCTTGTAGCGGATTTTGTCGCGCTGATAACACTGTTTGCCGCACCTGCCACAAGCTGGGTACCGATGTCCAGTCCTCCTGATATATTGGTATTGGCTCCTGAAACGGCTGATGCACCAGCATCTTTGGCCACGTCTGATTTCGGGTTCCCGGGAACATATATTCCTTCAATGGCATCACGGGAATACACGTTCTTCTTGAAGGGAAGGATATTATTGTTGATATTAATCGAACTTATCTTAATAATAACCCTTTCACCGTCAATCGCTGTGACCTCTCCGTACACTGGCGTACCTTTTCGTATTCGCTGGCCGTCGTCAGTCAGGCAATTTTCAGCAAGCTGCATCTTGAGCGTAGAACCAACCATGACTGTCTGTGTTGAATGGACAAATGCCTTTATTGCGTTTGTTTCGTCTTCCTTAACAAGCCGAATACTATTAAATGTACGACGAGCTGGCCGTGCCGGTTTTATCACTATGTTGCTAGTATCCATTTTGGGAAGTGCCTTTGCTTTATTTGAAGGCTTTACTACGGTTACTGCTTTCTGAGATTGAACCGGAGGTTCCTGAAAAGCAGCCTCGTTTTGTTTGATAAGTTTTTGGATACGCTGTAAGTCTTCCTCATTGGACGTATCAGGCTTGATTTCTTCATATTGATTACGTTTGGTATCTTTTTTAACCTCCTTAATCATCTCGTCAACCGTATATCCGGATTTTATATCACTTCTGAGTTTGACTTCATCGCCTTTTACTTTCTCATCCTTTGGAAGCGTGAGATATATCAGATACAGCAGTCCAACTACTACTACTCCTATAATTCCAATTACTGTGACCTTTGTTCTCATTATTCAGGAATTATGCAATAAAACATATATATTACTAAAGCTATCATCTCCACCATTGTTAGGCCGATGCATATAGTTATGAAATTGGGATATTTAATTTTCATATGGCAGATATGTTTGCTGATAATTTTTAAAGAAAAATCCTGTTACATTCTCAGGATACTGTGGAGTTGTTCTTATTGCAGTACCTTCGCTGATTATCCGGATTTTCTTGGTTCCTGTATTTGCTATAATTGATAGTACAGAAGCGAATTGCACATGATATTCATTTCCCTGTACGCTAACATTATTAATTTTCTCAAAGTCGCATCTATATACAACTCCGAGTTCCAGAGCATCTCCATAAGCTCTGTCAGTCTGATATTTGGCAAATATCGTATTGGCCTCACTTTTATTCACCAGAAATAAACCTCGTGCCTGGTTTTCTTCAATTGTCAGGCGATCAAAGCTGTTAAGGTAGTAGGCGGTATAGTAACAGTGACTTTTTAAAAGACTTTCAAACAGCTTGTCTGTTTGTATAGCCTTGAAATGCACAAACTCACCACCTTCATTGACTATTAAAATCTTATTCATCGCATTGTTAACTACACGATAGCTGAAGAATAATACCATTGCTATTGTAACAGAACAGAAAATAAAAACAAGTTTCGTTCTGAGAGTATAATTTTTACGGGCTTCAGCATATTTGCTAAAGTCTTTCAGAATGTCTTTAATATGTATCATAACCATTTATTTACCATTGCTTTTACAGTTGCTAATAATGTCAGTTTTAGAACAAAGGAGAATATTACCAAAACGAATGCCGGCCAGACAGAGTTACTTATCAGATTTGCTGTATATTCATCAGCAAAAACACTAGCCATTATAAACCCGGGATAAAGCATGAAAATTCCGAACATGCCTTTCAACCATGTAAAAAAAGAACTCCGTGTATCATTGTTAAGTAGGCAGACAATTGCAATAGGACCAACCAATTCCATCATTATCACCATAAGGTAACGTGTCGCAACGAAAATATGCATCACATAATTATAAGCACATGCGAAAAAAGAACCTACTGCAGCCATGAGAATACCAGATAAAAATTTGGGTACTCCAACAACGACGGCATCTGATAAATCCATATTCTGACAATCTTCGACCATTTGTTTTGCTAATCGTAGAATATGCTGATCATGGTCATATGCACCAGATGGAGCTAGTGTGCTGACAAGTTGGTCTGCTGTATAAGCAAGAAGTTGTTCGAATAATGTAACAAATACTGGCAGCATGACAATTATCAGCATTACGGCCATATATTCCTTACCTACTTCAAAGAAATGTTTTGCACTAAAACCTTTTCCTTCAGAAATCATATCTTTAATAATTCCAATTAATCTAAAGACTAAAGTGGAAAGAATGATACCTGCAATTATTGCAAATAGAGCATCATATACAATGCTAGATTTAACTGAAGCGTATGCCTCAAAGATTTCTTGAAATGCATAATCTATTTTATATTGTGGATTCATTTCAGCATTTTTTTAATTGAATCATAACCATTCAACAGTGAACTTAATTTATATATCTTTTGTTCTTCTTCTTTCATTTTCTTTTCTATCTCTGTTAATGCTGTAAGACGTTCAGCATCATTCATCTTTACTGATGCGGATAATATCATTTTAGATAAAGAAAGCATTCTTGTGTTATTGGATAATATCTGTGTGATTGATGACATTAATGTCTGAGCGGTTTGGGAACTTAATTGATGCTTGCCTACAATATCAAGACATTGATCTGATAATTGAATCTGCCGTTCCATAATGTTTTTTACCATTACAGAATTACTGATAGTTGTATTTACCTTGCGCATCATATCTAAACTTTCATCGAGTTTACTTTTTTGCTGCGAAAGAAGATCTACTTGCTTCTGTAATTCTCCAAAGTTCTTTACATTTTGTGCAAGATTAGGAGCATCAGAAACAGCCCATTGTGCATGAAGATCTGTGACTAGAACCAAAACGAATAGGGATAATAATAATTTTTTCATGGCTTAATTTATTTATGTTCAATAATATATTCTTGAATAGCTTCCTGCATGGACATCCTCTTTGTCTTTTCTTCGAGCTCAGACCAAATTTCACCTTCAGTCTGGAATGCTAAGAATTTTTCCTTTGAGAATTCCAGGCGTGTTACTGTGGCATAATTCTCTCCCATTCTCATGAAGCATTCAGAGTAGGGGCGTGGACCGGAAAAGTTGTTCCGCATGGACTTCATTAATGCTATCTGGTAATCTCTTGTAATCTTGAACTTGTCTATTATACTTTGATAGATTACTTCCTTTGTCGGCAATACAAAGAGCATATCTGTATTACTGATGATATTTTTGGTATTTTCGTCGTCGGGAAGCTGCTCAGGAGTCTGTACGATGGTATACACAGCACCATTTTCTTTACGGATTTTCTGATAACAGAACGCCACAGAACTATGAATACCTGTTCCGGTGGCCGTATCAGTCATTTGTGCCGTTTCCGCGTATTCGTCAAAAATCAGAATTCCTCTTTTCCTTCTGTCAGATAGAAGTTTCTTCTGAATAATGGAGAAAATCATACTCATTACGAGGTTACTCAGGAATCTGTCCTGCTTGATTTGCGTAAGTTCAAATACGATGAATTTCTTTGATGCAAAGTCCATTTGAGTATCCTTGCATACATTCTCATATCGCTGTCCGGGCAAGAACTCACCGCAGTTCAACTTGAAAGACTCCAGGTCGAAATATTTGCTCACAACATTTTTCCGTTTGAGTATCTCCTCATAGTTTTCTGTTACATAATGGTAGAAATTTTCGAAGTTATGTCCGGAAGAAACCTGTTCGTAATAGTCCTGGATGAATCGGGTTAATGCAACCTCTTTTTCAGACTCTTCTTTGGTAAACATATGTTTCCAGTAACGCTGAATAATTCCTGAAAGCATCTCCAGATCATTATTGTCAAGATCCTTTCCACCCAAGTCAAACGGGTTAATTCCAAGTGGCGTTTTACCGTCGTAATCTACATGTAGAGATATATCAGGATAAAGCTTACATAGCTGGCTGAAGGATTTTCCGAACTCAACGACAATACATGTGTAGTCCTGCTCTATAAGCTGTTGGGTGAAATTCAGTGTGAATGCTGATTTTCCTCCACCGGTTCCGGCTATAATCATTCCGTTACGGGCATTAACGCGCTTCTTAGATGCATCCCAAATGTCCTTGCGAAGAGGTATCTGATACATTCTATCATGCACAAAGATACCTTCGTCATCATTCCTGTATTCACTGCACTGTAGGAATAGACAGAGTGCAATAGGCAAGGTCGTGAGGATGAAATACTCCTTTGGCATGCAGCTTATTTGCCCGGGTACGCAAGAAAAATGGATTCTTCCAAGGTTATCATATCCGGGTATATAGTATTTGAACTGATTTATATTAAGTGTTTCCTTTACAGATTTCTCAGCTTTGTCTAGTACAGCTTCTGATTCATCAAAAATGCAGACTGAAAAATGGGTACGCACAAGCGTTTCGTTTTCTTCAATGATTTCCTCCTGGAGTTTATCGAGTTTGTCAAACTGCACTTTTATACTTTTACTCATGGAGCTGTTGGAGCCATAGATATCAATATTACGAGCAATCTTTGCACGTAATTTGTCATTACCTTCCAGGTAAATGATTTGATTTACCATGTGATTGTAAGGTAAATACATACCCAATTCCTCAAGAAGAGGATGGTATAATTCTTCGTTTGCTATAGGAAGAGAACTATCTTTTACATAATTGGTAACACTGTTATCAGGTAACATTGATTCATCACAGATACAGAAATATCTAGCATTTACTCTCCCTACATGTATCTCATTATTGATATGTATATCGGTTATTGCATTTGGATCTGAAAATAGATTAGTATATCCTGTTATATAATTTCTTAAATCTTCTCCTTTAATTGGTGTGATCTGTGTGTCTCTAAGGTTTTTAATCAGACTGACGCAGTTGTTGATAGCTTCTAGAAAATCAGTTAGCTTTTCTAGATCTTCTTTATGAAGATTATCTTTATATGCTAAAGGAGACGAGACATATGCCTTTTCTAATGATTTAAGGCCTGCAAGCACAAAGTGAATAACGCAGATGTGTTGCATATAGAGTCTTCCTTCAAAATGTTTTGCATCTGCCACATCAAGGAAAGACCAGTTCATGGGCACAGCATGGAAATTCCGTCTTAAATACAGGTCTTGTTTATGTACATAGCAATTGTCAGGAAGAAACTTGAAAGCTTCTTTCAGAAGGTTATCTCTTTGGTCTATGTCCTCACGTGATAATGAATAGCATTCTGGCTCTTCTAACCGATATGATATACAGATATTCCCACCTTGGGTGAGAATGACACCATTCTCCTCATTGACTATATCTATTATACTATATGCTTCGTCTGTTCTCATTTTTCCTTATTGTGTGACTTATTTGGAAATTGCTTATGGTATATTCTTTCTTGATCTCATCGAATTTTTTACTTCTTGCATTTTTTCGGAATCTCCTGACTAGGATGGGTAATACAATAATGCTGCATGTTAGAGTAATGATGCACGTACTCCAGTCACCTGCCATTATTCCTGAGCGCATACCAAGAACGAAAAGAATAACGGTTCCAGATAACGCAGCAATCAGAATCCAATAATCTGTTGAGAGGAAGCCCCTAATTTTACAGGGGCTTTCCAATCCTTTCCTGATAGTGTATTTCATTATACTTGTAAGGATATTCCTGATATAGCAGTTTTGACTGCAGTAACAACTATTGCAGCTACTAGAGCATAGCCAACATACCAAGCTAGAGCAAATAAGCCGTCTTTACGGGTTCCTCTATTATCCTTATCGATAATATTATCCCATTGCTGAACTAGCCCTAATACAATCCCCGCCAGCATGAATGCGACGAAAATAGGTAAGGTATAACCATCAAGTATTTGGTTCATGGCGCTTCGGGCATCTTGTGCGAATGCACCTGTAGATGTTGTTAGTGTAAGTGCTAATAATGAAACTTTTCTCTTCATATTTTTTTTTCGTTTACTGTTCCGTCATAATCTCCGGCTTGTTCCCAATCTGTTATTGTCACATCTCCTGTTATTACCAATTCCTTACTATCGCTTATACTAAGATTAAAGTTGTACTCTTTTCCTGCTTCATAAGTTTTGGCAGATTCTGAATATTCATATTGTTTGCCATTGAATGTGATTAGCATTTTCAATACCTGTGAAACTGATGGACAAATCAGGATGCTTGATGAATTAGAGGTTAAATCACCACTATTACCAATAGTTAGTTGATTTGTTTTCAGATTATATTCCACATCAATGGGCACATTCAATAATTTTACCTGGCATGAACTCGATCCGTCAATTGTTACATTGATTTTACTGAGTATATGCTCCATTGTAATGCTTGCTGATGGATTCGAAATTCCGGCAGTCGTAGGCCCTGATGAAGCTAAGTAATCAGTCTGAGTGCTAAGATTAACATTTAAAGCAGTGCAATCTGTTGTTTCTGTATAGGGAGAAAACGAATATATGTACGCATCTTCGGTTAGAAGGATTGTCGGGAACTTCCAACCAGACTGATATGTTACATGAACAGGATTGTTGACTCCTTGATAAGTTGTACCTGTTGAAGTCAAAACATACATACCGAAATCCTCTACAACTTTTTTTTCATTGGCCGAACGAGAATAGCATTCGACTTCTAATGATCGGTTTACTGGTTGTGGAGAATCATTGGTACAGCTCATAAGAGCTGTACCAAGAATTGCTGTTATAATTAGATTTTTTTTCATATTACCCTTCAATATCTACGGAGTTTTTCTTTTTCTGTCTCACAGTTATTGTTACTTGTTTTCCACTTCCTTCCTGAGTAAGGGTGATAATGGCAGCACGTTGTGTCGTATTTGGGTTTTCCGCAATAATCAGTGTACCATCGTTACCCAGTGAACCGAATGATGAAGTATTCCATGATGAGTTCCAGTTTGCTTGAACGGTTGTAGAATTGCCATCTATTATAGTTGTTTTTTGACTGACAATAGAATATTTGACTGTTCCTCCACTTGACTCAAATGTTTCACTCGCAGAAGTACCTCCATTGATTGTAAAGACATATGTTACTGTACGACCTGGTTGAGTTAAAGTTACAGAATTAGTAACACCTCCACAATTGGCTGTAATAGTAGCAGTACGGGTGCTTGTTGTGGTATTTTCACTAACACGTACTGTTGAACCTTGTACAACAAATGCAGGATTATTGCTACTAAGAGAAACTGATCCATTCTCTGTACCCTGTAGTTCACCGTTGACATAAACACTCCGAACAGCCGACGAAGTAATTGCTGAACTTCCTCCTGCCGTTTTGATTTGTGTAGGATTTGCCGATATATTAACTGTCCAGGATGAATAATTCCGGTATCTGGGTACCAGATTACGATCCGATAACACCTCGAAAGTGTAGGATAGATTGGTACTTAATAATTGGTTGTTTTCATACCACCCTGCAAATTCATATCCGGCTTTAGGACTAGCGGTAACGGTACATTGTGTGCCGATATTATAATAACCAGCACCAGTCGTTGTACCTCCAGATGGATAATCGGTTATCTGAATGGATTTTTGGTAGGTAATGCTATAATTTTGAATCTTTCCCGCCGATAATGTCATGTCTGACTCGGCGAGTAAATCAATAGATGTATTACCTGAGAGAGTTACATAGTTTGATAAGGCTGATAATGTTTGAACAGGAACGGTACATCTGAATATCGCATTACCATTATCATTTGCATTGTAACAATACATTTTCAGATTTATACGAGAATCCTCTGTAATTGATTGACCAGTTAACAAATTAATCCTGCTAGAATATTTTACATTCTTCAATGTAGCAGCAGTGACTCCATCATTTTTATTCACATGAACTTCTACTGTTGCATAGTTATGTTTAAATTGTAATGGAATAGAATAATCTATAATTGCATCGGTATATGTTGCAGTCATAAAATCGCTGCTTACCCAGCCTGATTTTGTATCTTGATCAATACATACATGTGAAATATTCGTTATGTCATTTTGATTTGGATCATATGGATAATATACGTAGAAATCAAAATCTGTTCATTTTTTGATAAAAAAAGAATTTGATTTAACTTTGTCTATATGAAAAAAATCGGTTATGCACGAGTTTCAACGAAGGAACAGAATCTTGACATGCAGATTGAAGCCATGAAAAGGGTAGGCTGCGATAAAATCTACATGGAAAAAAAGAGCGGAAGAAAAATTGAAGATAGACCGGTCTTGAAAAGATTATTAAAGCAATCAACTGCAGGTGATACTTTAGTTGTTTGGAAGATTGATAGACTGGGGCGTTCGGCAAAAGAATTATTAGAGGTTCTTGATATTGTAAGACGTAAATGCGTGATTATAATATCTATTCGGGAAGGAATTGATACGTCAACAATGATAGGAGAGTTCTTTTTTATGTTGGCAGGCATCTTTGCTGAAATGGAGATTAGTGGGCGTAGTGAAAGAACTAAAGAGGGTATTAGAATAGCTAGGCTCAAGGGTAAAAAGATAGGTCGTCCACCAGGGATATCTATAAGCAATTATAAACTAGACTCAATTATAGATTTAAAAAAAAATGGGAGCACTGCAAAAGAGATTTCTTTGAAAACAGGTGTTCCCATATCTTCCGTATATAGATATATTAAGTTAAAGAAATATAAAATTATGCAAGGCTAGTTTGTATTTATTTAATTCTTTTATAGTTTTGTGCCATAACCAAAAAACAAACATTTTCTTGTTTTTTTGCGTTTTATTCATAAAATTATTATATTGTAATGATACTTCCAAAGTTTTTTATCATCTTTCTGGAGGTTATTTTTTTTGCTTAAAGCCTTTCAAGTTCATTAATATAAAAAAAAGCTGACCACTTGTTGGTCAGCTAATGTGTTTAAATCTCTTTTATAGGGACGATTGTTAAATTATTACCTCCATACCCTCCGACGGCATACGATAACTTTTTAATATTCGGGAAGAATTTGAATACACTATTCACTATTGCTTTATGCAACCCTTCATATAATTGGGAAAATGGTTGGGCAACATAGTTCTTGTAAATATTTGGCTCAATTTGTATTCTCAGCTCTTCTCCGTCATATTGAGGTGAAAACTTATCTTTCTCATTGAACATATACGACAATGTTTTTTTCTCGACTTCGTTTATCTCCCTATCGCCAACTCGGTAATTCCTGATTATATCGTTGATTGTATCACTCCAGTACGGCCACCATGAAGGTTTATCGTCTTCAAAAGGAAGTGCAGCCTGTGTATATTGCTCTTCTTTTGAAGCGGCATCATCTTGAGTTTTTGCATGAATTTCTTCGCTGATCTTTTTATACTTCGGATATTCATTTTTGGGATTCTTCTTGAGTCTTTCTGTGCCATTGGGGTTTATATTGTATCTGTTTCTTAGCTTGAACCAGAGAATCCCTCGGGCATCTATGATTTTATTTTCTCGCAGCTCATTTTTGAAAATAGACATTTCACTGCATAAGTCCTTCAGTTCCGTTCTTGACAACTCTTTTAATTGTCTGAATATATCATCTGAAACCATAGAAGGAACTGTGCTTTTTATCGTCTCTATAATGAATGTTCTCATGTGGGCTTGCTCCTGGTAATCTTTTTCGGATCCTGGCAAACAATCCTGAATCCTAAAGATGAACTTATCAAGTTTTCCGCCTCGGCCTTTCCCGGAACGCAACTCATACGTATCGAAATAGAAATCTATCAATCCTTCCATGAATAACTTCTTCATCTCCCTATCAGCAGATAAGATATATCTTGTTTTAAGTAGATTGGTGATAGGACTTACATTAATAGCTTCTGCTAATTCCGTGGGCGTGTAAGTAAATATGCCGGCAGAACGCCATTTGCAACATTTGTCATAAAAGAAAGCAGTTGCTTTGTCCTGGATACTCATGGTTACAGCGAAATCCAACATTGTGAAATGCTTATTTACTACGTAATATAATGGAAGCACACCAGGAGTGATGTATATTGTCATTCCAGTATTAATGTCATAACTTACTTCTCCGACAAGTTTGGCCATTACCCATCCTGTAGGCGTTTCATAATTTACGTCGGTCTTGTTTAGCCACTCTGCAGCTGCCTTTAACTCTCGATGGGCATGTTCATCCGGATACCATCGCAGAATATCTTCTCGAGTTATATTAATCTTCAGCGTTTCATTGTTTTTGATGTAGGATTCAAGCATTATTCTTTCGTCCTGAATCTGTTTCACAATGAACTTTATCGCCCGATACGTACCTTTGTTAAGAATCTGTCTTGCGTCGGTTAGAAAGTTTGTCTGATAAATTGGGCATGTTAGATTCATTATCCGGCTGTCATTTTTCTTGTTTGACAAAACCGTAATTTTTTCTGAACTAAATATTTCTTCGTAATTCTTCTTCTTCATACTTTTTTTTGCAAAAATAGCTTTTTCCACAAAAAACATGCAATTATTAGACAAAATATTTAATCGGATGTCTAAAAATAAAGTTTGCATCTAAGTTTAATTGAAAGCATCTGTGTGAAAAGATGTATATTTATATGTGCATATCTTAATTAGTCTCTTTTTTATATATAATAATTAACATTGTACTTTATAATAATGTATTTTATGCTTATTATGGGTATGAGAATTCTTCATCAGCCTATTTTTAATTTCTCCCTCATGCTGCATAAACTAATATATTTCCATCCTTTTGCCAAAGTGTAGTAAAATAGCTAAAATCTTGTATTTCAGTTATTCTTTGTACTAAATGATTTGTGAGAAAAAACTATTTTATTTCTTCTATGTTTCAAATCGAAAGTAATGAATGTTTTAAATAGTTTCTAAATATTAAATTGAGAAGACTTTATGTTACTTGCCAAAGTGTGGTAAAATAGTTGCCAAAGTGTGGTAAAATAAAAATTCGATTTGCCAAAGTGTGGTAAAATGTTGCCAAAGTGTGGTAAAATGTTGCCAAAGTGTGGTAAAATAAAAATTAAATTACTGAAAATCAATCAATTATAAGCCCTGTTATTAAATAATCTATAAAGAAAGCTACTAAATACGCGCGTGCGCGAGACAAATGTGCTGCTTATGTCTACAAAAAATGACTTACTTCTGCCTTCAGACAATAGCTCTGCTGATGTTTCCAACAAATGATTTACTAATGAAAAATCGTAACCAGATAAAACCGTATAGGGAAAAAAATATAAAGTAAACGCAGCAAGAAAAAGCAAAGTTGATGATAATACAGCAAAAATGCAGTCTATTAAGCAGTTAGGTGTTTAACTCATAATACTGCATAAGCTGAAAAAGGAGGTCCGCTAAAAGCTGCGAAAGACTTCAGTTCCCATATCGTTACTGATATAACGGGAACAAGAAACGGC
>OGML01000368.1_pt1 | contig 48711 bp, 42 predicted proteins | sample 1572951 | NCBI WGS metagenome assembly OGML01 (sample SAMEA2581883, study PRJEB24529) | metagenome | biome: Human gut stool | place: China | collected 2011 | reverse complement strand
GCGGTCAAGCTGTCTGACCTGTGCGGTCAAAGTGTCCGTCGGAGGGCGGCGTATTTAACTTCTTACGACAAAACTCTGCAAAAGTTAAGAAAAAATACAGAAATACGCTAAAATGTTGCAAAAAAATCCGAGCTGGCTATAATGAAATAAGCTTTATTGACCGCGCGGATGTGCGCGGCAGAAAAAACCACGCACGTTTCAGGCGCGGACGATCAAGGGGGCGATGGGCGCGAACCGTTGGAACAGGCAACGAACGCTCCCCGCGGCGGGGAAGGAGAGAAAAAAACAGGAATAGGAGGAACAGTCATGGACAAAAACAGGCAGAGCGGCTTTACGCTGGTCGAGCTTGTCGTGGTCATCGCGATCATGGGCATTTTGGCCGGCGTCGGCTCGGCGGCGTACTCGGGCTATGTGAAAAAGGCGAACGAGGCGGCGGACTTACAGCTTCTCGGCGCGGTGAACACGGCCTTTGCATCCGCGTCCTACGATGCGGGACAGTACGACGGGAGACCATCCGGCGGCGCGGCGTCTCTGGCCGAGGACGGCAAGGTGGCTCAGGTCATCTCCTCGGTCGACCGCAAAGGTGAATTCTTTCAGAAGTATTTTTCCGGCAATCAGGACAGCCGGTTCAAGGTATATACCAACCTCGCATACGACAGGGTGACGGGCACCTTCCACGGCGCGGTACTCACCGCGGCGACCGACAAGGACGGGAATATGGTGCTGCGCTATACCATCAACGGGAAGGACTATGAATTTACAGCGACAGAGGCGCAGCTCGACGCATTTCGCGCCTCGACCTTCGGCGGCAAAAGCATGACCATGAACGCCCTCACCGGCAATGTGGGCGGAATGATCAATGCGCTGAATTCTGCCCTTGGTGGGGGCAATTTCCTTGCGAGTGTTCTTATAAATGCCGGTATGGCTCCCGAAACCTTGGGGATAAAACCGGATGAAAACGAAAACTACAGCGAGCTTGATAAGCAGAGGCTGGCAAATGCAGCGCTGCTGCTGACGGCGAGCAAAACAGACGAAACTACCGCAGAAAGACTACTTGCGGTGTTTACGACCAATGCTGCGGATGAGGGGGAAGAGGAATCGCTGGATGTGAAGGCAATGAGCCTTATTAACCCTGATGATATGGGCGAAACGATGAGCAATGTGGGGGCGATGTACGGCATTATGACCGCCTTTGCCTATTCCGAGCAAGCGAAGGGCTGGACAACGACCGTAGATGACAAAGAATACAATGCAGAACAGTATTATAACTATGTCAATCAGCAGATCGCCGCTGCCGGTGAAAAAGAAGGTGCGGAAAAAATTCCTGATATCCTTGCCGCGCTTGGGCAGCTTGGGGCGTTTGTTCAGGACGAGGTCGGCATGACGCCACAATTCATGGATTATATTACCGGCACGGAACAGCTGGATGAAAGCGCGCAGATCAACAAGGATTTGGACGGCTACATCAGCGCGATGCAGGCGCTCAGCCAGAATCAGGACGGTCTGGTTGCCGCCGGTATTCTGGAAAACGGCGCGGACAGCGGAAACATTTCCCCGATCCTGGACCTGCTGTTCGCCCCGCAGAAATGAAGCGCCCTCCCCCATCGGACAGGCACATGATAAAAACGACCCCCGTAAGCGATTCATTTGAATCGCTTACGGGGGATTTTTTGCTCGGATACGGGGAAGAGCGCCGCGCGGAACGCTTAGCCCTCCTCTGTGTAGCCGTTTGGATTTTGCACCTGCCAGTTCCAGGAGTCTCTGGCGCAATCCTTATAGTCGTATTCCGCCGTCCAGCCAAGGATGTTCTTTGCCTTTTCAACGGCGGCAAAGCTCAAGGGCACGTCGCCCGGCCGCGGGCCGACGATGCGGTAAGGCACCTTCCTGCCCGATGCCTCTTCAAACGCGGACACCAGTTGAAGCACGCTCGTCCCCTTGCCCGTTCCCAGATTGAAAACGTCATACTTGCTGTCCGTTTTTTCAAGATAGTTCAGCGCGGCGAGGTGTCCCTTCGCCAGATCGACCACATGGATGTAATCACGAACGCCCGTGCCGTCCACGGTATCGTACTGATCGCCGTAAACGCTCAGATACGGGAACTGCCCGAGCAGGGTGCGGGTGATGTAGGGGGCAAGGTTGTTGGGGGCCTTCTGACCGCAGTCCTCGCCGATGAGCCCGGAGGGATGCGCGCCGACGGGGTTGAAGTAACGCAGCGAGGCAAAGCGGAACTTGTCGCGCTGCCGCGCGAAATCATGCAGGAGCAGCTCGTTGAGATACTTGCTGAACCCATACGGGCAGCAGACCTTGCCGACAACATCGCTCTCGCGGTTCGGCATGGTTTCGGGCGTGCCGTACACCGTTGCCGAGGAGGAGAACACCAGCTTGTACACCTGATGCTTTTCCATTGCGTTGAGAAGATGGAAGGTAGACGTCAGGTTGGTGTCGAGATATCTTCCGGGATCCGCAACGGATTCCGCGACGGATTTTAAGCCCGCAAAGTGGATCACGGCGTCAATGCGGTTTTCCGCGAAGACCTTTTCGAGCGCGGCGCTGTCCAGCAGGTCTAACTTGTAGAAGGCGGGGCGCTTGTTCGTGATCTTCTGGATGCGGTCGATCACTTCAATCTTAGAATTGCACAGATTGTCGGCAATGACAACGTCATAGCCAGCGTTCAGAAGCTCCACCACCGTGTGGCTCCCGATAAAGCCCGTGCCGCCGGTCACCAATATCGTCATGACTTTAATTCCTCTCTCTTCCGTTTGTTTTCTGGCTGCTTGCCGCTCAGAGCAGTCCCTTTTGCTCCAGCTTTGTCATATACCAGGACTTTTTGAGGCTCTTTTCGTTGGCATAGGTATAGACCACGGTATCCACAAGCGTGAGATCGCCGTTGTTGTCCCGGATGAGCGTTTCCATGGCGCGGATGACCTCGTCCATCTTCCCGTCGCACTCCTTTTCCAAGGCGTTCGCCCGGGAAAGATAGCCCTTTGCCATCTTCGCAAGCTGAGTCGTTGTCCGCTTTTCCGCGGGGAGCGCCAGATACTCCGCCTTGGCGTCGGCATACATCGTATCGAGCGCCAGCGTGTACTCCTCGCGCAGGACGTAGACCTTGGCGATGAGCGCCGACAGCTCCTTCTGATAGCTGCTTTCCGCACTTTGTTCGCTCTTCTCGCCCGCGGCCGCCGCGTCCGGCGTCTCAGGTGCAGCGTCCGTTTTGCCGCCGCTTTCCGGGCGGCTTGCCGGGACAGCGCTCTCCGCATCGGGTTGGGAGGGTTCCCCTCCCCCGCTGCCCGTCAGGCGCTCCATAAGCTGCTCCTGCGTCATCGAGCCATCGCGCAGCGCCTGACGCTCCTCCTCCGTGACCTCGCGCACCGTGACCTCGCTCGCCGAGCGCACCGCCTCTTCGATCATCTGACGGTTTTCCTCCAGCTTTTCCTCCAGCTCGTCCGATGTGTGCTGCGTCGCGGCATGGACTGCCTTTAAGTTGTCGCGCTGCCACCACAAAAGCCCCGCCAGCGATACCGCCAGCAGTACAAGAATGGTGCAGAGAATGGTTTTACGCCGTTTCAAGCCGTTTCCTCCACTTTTTTGAGGTCCATTTTCCTCATCCACCAGTTCCAACGCCTGTTATGAGACTTCTGCCGTTGCTCGACCGTTGATCTCCTCCGGGGAAGTATATGTCGGGACCATCTCCCGTAGCATGGTGATCAAATCCTGAGGCGGTATGTCGCGGGTGACGGCTTCATCCAGCCGCAGCAGGTCATCCATGATGACGTCCTTTGAAATGTCCTGCTGCTGTTCGATGAAGATCTTCTCATTGCTTGTTTTGGAGAGCGTTTCACTGCGCATCAGCAGCTCCTCATAGAGCTTTTCTCCCGGGCGCAGGCCGATCTCCTGAATGGTGATATCCTTGTCCAGCTCCAGCCCGGACAGGCGGATGAGGTTTTCCGCCAGCTCCAGAATTTTCACCGGCTCGCCCATGTCCAGAACGAAGATCTCGCTCTGCTTTGCCATGGCGCCCGCCTCGAGCACCAGCTGGGCAGCCTCGGGAATGGTCATAAAGTAGCGGATGATGCGCCTATCCGTGATGGTGACGGGGCCGCCCTCCTGAATCTGCTTTTTGAACAGGGGCACAACAGAGCCATTGGAACCAAGCACATTGCCAAACCGCACCGCGCAGAATTCTGTGGGGCTGTCCGTCCTGCTTTGCAGGATCATCTCGCAGAATCGCTTGGTCGCGCCCATGAAGTTGGTGGGATTCACAGCCTTATCCGTGGAGATCATGACAAACTTTTTGACGCCGAACTTCTCCGCCGCCCGCACCACATGATATGTGCCGAAAATGTTATTCTTGATGGCCTCCTCTGGGCATTCCTCCATCAGCGGGACATGCTTGTGGGCCGCCGCATGGAGCACGATGTCAGGGCGATACATCTGAAACAGGCTGTAAACTTTTTCCTTATCTCGCACGGAGGCGATCTCCACCCGCAGATCGAGCCGCTCGCCCCATACACGCCGCAGCTCCTGCTGGATATCATAAGCATTGTTCTCGTAAATATCCAGAATGATGAGCTGCTTGGGCTGATATTTGGCGATCTGACGGCAAAGCTCGCTGCCGATGGAGCCGCCGCCTCCGGTCACCAGCACGGTTTGCCCTTGCAGGAAATTCAGCAGGATCGCCGTGTCCAGCTTGATCGGCTCTCTGCCAAGCAGATCTTCCACCTGCACATCCTTCACCGCCGCCATGCTCACCTCGCCGTTCACCAGCTGGTAAATTCCCGGCAGGCTCCGTATACGGCAGCTCGTTTTCTGGCAGATGTTCAGGATCTCTTTCTTATCCTTGGCAGACGCTGCGGGAATGGCAAGGACGATCTGCGTGATCCGCTCCTTTTTGACCATCTCGGGGATCTTCTCCCGCCCGCCGACGATGGGCACGTTCCCGATGTACTTGCCCTGCTTGCTCTTGTCGTCGTCGATGATGCAGCAGACATGGCTTTTTAGCTGCGGCGTGACGGAGATCTCCCGCAGGAGCATTCGCCCCGCCTCGCCCGCGCCGATGAGCATGACGCGCTCGCCCTCCTCCTGCCTTGCCTGACGGGCGGAGCTTGCGAACATCCGCAGAAAGCGGAAGGTGCAGCGCCCGCCCACCAGCAGGAACAGCTGAAACAGCAGCTCCATAAAGAGCACGCTCCTCGGCTGGTGATAGCCGAAAAGCGCCGCCGGCACATGGAACGCGCAATAGGCGAGGACGACGGATATCACCATCTCGGCGACATCATGGGCGCTGACGTAGCGCCAGAGGTAGCGGTACATCCGGCGCGGCCAGAAGACCGCCGCCGTGACCAGAATCTCAAAGGGCAGAGCGCGAAACCACGGCTCAAGGTAATTGGCAGGCACCTGATCAAAATCGAAGTCGAAGCGCACCAGCAGCGCAAGCCCGCCCGCCAGGATGATGAAAATGGCATCCAGCAGGATGAGCAGCACCGTCTGAACGGGCACGCTTTTCTGAATCGTTTTCATAAGACGCTCCCATAAATCTGCGGGAAAAGGCAGTCCCTCCACTGCCTTTTCCCGTACTCTTTTGAATTCTCCGCTCAGCGGAGGGCGACGCCGTCAGACGCCTCGCAGATGTTCTTCCACGCCCAATGGGTCTGGGGGACATCCGGGTACTGGCGGGCATTCTCGTAAGACTGACCTGCCATGCAGCGGCCCAGCAGACGGTTCAGCAGAACGGCTGCCTGCGCGCGGGTGATGTGCTGATTGGGGGCAAACTGCCCGTTGCCGACGCCGTTGACCCAGCCGAAGGACGCCGCCGTGGAAATGGCGTCAAACGCCCAGTGGCTGGCGGGCACGTCGGTAAAGGTCTCTCCGCTCGCGGAGACCTGAGTAAAGCGGGCGCAGATGGTGACAAACTCGGCGCGGGTGATGGGCTGATTCGGGGCAAACTTGCCGTTGCCGACGCCCTCCACGATGCCAAGAGAGGCAAGGGCATTCACCGCCTCGGCGCACCAGAGCGTGTCGGGGACGTCCGTAAAGGTGGATTTGGAGGAAACCTTCTGCTCCTTCAGCAGGCGGTAGAAGATCTGCGCCACCTGTCCGCGGGTAACGGAGCTTGCGGGATAGAACCTGCCGTCCGCCATGCCCTGCATATAGGCAATGTCCTGATCGGTGTTCAGCTGCTTGGAGATGCCGGTCATATCGGGGTCGGCGACCATCACGGCGCGAACGGACACGCTGCTTTCGGGCATGGTGAAGGTGTAGACGCCGTCAGACTGCTTGCTCACGGGAATGTCGTTGCCGCTCACATCCTTGACCGCCAGATCGGAGAGGACATAGCCGTTCGACGCGGCGCTGTCCCGGATGACGGCGGTCCCACCCTTGGGCAGGGTATTCTTGTCCGCGCGCAGCGTGTTGTTCGGCACGGGATCCACAACGACCTTGTGACCGTCGGGCGTGGGCACGACGGGCGGATTCACGCCGCTGTCCGAGCCGGTGGTGTAGGCCTTGAGCGTCACGGTCACGGTGTAGAGACGGCCGTTGTCCCGATAGGTCACGCGGTTGACGCGGTCGACCGTGAGGTTTGCGAAGGTGGAGGAAAGGCTCTTGAGCGTATCCTTGAAGGAGCTGTCCACGCTGTCATAATACTTCTCCACGTACGCATTCCACGCGCTCTCGCCCTGCCGGAACGCCTCGGCGCCCGTGTCCACGATGGTTCTGAGGCCGGTTCCGGCGAAAATGCTCTCCAATTCGCCGTATTTGCTGTCGACGACGGAGGCAAGCTCCGATGCAAGGGGCGTGCTCATCGTGCCGTAGCGGCTGGAGGAGGCGCTGAGCGTCCGCTCCACGCCGTCGGCATCGGGACCGGAGATGGTCACGTCGACATAATAGGTCGTGGCTGCCAGCGCGGTCTGCGACAGCAGCGTGCACAGCACCAGCATCAGTGCCAGCGTTCTCGCAATGTTCCGTTTCATGTTCATCTTCATCCTCCATTGTATAATAAGTTGTAAGAATCACGTTTCTACTTTTTCAGACAATGCCCTCAAGATGCAGCGTCTCGCTGTGCAGCCTGCCCGGCAGGGCGCTGTGATGGGTGGCGAATACCGCCGCCGGATACGCGCCCGTCAGCTCTGTCAGCAGCTGTGCCTCCGTATCCTCGTCCAGCGCCGAGGTGATCTCGTCAAGCAGCAAAAAGCGCGGGGCGGAAAGCATCGCGCGGGCGATGGCAAGGCGCTGACGCTGTCCCGCGGAAAGACCGCCCCCCTCTTCGCTCAGGACGGTTTCAAGGCGGTCGGGCAGGTCGCGGACAAAGCCGCATTGCGCCCGATCCAACACCTCCCAAAGGGCGGCGTCATCCGCGTCGGGCTTTGCCAGCAGCAGATTTTCGCGAATACTGCCGGAAAAGAGCCAGGGCGTCTGTGGGACATAGCCGAACAGTCCCCGCACGGCAGCGGAGCAAGGGAGCTCCCCCCGCTCGGTTTCAAGGTATACCCGGCCCTGCTGGGGGTGATAAAGCCCCAGAATAAGGCGGAAAAGCGTGCTTTTTCCGCTCCCGGATATTCCCGTGAGGCAGGTCCAGCGATCGAGCGGCAGCCGCGCGGAAAAATTCCGCAGAACAGGCTGTTCCTCGCCCTCATAGGAAAAGGTGACATTTTCAAATACGATGGCGCGAAGGACGTCGTCCTCCGCCGCCGCTTGTCCCGGTGCCTCCCCGGGCAGGGAATACAGCTCATCCAGCCGCGCCTCCGCCGCGCGGACGGCTGCCAGCCGGGACTGAACGCCCGACAAGCCCGTGAGCGGGCTTTGGAACATCGCGAGGAGCTGTAAGAGCGCCGCAAGGTCGCCGAAGGAGAGCCTTCCTTCCCGAATGGCGATGCCGCCCCAGACAAGAAGAACGGCGTATCCAAGCTGCAATACGGCGGAAAACCCGGTTCCGACCCCCGTTGAGAAGACGCGCAGGCGCTTGCGCTCGCGCAGCCACTCCTTCTGCCGTCCTTCAAAGCGGCGGACAGCCTCCTCCCCCGCCGTCATGCTGCGCAGAAGCTCCGTATGCTCCAGGATCTCCTGCGTGCAGCCCGTCAGACCTTCCTCCGCCTGACGCACGCGCAGATGCCGCCGCGTCAGATACTTTCGCAGCAGCCGCCCGCCGGCGATCGCCAGCGCGCCCGCGCCTATGACCGCAAGGGCAAGGGGGATATTGACGAAAAACAGCGCGGATGCGGCGCAAAGCAGTCGGATGAGCTGCCCCGCCACCTGGGGGCGGCCGACGACCCGCCATTCGCAGACGGTGTAAGCGTCCTGCGTCAGGCGGCTGAAGACCTGCCCGCTGTGGTAGCGGCTGTATGCCTCCGCATCCTTGCTCAAAAGCGTATCAAGCGTGTTGCGCCGCAGCGATAGCGCCGCGCGGTCGACCGTCCTGCCGGAAAGCAGGTCAAGCCCGCCGTCGAGCAGCGGGAGAGCCAGCGCCAGAAAGAGCAGCGCGCCCCCCCATGTCCTGCCGCCCTCATCCAGCACCCGCCGGCTCACCAAGGCAAGCGCCGCGATGCCGAACGCCTGCGCGGCGATGCCTGCATACAGCAGCGTGAGCGGCGTTTTGTACGCGCCCGCCGCCTTTTTCTTCGACTGACTCATCTCATCTTCTCCCGCGTATCAGTCCCCTCCGTGCCCGCTGAAGGAATCGCAGCAGCCTCAGCAAGGGGCGACGGGCGGGAAAGGTATGGACCCAGAAGTGTTCATAAAGCCGGTAGGGCCGGGACAGGGCGGTCTCCTGCCAGTGCCTCTTGCGGCGAAAGGCGGTGACGTACGCAATGATCTGCGCCTCATCGACCTGCTCCCCTTCCCACTGAGCGTCGCCGCAGCAAATGCAGGTCTCTGGCGCACACAGGCGGATGACCCGGTGCAGGATATAGCTGCCGTCCGCCTTCTGATAGAGGGCGATATCGCCCCTTTGCACGCGGCGGTCGAGCCGCGCAAGGCGCACCATGTCCCGTCCATCGGCAAGAAGCGGCCACATACTGTTTCCTGTTACCGGAAGGAGCGCTTCTCCGTGCGCGAGCTGCTCATCGAGCAGTTCGCGCAGCTGCGCCATGGGGATCTGCCGGACCTGCATCTTACAGACCGTCCACCGCGCCGACGGGTCTCAGCTTGTCAAGAAAGGCGGCTGCGTCCGCCTCCGCCTGCTCCCGTTCGACCGAATACACGGCGCATAAGGCGTCTCCAAGGCTTTGGAGCGTCTGTTCCTGTTCCAAAAGGTCCCATAAAAATGCGCCGGTCTCGTTTACGGAGATCATTCCCGGAAACGCTTCGGCAGCCGCCCCCAAAGGGACGATGACCGACATATCTGCGACCCGGCGCAGGATGAAATTCTCATTTCTTCGCATATTCCCTCTCCTGTTCTGCACGCGCTGCGGTGAAGATCGCGTCGCTGCGGCAAAGGAGCGTTTCCAGCGCATCCCCCGTCAGACGCTTTTTGGCAACGGCAGCGGCAGGGCCCAGATCGGGTGTGCGCCGCTGTGTGCCGTGACAGTCGGATGCAAGGAAAAAGGATTGCCCCTCCCTCAGCAGCCGAAGGAGCTTCCACCGCTCCATGGGATGCAGCAGGCATCCGGCGCTGAGCTGGATGGGGACGTTCAGGCGATACAATTCCTGTATGTGCTCTTTCTTCTGCCGCCCCAGATACCGCTCCAGATGCGCCAGCACCGGCGTAACGCCGCTCTGTGCCGCCAGAGAGTAAAGCTGGTCGATCATACTATTGTTCCAGAGGGTGAAGGGCAGTTCCAGCAGCAAATAACGGCTCGAACCGAGACACAGCGCCTCAAGATCGTCCCAATGGTTCATATTTGGCATCCATGCCACCTCTGCACCCAACACAAGGTCAGGAAAAGGTTCGGCGGTTTTCTTCATCGCTGCGGAAAGATGCTCCCAAGCGGCTTGCCGACGCGCGAGAAACTGCTCTATGCTCTCCCTGTCCCGATGAAAATGGGGGGTGAGCGCTACACCCGTAACGCCCTGCGCTGCCTCCATGCGGAGCATTGCAAGACTGGCTGCCGTGTCCGGCGCGCCGTCGTCCATGCGGGGCAGAATATGGGTGTGAAGATCGGTCATGGGATGCTCCGTTCCCCGCTGTCCGGCTTCTCCTGTCCGTATCCGTAACCGTAGCCGTGCCCATAGCCGTAGCCGTAACCGTAGCGGTGGCGTCGATAGCCGTATTTCCGATATCCGTAGTATCCGCTCTCCCTCGTGACCTCGTTGAGAACAAAGCCGAGGATCTTGGCATGGGAGCGCTCTAACTGCTCCACCGCGCGCAGGACGCTCCCGCGCTCGGAAAGACCCGCGCGTACCACGAACAGCACGCCGCTGCTCTCCAGCACCAGAACGCAGGCGTCCGTCACCAGATTGACGGGAGACGTATCGAGAATGATGTAATCATAGTTCTCCTGCAAGCTGTCAAGCAGCGCTTTCATGCGGGAGGAACCGAGCAGTTCCGACGGGTTGGGCGGCACGTCGCCGGCAAAAATGACGTCAAGATCCTCAATGCCGGAATCATGGATGGCCTTTCCCAGCAGCTCCGGCTGGATGAGCAGGTTGCTCAGTCCTACCTTTTCCTTCGCGGACAGCAGACGCGCCAGCTTGGGACGGCGCAGGTCACAGTCGATCAGAAGGACGCGCTGCTTCATCTCCGCATAGGAGATGGCAAGGTTGAGTGCGGTGATGCTCTTGCCCTCGGACTGCAAGGCGGAGGTGACGATCAGGACCTTGCACGCCGTCTCGTCCGCCAGGGAAAAAGTCACGTTGGTCCGCAGGGTCTTATAGGACTCGCGGATGAAAAAATCGCTCTTTTCTGAGAGGATGTTTTTCCGCTCCACTTCCATGATCGCCGCGGTATCCGGCGCATCGTGACGCCGGGCTCTCCGCAGAAGGGAAAACAGGTTGTTCTTCATATCGCCTTTTACCTTTCTCCGCCGTGTTCGTCGGCCTTTTGTGCGCTGAGCCCCGCCTTTTTCCGCTCATTCTCCGCAAAGGAGGGGATCTGCCCCAGCATGGGAAGATCGAAAAGCTGCGTCAGGTCTTCCTCGTTCTTGATGCGAACGTCCATCAGATACAGCAGCGTAACATAGACGACCGCGAGAAGCAGACCTGCCGCGCAGCCCAAAAGGGTATTTTTCCGATAGCTTGGGGTATAGCGGCTCGTGGGCACCTTGGCATGGTCGATGATCTTGGTGGAGCTGCCTTCGACAAATTCCTCGATCTCGCCGGGGGCGACGGTCGCCACCGCGTTGGCGATCTTCGCCGCCATCTCCGGATCGGGGTGGGAGATGTATACCGAGAACAGCTCGGTCTCATCCACCTGCGCCGTCGTCATCATGCCGCGGATCTCAGCCGCAGAGTAATCGAGCTTCGCGTTCTTTACCACCTTTTCCAGCACGGTATCGCTGCGGATGATATTGACATAGGTGTTGACGAGCTGCTGGGAGGTCGCGAGGTTCGCCGCGCTGATATAATCCACCTGCTGATTCGCCTTTATATTGTTGACGTAAATGGTGACGTTTGCACGATACAGCGGCGTAATGAAATTGGCAGTGTAGATCAGGGAGATCCCCGCGGCGGCAAGCGCGCACAGCAGGATCAGCCGCCACCGCCTGAGGTAAAGCAGCAGCAGCTTCCAAAGGTCGATCTCCAGAATGTCGCTGGATCGGTTGATGTTGGATTCGTTCATGGTTGTATTTCCCTTTCTGTCTGCGTTTGGACAGATCTTGAGCGGGGCTTTCCGCCCCTTTTGGCGAGAGACCGCCTGAATAGTCTAAAGGCGGCACAAAAAGCCGCATATCAATCGGTACTCTTTGTGCCGCTTCCGTCCACTGGCAGCGGGCAGCACGGCGTTTGCGTACTGCCTCCTGTCAATCGATGGGTTTGGCTTGATCCGGAAACAGTTTCTCCCGGACAAAATAGGCGGCGCTGTCGTCATTCCGGCAAATCAGCCGGAACACGTTCGTCTCCCGCAGGAGACGGTCTGCCGCGGCAAGCAGCCGCTCCATATCCTCCCGATGCAGACGGAAGGGGGTCTGGCTCAGCAGCAGAGGTAAAGCCTCCGCCGGAGTGAGCGGCTGTAAAGCGTTTTCCTCCCCCTGAAAGAGGAAGCAGATCGCGTGCAGGGGTGCATTTCGATTCTGATTCAGCGCCTCCTTGCCGGACCACGGCGTGCCGTAGACCTGCCACACACCGCTTTCGCGGCGCAGGGCAGGCTTGTCATCATTCAGAATGGACGCGCCGAACAGGCGCACCCATTTTTCCGTGTGGGTGGATTTCCCCGTGCCCGGCGGCGCGGAAAAGCACACGGCCTGTCCGCCATATTCCACCGCCGAGGCGTGAAGCATCATCCCCTCGTGGGACAGAAGCCCCACGGCAAAGCAGTCGCCTGTGGCGATGTACTCCGCAAGGTCCTCCGTTTCCAGCTCGGGACAGAGCGACAGCGCCTCCGCGCCGCCCACGCGGATGGTGATATCCGCCGCGCCGCCCCAGGCGGAGGTCCGATAGACCTCCGCCTGGGCAGCCGTGCGTCCCTTGGGGGACATTTCAACGATCAGATCAGCGATTCGGTAACGCATTACTTTTTGTAGATCTTTCCGTTCTCACCCCAGTAGGTGCGCTTGCTCGTGACGCTGGCAACGGTGAAGGGCTTGTAGCCCCATTGCTTCAAGGCAACCTCGTCCTCTTGCGACCCCGGAGCGGCCAGCGCCTCCATCGGCGCAAGCAGGATCAACTCGGCGGACGGAGCGATATAAGGTTTTTTTACAGTTTTCATCATGCTGATTCACTCCGTTTACTGCTTGATGCCTAACTCGTCCAAGAACTTTTTAAGGATCTCCTGCTGCTTGGGAGTGAGGTCCTTGAGGCCGTCGGTTTCCGTCCAGGCATCCTTGAAGCTCCACTTCTTCGGTTCGCTATCCTGCGTTTCGTTATTTTTGAACATTGCCTGCGCGGTGGCAATGATCTTCTCGGTATAGGCAGCGGGCTTATCCTTTTCGAAGGAACGTTTCAGGTACACCTCGAAGAGAAAGGCGTCACCACTGCGAACGACCGGACTATCGCCGGGTTCTGCTTCAGGGGGAATGTCCTTGTCGGCAGGTAACTCATAATTGTCTTCGCCGAGCGGCCTGCCATCTTCACCCTTCAGCGTAAAGCCCAGAGACGTTAGGTAATCCTTTGCGGCTTTGTCGCCTTGGAACTTGCCGATGAAGAACAGCGCGCACTGCGGGGCCGCCAGCTCAAAGCGGTAGCCGGTGACGGAGATGTTGAAATGGTGGAAGGACAGATTCAATGTACCATTTTCTTCCGTCCCCGGAATGGCAACATAGCGATCGTATTCCCCATCCACCGTCGGCGGCGTCTGGTAGGTCGGGGCTACCGTGCCCGTCACCGTGCCGACGATCTTGCCGCTCGGGGCGATATACTCCTTGCTCGAGTTGTCCATGCCGTAAAGCTTATAGCCGCTCGTTACCGAGATATCGCCTGTCACCGTGCGGCCGTTCAGGTCGAGGCGGAGACTCTTGTTGTTGACGCTGATAGGTTTCTCGGTGGTGTTGTGCAGCAGCTTGATATAGTTCGTCGGAGCGGTGTTGCTGTCCGGCGAGTACGCGTTGACCGCGGCTTCCAGGGTGGAATAGGTGTCCCCCTGCGTGCCGTTGTTGATGATCGCCGCGACATCCTTCACCCATGTGCCGTTGCCGCAATCCTGGCATTTGCAGTAGATAAAGGTATCGTTAGCCACGGCATCCTTGGTTTCGGTGTATTTGCCGTCGGCGTTTTTCAGCTTGGCGGGGGTGATGGGGATGCTGACGTATGTAATGTCCTTGTTTGCTTGCGTGCACTGGTAGGTGTTACTACCGGTACCAGGCGCACCCGTCTGGATAAACCTGCCGGTCCCCTCGCTGGAGCAGATGTTCGCGCCGCTCTGCGTGGTGTAGACGCTGCCCGCCGCCGTCAGCGTACCATTGACATCGATCTTCGCATCTGTGAGTGTGCGTGTTCCTGTTTTCGTCGGCGAATAAAGGACAGGTACAAATTCCTTGTTGTTGATGCAGTAGGGTCCCCACTCGCCTGTCTCTATGTTGTAGTCATAAACATACAGCGATTTACCGGACACTATATTCAACTCTGCGTCCTTCGCAATGTTGATCTGCGCCCCCGGCAGCAGTGCCGCGTCGCAGTTCATCGCAACGCTTCCTGACAGGATATTTAATGTCATATTGCTGTTGACGGGCAGAACATAATCCTTTGAGTCAATATTATAGCCCGAAATACCCAGAGCAAGGCTGTCGAGCGAGGCTGAGCCTGTCGTTGTATATGTCGTGCGGTCGGTTTTCGAATCGTACTTTTTTGTGAGCGTTCCTCCGTTGCCAAGTCGAAATAGGCTATTAGTGCTTCCGATAAAGTCGATCGTCGCTGTTTTTACAGTGTCGATAAAAAGGACTTTAACAGAAATAGATATATATGTGCGCTCCGCGGCTCCCGCCTGAATGGTCAAAGCCGCTTCAATATTCTGAACATAGTATTGAGAAAGAGGAAACACTTTTTGCTTTTTTCCGAGCATATCAGAGGTTGCCGTACCGCCGCGCCAATCCCTTACTTGGAAGTACTCATAGACCGTCGCGCCGAATTCGGCGGTGATCTGCCCATCGCCGGTGATATAACCCCATGCATAGAGGTTCGCGCCGTTCCTCAGCGTGATGGTACTGCCCGCAGCCATGTCGATCTGTCCGTAGGGACCGCTCGGTCCGAGAGACCCCATGGTGTGACAGTGCTTTCCGCCGACGCTGATCGCGCCGTCGACTGTGATGGACGAACCGGGCGCCATGGTCAACTTTCGAAAGGCTCTCGGCGTTTCGTATTTTTCAATAGACTCCGGTTTGTCTGTGTAGAGCGTTTCCGCCTCGTCAAACGGGATCAGCAGGGTGACCCCGGATGGGATCGTATAGGTTCCTGTGATTTTGCCGTCGGAAGCCAGCGTGATCTTGTTCTGGCTGTTTGCCTGCGCATAGGCAACCGCTTCGTTCAGATCGTCAAAAAGCTGACCGCCGGTTTCAAAAAGGGCTAAATCTTTGCTCCTGAACCGCGCTGTGATGGTGCAGTCGCTGTCGAAGCTCAGCGCCGTCGTAGCATTGGTGTTGATGCACGTCCCGGTGTTCACATCATACCAACCCTTAAAGCGATACCCGTCCGCCGGGGTTGCGTCAACCTTATAGGCGATCGAGGAGCTTTGCGCGTTGGTATACTCCTCGGTGATCGTTTTTCCGTCCACGGTGTAGCTGCCGTTCTCGGCGGGCTGGAAGGTCACGGTGGCAGTCGTATCGGCGGATACAAGTGTCACATTGGTCATCGTGATCTTGGTGTCGTCGCTGGTGCTGCCGGATTTGATGTAGACCGTGGCTGTGCCATTCGGCGCCAGTTCCTTAGAGAAAGAGTCTGTGCCGTTTTGCTGAACTGTTTTAGAGTCAACTCTAATCGTGCCGCTGCTTAACGTAGCAACGTAGTCAAAGGACAGCGTTGCCGTCGTGGTCTTCTTGTTGGTGATGGTCAGCGTGGACGTATAGTCCGTTTGAGACTCCCAAAACCATTTCGGAGGTTTGCTTCTCGCATGGCCTTCGATCTGCTTGCCGCCGGCCTTCCACGCATTGTCCACGCCACCTGTAAAGCTCAAGCCGATGTTTTCATCGGCTAAACCGGTCACGGGTCCGCTGGTCGCCGCCAGCGCCGGCAGCGTCATCGCCGGAAGCATCGTCAGTACTGTGACAAACGTCAGGAGCAGCGACACCAAGCGCCTGCCGATCCGTTTTTTCATTCCGTCGTCCTCCTGTTTTTCTTTCTTTCATAATTCACCGTTTTTGCTGCCGTCCCTGCGGCAGCAAAAACGGATCTTTTGTCTTACTTCTTGGAATTCAGCACTGCCTGCAGCAGGGCAAGGGTCTGGTCGTCGTTGAACGCGTTGGAGCTGGAGGTGTCGAAGGTAACGCCGTATTTCGTCTTGCTCTCGCTGATAATCTGCAAGGCGCTGAGATACGCATTCATATCGGCCTCCGCACCCTTGCTGTTGTCATTGACATAGTCGTGATATTTCTTCTGCTCAGCCTCTGGCATGGAATCAAATTTCGTCACAAATCCCATGAGAACCTCTTGCGGGTTGCTTTTGTAGGCCTGCTGGAGCTCCGGGTCGGCGTAATTCGAGTTCAAGTAGCCAGCCGCCACGCCCAGTGCCAACGCAACATTGCTGCCGTAGTCGCTCCCGGTAACAGTGGCCAGGTTCAACGGGCCGGTGCCATCTTCCTTTAGTTTTGTTAAATAGGTTTGCAAGTTGCTCTTCATGCCGCTTGCATTTCCGGCGACATGGAGCACGATTTCATTTGCCAGTTTTGTTTTGGTCTCTTTGTCTAATTTTGTTAGATCGTCTTGCTGATTCTTCGGAACCCCTATTTTATTCAGTATTTTCGTCAATTCTTCTTGACCAATTGCGGTTTTAGCAAGGTTTATGTAGTCATTAGTGGCAAACAGGGTCGAAATTGCGTTGCAGGTATCCGCCAGTTCCTTCTCATGACCGTCCAGATTGGACTTTCTGAAATTCTCCAGCAGGGTCTTATGAGTACTATCCAGCGTGATCTCCATGGCGGGAAGGATAATCGTTCCGCACGTGCCGTTCGCGTACTTGTCCGTGTGGTATTTCACCGTGGTTGCCCAGTTATCGCCGAAGGCGTTTTTAAGCCACTGCTCAACGACACTCGCGTTGCCGGAAGTGCCAACAGCATCGACCCTCGCGCCTGTCTTGTCGACGATCACGCGGCCTGTTACGCCGGGGTTCTCATACTTGCCGATCTCACCGGCGTAGATGATGTTCTTATACAGGGTCTCGTCCAGACCCTCGTTGGTGCGCTTGACGTAGCCGCCGTAGCCCACCGTGCCGATGCCGGCCAGAATGCCGATGATCGCGATGACCACAATAAGCTCTACCAGCGTAAAGCCTGCGCTGCCGCGCAGCTTGTTTCCCACTTGCTTTTTCATGTTGTTTCCTCCTCAATATATTTGATTTCTTTTTGAGAATTATATGAACAGATGATTACTCTGTGATTTCCTATTTTGTCTTCCAGTTCAGCACGCCGTAGCCCACGATGCGCGGATCGTTCTTCGGGTAGCAGTTGACGGCAACCCTGCCGCCGCTGTTGCCCTCGATGGTGTAAAGGAAATTCCCTTCCACGCACAGCACCGCGCCGACGTGGTCGGGGTCCTTGCCGCCGTCCGGGTCGTTGCGGCCGTCCCAGTCGAAAAAGACGTAGTCGCCGGGGATGGGCATATTCACTTCGTCATTGGGGGCGCGCCACTTGCCGCTTTTCTGGAATCCCTCCATGCCCGTATCCACGTTTGCGAATCTGGGCGGATCGCCGTCGATGGAGGTTTTCAGCTGCTCTGCTCCCCACGAGAGGAAGCAGCCGCACCAGGGGGTGTATTGGTTCCAGCCGGGGTTTTTCGCGTAGTCGCCGATGTACCATTCGGAGAAGTAGCCGCTCCCTCCGATGATCTCTCCCTTGCTGTCGTACTGTCCGGCAAGCGTCTTTAAAAACTCGAACCGCGCTTTCTTTTCCGCATCGGTCAAATTGGGCTTTTTCAGCTCATCCAGCTTTTCCTTCGCCTCTTCTTTGCCGACGCTGTCTCCCTCGATCCCGGTGCGGCAGAAAACGGAGGTGCTGTAGCTGTGCGCCGCGGTCGCGAAGGTGAAGGTCACGAGGCTGCCGTCCAGATCGACCCGCGCGCCGCGCAGGTTGTCCAGCAGCACCTGATCGCCGCTCGTGCCGCTTGTGAGCTTTCCGCTGTTGTAGCGCAGCAGGACCGCTCCGGCAGCGCCGTCGGCGGTCTTTCCCTGTAGCTGCCAGCCGTCGGAGAGCGGCTCCACGCGGTAGATCCTGCCGCTGGCGGAGAGATCCTCCAGCGCGGAGAGCACGATGCGCACGGTCTGCTGCTCGCCCGCCTCTTTCTGCGTCGTTTGATGCACCCGCAGTCCGAGCAGCATCAGCGACGCTGCGGCTGCCAGCACGATGGAGCTGACAGCGACGGTCACCAGCAGCTCGACCATGGTAAAGCCGCTGTTGTTTCGTTTCATTCGCTCGTCCCCCCCTTTTTCGCTGTCAAGTGGGTGATGGTGTAGGTGATGTAGTGGTGCGTGGCCTTGCTGACCTTGGCGGTGTACGTCGTTTTGGGCTTTCCGTCCGGCAGCGTTTGCGTCGTCGTTTTTACATCGTAAGTGAGCGCCATGCTGATCTCTGTAACGATTTTGATGCAAATGTTATCGTTTTTGTAAGTAAGCGTAAATTTGCAGGATTCCCTGTCAGAATCGCGGGTATCATGTTTCAAGGTATATCCGCTGGCCAGTGAGTTTAAGTAGGCTTTGTACGCTGTTTTCGCCGCGTCCTTTGCCTCATCTTCCGAGTTGTATTCCGCGGAATCCGTTAAAAGATGTACGTCCTCCGCCAGCGCCACAAATTTTTCGATCTCGCCCTCCGCCTGATAGAGCTGCTGCGTCTGGCGGATGGAGCGCTCCTGCGCCTGATAATTTTTCAGCGCGGCGGTGCAGACGGACACGGCGACGGCGCACAGCACCAGAACGACGATGAGCACATATACCAGCGCATAGCCGCCGTTGTCTTTCCAGAGCTTCTTCATGCGCCACCGCCTTCCGGCGACACGGCGCGGACATAGGTTTCCACTGTAACGAGCGGTTCCGTGCGCTTATCCGATACCGTGACATGATAATAGGGGTCGCTGTCGTGGTCTTTCTTCGTTTCGATCGTCACATTGGGGAAATCGTTTTTGCGGTAAGCGGTATCTGTCTTCGTAACGCCGTTCTTCATCAGGGTCTCCACAGCGGTACGGACGTTCAGATGGGCTTCCATTACGGCCTGGCTGTGGGCGTTGATCCGTCCTGCCAGAATCAGGCTGGAACAGATGGGCGCGGAGATCAGTCCGATGATGGCGATCGCCACGACGACCTCCAGCAGTGAAAAGCCCGCTGTTCTCTCTTTCCCGATCTTTTTCATGCCTTGTCTCTCCCAATGGGTCAGTTGAAAATGTCTGTCTTACCGGTCGCGGGCGGCGTTACGCCCGGTTCCTCATAGGTGTTCTGAGCGGACGGCATCAGATACAGCGTCAGGGTCATCTGCCCGTCCAGCAGCTTTTTTTCGCTGTCGTAGTTGAAGGTGGCATACCGGATGGAGGTGATGCGCTCATCCGTTGCCAGCGCGTGCACCATGTTCTTGAACTCCTGATAGGAGGCGTGATAGTACACCGTCAGGTTCAAGCCCTCAAGGAGTGCGCCATCGCTCAAGGCCTGCATCGGCGTGATCTCACCGAAAGAAAACTCGATGTCGCCGCCGCTCCCGAAGCGCTGAAGGAAAATATCGTGCAGTTTCTGGGTGTAGCCCAGCTCCTTACTGCCGGTCCCCAGCGTTTTTTCCAGATACAGCAGGTAGAGGATCTGATCTTCTTCCTTCATATCCGCGGGGAAGTTCTCATAAAGCGCGGCGCGGCTTTCCTCGATCGCGGCCTCTGCCGGCTCAAGCTGATCCTGCACGTCCTTGTACATCTCGTTTTCGACGATGGTGGTTTGCAGCGCGGTGATCTGAGCATTTAACTGATCCCGCTCCATGACGTAAGCTTCACTGCGGGGGCGGTAGCCCAGAACATACACCAGAACGGCGACCAACAAGAGCAGGACTGACAGGACAGCCTTCCAGTTTCTACCGATCACTTTCACTGGCCCACCTCCACTTTCTCAACCTTGGCGTCGCGGTCCAGACCCTTGCGCGCCTGCTCCGCCTGGATCAAGGACTCGTCATAGTCCAGCACGACCGTCAGGTAATAGCGGTTGTCGGCAGGCTTCTGCGTCTGAGAAGCGCCGGTGTTGAAGATATCCGGGATGCCTGAGCCGCCGGTTTGATTTTTGAGTTGATTCATCAGAATCCACATCAGCAGATCGTTTTCATCCATGCCCGTGCTGCCGGAGGTGCCGGATGTACCGGAGGTCTGCTGATTCTTCCGCAGCAGCGCGTTGACCGCGGCCACAGTAGCGGCATCCCGCTGGAACGCCGCGCCGCTGTTGATCTCCTTTTGGAGCGCCGCGAGATCCAGAGCGGTATTGACCTCTTTGATCTCGCCCATTTCCTTGGCAAGATGGAGCGCAAGCTTGCCACTCAGCGTCTGATTCTGCCGAATGAGCGCGATCGTTGCGTTGACATTCGTCTTGTTGTCAGTCAGGATGTTCAGCAGGTTCGGCAGATATTTGTTCAGCATCACATCGTCGCTCTCATAGAACATGCGGTGCTGATCGGCGTTTTTCCAAATGTCGTCAAAGATCTTGTCGTACAGGATCTGGTCCTTTTCCTCACGGGCGATATCCTCGCGCATCAGCAGGAAAAACTGATACATGGCGGCAGGATCGTTTTGCAGCAGCGAGCGCAGCGCCGCCTTTTCCTGCGCGACAGTGGCGCTCTTGAGCAGGCTGTCGAGCGGGAAGGAATACTGCTGCACCGGGCCGTAGACGGCTTGCAGCGCGTTGAGCTGGTCGTGGCTCAGGTATTGCAGAGCGAGACGCAGACGCGCGATCTCGGTCGTCTCGACCGACGGAGCGGTGGTCGTGCCGCCGCTCGGCGTGGTAGGCGTGACCGGCGTGCCGGAATTGCCGGGACGGCTCGGAACGCTGGGGGTGCTCGGCGTGCCGCCGGTGCCGCCTCCACTGCTGCCGCCTCCGGGGAGCAGACCTTGCAGGAAATCAAGGTTATCGGGGGAAATGGTCATGCCGACCTTCTCCATCATGTCGGCGTAGCTTTCGATCTTCTGGATGGTCGCTTCGTCAACGCCCGCGGCACGCAGCAGCGGGAGCGTGTCCTTGATCATTTTGCCGGTGATGCCGTTTGACGCGTTGGGGAACAGCTCATCGAGGGAATAGCCGCCCTCGGTGGGAGGTTCTTCCGTACTGCTTTCCGTGGTACTATCCGTTGTGCTTTCCGCAGTACCATCCGTTGCGCTTTCCTCCGTGCCCGGCACGGGGGACTCCTTCTCCGCTTTCTCGTACAGCGCAGCGATCATTTTGTCCGGGGAGTAGGCTTCCCGCGGGCCGATGGTCAGGCTGGAAACGGTGTTGAGGGTCATGAAGGGCACGTCGCGCAGCGCCACGAGGAAATAAGCGGCGTCCTCCTTGCTCTGGAAGGCGACCTGCGCCGCAAGACACAACTCGGTCGTGCTCAGAGCGGTCACCGTTGACTTCTTGGGGAGCTTTGCCTCCAGCTCGCCCAGCACCAGTTCAAGGTTGTCGTTATATGTCCGAACGGAGTCGAATACGATGTCCCAGTCGGCGCTGTAAGCGTCGTACATACTCGAATAGTTGTGGTAGTTCTCCGCGCAGCCAGCGTTCTGCTGAGCAAGCGCCGTCAGGCGGTCCTGCTGTGCGCGCAGACCGTCCAGCTCCGTGCTCCACGACAGCTTGGAGGTCAGCAGCAGCAGTACGGACGCCGTCAGCGCCGCGCCGCCAAGGAACACAAGACCGTACTGCCACGCGCGGTTGATGGGTGCGCGCGCGCCGGTGATGTGGTTCAGCTCCGGGTCGCCGAAGTCAAGGGCGGTGAGCGCCGCGCCCTGACAGAGCAGCCACTGCGCGCCGTAGTCGGTCTCCGCCATTTCGACGGGGACATTCAGCAGCGACGCGAGCGCCGGGGCAAGCCCCGCCTCCTTCGCCTGACCGCCGGAAAGCACGGCGCTCGTCAGGCGGGCACGGCCGGGCATGGCGGAGAAGTAGTCGAGCACGATGCCCGCCTCATTGAGGTCGTCCTGCTGGGAATAGCCCCGTTGCAGCAGGCGCTGCAGCTTGACCTGCCCGTTGTGGACGAAGGTCAGCAGCAACAGCTCGCTCTCGGCGTTGATATAGAGGCAGACGCCGTCGTCCGTATCTGCGGAGGACTTCGCGTGCTTTGGCAGGGCAAAGTCCGCGTCCACGGCGGTGGCGTGGCTGTGACCGCAGAAATCGACGGCGGCAACGCTCAGCCCCATGCTGTTGGCAAGGGCGTAGTAGCGGTGGAGCATCGCGCGCGGCACCGCCCAGAGCTGCACGCGCAGATGACGCGCGTCCTCGCGCGCCTCAACGCCCACGCTCTCCCACGAAAGCTGATACTCGCCCGGGTCGATGGGGAAATACTCGTCCATGTTCGCCAGCAGCATCTGGCCGAGGCGCTGCTGCTTTTTCACCGCGGGGACGGTGACGCTCTCGCTGATGACCTGCGTGGAGCAGAGCGAAAAGACCACCTTACGGCAGCGGCGGAACAGCCCCTGCCGCAGAACCGGCTCCATCGCGTCCCGCAGGGCGTCCAGCCCCACGAGCTGACCGTCCTCGACCGCGTTCGGCGGCGTGGGCAGGATGATCTGCTCGGAAATGGCGTCGCTGCCCAGCGTCATCTGGGCGATGCGGATCTCCCGCTCGGTGATCTGCACCACCAGCGCCCTGCCGCTCAGCTTTTGCTTGCTCATAAGTGTTCCCTCCCGGACTGTGGGAATGGCACAGCCGTCCCGAAGAACGGTTCTGCCCCTCCCACAGGCTCTTGTTTTTCTCTCGCGGGCAGGTCCGCGCCTGCCCTGTTTCTCTCCCGTGTTACAGCCCAAAAAGACCGAGGTACGCCGCGATGAGCCGGTCGCCCCATAGCGCCGCGACCCAGATCCCGGCGGCAAGATACGGCCCGAACGCCAGCTTGCGGGGCGCGCCGCGTTTCATGCGGACCGAGTGGATGATCGCACCGGAAACGCTGCCGAGGATCATCGCAAGCAGGATGCGCTGCCAGCCCAGCAGCAGTCCCGCCCCTGCCATCAGCTTGACGTCCCCCATGCCAAGGCCGCTGCCCTTCGTCACGAACCACAGCAGGAGGAAAAGAAGGCTCACCGAGAACATGCCGATGAGATACGTTTTCCAGTGCGCGGTATCGCCTGCAAGCTGCACCGCGCCCAGCAGGAAGATCGCAAGGTTCACCCCGTTGGGGATCTCGAAGGTGCGCCAGTCGATGAGCGCCACGACCGTCAGCAGGGAGAAAAGCAGCGAATACAGCACCGCGCGCAGCGGCTCGGCCTGATACAGCCACGCCGCCAGCAGCCACGCGCCGCCGCTGAGCGCCTCCACCACGGGGTACTGGGCGGAGAGCCTTGCGCCGCAGGCGCGGCACTTCCCTCCCTGCATCAGCCAGCTTGCCACGGGAATCAGCTCATACCAGCGCAGACGATGGCCGCAGGCCATGCAGTGCGACGGCGTTTTCACGAACTCCTCTCCACGGGGCAGACGGAAGATCAGCACGTTGCAGAAGCTGCCGACGCACAGACCCAGCGCCGTCCAGAGCAGCAGCAAAAGACAGGTCATGGAACGATTCTCCTTTTCGGTGAGGTCAGGGGGCTCCCCCGCCCGCCCGGGTGATAGGGATACCGGACGGGCAGGGTGATGTAGGGGGTTAGATTAGTCAGCAGCGACCCAGCCATCGGCGGGCGTCCAGGTTGCTCCTTTGCTGTAGCTGCTGGTGGCGTAATTGGGAAGAGCCTCTGTCAGGGTAATCGTTCCACTGCTAACCGTCCCGTTTGGATAATAGAGATGGAAATTAGTCGCAAAATCGCTGTCCAGCGCCGCGGGATCGCCGGTAACGGTAATGGAGGTAGCACTTGCGACAGAAATCTCTGAGATAGTGCCAGTTTCGGCATTGGCAGCCAGCGCGGCCGTCTTCACTGCGTCCAGCTCCGTAAGGATGGCGGCGTCGTGGGCCTTCTGGATGTAGCCGGAGTAGGCGGGGACGGCGATGCCGACGAGGATACCGAGGATCGCGATGACGACGATCAGCTCAACGAGAGTAAAACCGGACTTGGAACCAAACTTTTTCATAGGAGTTTTCTTCCTTTCTTTGTTTTGCGTCGGATTTTATATCATCGCCATGCGGCACGGGCCCCTATCTCCCGCTCCTGAATACACGGCTTGGATATACGGATCTACAGGTATTTGTCGAAGGCCTTGGTCATGTTGATCATCGGCAGGTAGATGGCCAGCACGATGATGACGACGAAGACCGCCATGAAGATGATGATGGCAGGCTCCATCAGGTTGAGGAGCTTTTTGGTGGCCTCATCTACTTCTTCATCATAGTAGTCGGCGACCTTGCCCATCATGCTTTGCAGGTCGCCGGTCTCCTCCCCCACGCCGACAAGATTCGACACCATGGGCGGAAAAATACCCGTCCGCACGAGGCTCTCCCGCAGGGGGGTACCCTCGGCGACCAGGGCGCGCGCGTCGCGGATGGCCTCCAGATAGTAGATGTTGCCCATGTTGCTGGCGGCAAGGTCCATGCTGTCCGTCAGCGTCAGGCCGGAGCCGATCAGCACCTCCATCGTGCGGCAAAAGGTGGCGCAGGCGGTCTTGACTGTCAGGTTGCCTACAACGGGGGTCTTGCGGGCGAGCCAGCCGAAAAAGTGCTTGCCCTTGTCGGTCCTGTGAAACAGGATGCCGCCCACGATCAGCGCTGCCAGCACCAGCAGCGGCACCCACCACCAGGACTTGAACCATTCGCAGACCGCCATCACGCCCAGCGTAATCTTTGGCAGCTCCGCGTCCATATCCTCAAAGGTTTTGAGGAAGTTGGGGATGATCTTCGTCATCATCACGATCAGCACGACGATCATGACCACGATCAGCACGCAGGGATAGATCATGGCGCTGGTCACCTTGCTCTTGGTGCGCTTGCTGCGGTCGAAATAAAGCTCCATCTGGCGGAAGGATTCCTCCAGATTACCGGAGGATTCGCCCGCGGCGACCATGTTCACCAGAATGGCGGGGAAGATCTTGGGATGGCGGCGCATGGAAGCAGCAAGCGATTCGCCCTTTTCCACGTCCGCCTGCATTTCGCGGATGGCGGCGCGGAGCTTTTTATTGCTCGTCTGCTGCCCCAGCATGGAAAGCACGGACGCGACCGACACGCCCGCGCGCAGGATGGAGACGAACTGACGGCAGAACACCGCCATGTCCTTCGCCTTGGGCTTGCCGAGGAACGGGATCTCGATATCGCGGTTGAGGGTGGTCTGCTCCTTAATGTCTAAAATCGTATAACCGGCGCCGCGAAGGGAGCTTTTCGCGGTCTCGATGGACGACGCATCCAGAGAAGAGCGGACGCGCTTTCCGTTTCGGTTGATCGCCGTATAGTTGAATCCGGGCATGGAGCCGCCCTCCTTTCTCAGGTCTGCCGCCCTGTCTTGAATTTATCAGGCTCGTTGGCGGCGGCGAGGGCAGTCTCCAGCGAAATCACGTGACGGTCGACCAGATCCTCCAGCGCGTCGTCCAAAAGCTGCATCCCGTACCGCTTGCCGGTCTGGATGGCGCTGACGATCTGGAAGGTCTTGCTTTGCAGGATCATGCTGCGAATGGCGGGGGTGACGACCATGATCTCGAATACCGCCGTGCGGCCGCCGCCGATCTTCGGCAAAAGGGTCTGGCCCACGGCACACTCCAGCACGTCCGCCAACTGGATGCGGATCTGGTTCTGCTGCTCGGCGGGGAACGAGTCGATGATACGGTCGATGGTGTTGGCGGCGCCCTTGGTGTGCAGCGTGCCGAACACCAGATGGCCCGTTTCGGCGGCTGTGATGGCGGTGGAGATGGTCTCCAGATCGCGCATCTCGCCGACTAAGATCACGTCGGGGTCCTGACGCAGCGCAGCGCGAAGTCCCGCGGCAAAGCTGCCGGTGTCTGCGCCGACCTCGCGCTGGTTGATGATACATTGATCGCTCGCGTGCAGGTATTCGATCGGCTCCTCCAGCGTGATGATGTGGCGGCGCTGGGTGTGGTTGATGTGGTCGAGCAGCGCCGCGAGCGTGGAGCTTTTGCCCGAGCCAGTGGGGCCGGTGACGAGCACCAGTCCGCGGGGTTTATCCGCCTGCGCCACCACCACGGGCGGCAGGCCCAATTCCTCGGCGGTGGCAATGCGCAGCGGCAGCAGGCGAAGCGCCAGCGACGTCATGCCCCGCTGACGGAACACGTTACAGCGCATACGCACCAAATCGTGATAGGTCACGGCGAAGTCCGCTTCGCCCATTTCATGAAATTCCTTGAGAAGTCCGGGCGTGATCAGCTCCTGCACATAGGCGGTGGTATCCGCCTCGGTCAGCGGGACCTCCCCAAAGTTGGTCAGCTCGCCGTCCAGTCGAAAAATGGGGGGCTCCCCCACCGTGAGGTGAATGTCGGAGGCGTTGCGCTCCAGCGCGTCATGAATGAGTGTTTCCAGATCGATCATGCGCCGTCCTCCAAAGGATGAGTTTCTTCCGCCACATTTTCAACGCTGATGCGCTGCATCTCGCTGATGGAGGTCGTTCCCTCCAGCACAAGGCGGCGGGCGCTTTCGCGGAGGGTGTGCATCCCCTCGGCGATGGCAGTCTCCCGCAGCGTGCCCGTGTCGCAGCGGTGGGAGATCATCGTGCGCATACGGGGCGTGATCTCCATGATCTCGTAAATGCCGATCCGGTCGAAATATCCGGTACCGGCGCAGCGCTGGCAGCCCACCGGCTCGTAAACCTCGGCGCTGTCCTTCTCCTCCGGCGTCAGTCCCAGATATTCCAACTCATGCTCTAAAAGAACGTGCCGCCGCTTGCAGTTGGGGCAAAGACGGCGCACAAGGCGCTGGGCGATGATGCCGGTCAGCGCGTCGGCGATGAGGTAGCTTTCCACACCCATGTCCAGCAGGCGCGTGACGCTGCTGGCAGTGTCGTTGGTATGCAGCGTACTCACCACGAGGTGACCCGTGATGGACGCCTGCACCGCGATGGACGCCGTTTCCCGGTCGCGGATCTCGCCGATCATGATAATGTCGGGGTCCTGACGCAAAATGGAACGCAGGGCGTTGCCAAAGGTCAGGTTCGCCTTGGGATTCACCTGCACCTGATTCACGCCGTCCACGTTCGCCTCCACGGGGTCCTCCACCGTGACGATGTTCACCATGTCGCTGTTCAGCTCGTTCAATGCGGTGTAAAGCGTGGTGGATTTACCGGAGCCGGTAGGTCCGGTGACCAGCACGATCCCGTTGGGATGGCGCAGGATCTCGTCGAATTTTTCCAGTTCCGACCCCGTCAGGCCAAGGGCGCGCTTGCTGCGGCGCAGCGCCTTTTTCTGCGTCAGTCGCATCACGCACTTTTCGCCATAGACCGTGGGAAGCGTGGAAACACGCACATCGTATTCCCGGCGGTCCACCAGGATGGAAAAGCGGCCGTCCTGCGGTCTGCGCTTTTCGGAAATGTCCAGATTGCTGAGGATCTTAATGCGCGCGATGATGGCGGGCAGCAGCTGCAGATCGTAAGTGGCGGTGGTGTACAGCACGCCGTCCACTCGGCAGCGAACCCGGACCTTGTCCGGTCCGGACTCCACGTGGATATCGGAAGCGCGTTGGCGCACCGCCTGCTCCACAAGGGAGTTCACCAGCACCACCACGGGGGAGGCGTTGACATCCTCCTGAAAGACCTGATCTTCCAGAGAGGCGCTCTCCCGCTCGTTGGTCTGGGTGTAAAGCTCGGCAGCCTCCTGCATCTCCTCGCTGCCGTAGCAACGGTCGATGGTCACGAGAATGTCGGATGTTGTCGCTAAAAATGGCTTAATGCGACACTTGCTGGCAATGGCGACCATGTCGCGCCCCTTCATGTTCATGGGCTCGTTCATGGCGACATACAGCGTGCCGCTGTCCTCCGGATCAAACTGGAAGGGCATCATCGTATATGTACGCAGGATATCCGGGCGAACCGCCTGTCGGACATCCATGGGGATAGTCATTTCGTAAAGGTGCACCACGGGGGTGCGGGTCAGCGAGGACAGGGCTTCAATGACCTGTTCCTCGGGCAGGATGGCGCGCTCCAAGATCAGCTCGCGGATGGACTTGTTCGTTTCCTCCTGAGCATGACGCAGCTCGTCCGCCTGTTCCGCGGTCAAAAGCTGCTGTTCCAGCAGGTATCGCAGGAGCTTTTCGTTCATGCGCGCCCTCCTTTCTCTTGTTTTTCGGGGCAGAAATTACTTTTGAATCAGTGCTTTTCAAAAGTGTGAGACGACAGACCCGCCAGGCTCTCAAACGCGAATGAGCCGCTGACGCGCCTAACGTCTCTTTTTTTATGCTCCCCCTCCCCCGGCGGGGCGGAATTGCCCCGCCGGGAAGAGGTGGTCCGAATGGTTGATCTGTCTTACGTCGTCAAATTACTTGACGTTGATGATGAGGTTCGCGCTGGCGCTGCGGGTGTTGTAGTTGACCGTCACCTTCTGACCGGCAGGGTCAGCGAAGCTGCCGATGCTCAGATCGCCAAACTTCGCGATGAGGTTCGCAAGCTCGGTCACGGCCTCGAGAGAGGTCTTGGCATTGCCAAGCGCCGTGAGGTCGTTCTCCGTCAGCGTCACACCGTTGAGGGTGATGCTCGCGCTGTCGGGCAGCAGGTTCTGCGCCTTGGCAACGATCTTGCCGAGGTACTGCGCAACATAAGTGTCGCCCTTGCTGCTGACGATGTCCTTCATGGTCTGGCTCGTGAGCGCGGCGGCAAGCTCGTTCGCGGTCTTGGTCTGGATGCCATTGGCGGCATCGAACTTCAGGCTGTTGAGCAGGTCGATCTTCTCCTGATACTTCGTCTGTTCGGCAGAGCCGTTATTCAGAATATCCGACACATTGATCGCGCCAAGCTTGGCATTCAGCTTTTCGGCAAGCTTTGCCTTGCCCTCGTCCTTGATGGTGGGCTTCAGGTTATCCAGCGCAGAAGCATTGGCGGCCTTCTCAGTATCGAAGGTGAGACCCATCTGCACGAGCGCGCTGTAGATCAGGTAATTCTTCAGACCGGGGTTCTTCGCCAGCAGATCCTTCAGCGTGGCGGAGGAATTCAGCGCAGTGTCAAGCTCCTTGGTCGCAGTGTCAACGATCTCCTGCTTGAGGGCATCGCTGAAGGGCTTACCGTCCTTACCGGAGAGCGTGCCGTTGAAGGCAACACCGCTTACGGTCCCGTGGAACTTGATAACGGGCTGTGCAAGCAGGAAGTTGATGTCAGCGACCGACTGGATATCCAGCGTTACGCCGGCAGGCTCGAAGGTGACCGTATCGAACATATTCAGACCGTTCTTCGCCTTCTTCAGCGTGTCGCTGTTGTTCGCCTTATCGACGATCCACGCCTCGTTGATCTGCTTCTCCGTCAGCTTCTCGCTGATCTGGTTCTCGATCAGAGCGTTCACATCGAGCGCGTCGATGTCCTTCTCGATCAGCGGCCACACGGCGTTGATGAGAGCGGTGTTGTCAAGACCCTTGAGGGGGCCGCCGCCGGTGGCAGAGTTAACGAACGTCGTCCAGTTGGTCTCGACCCACTTGTCTGCCTCTGCAAGAAGAGCTGCCTTGAGCGCGTCCTCGGTGGCGTTAGTCAGGGTGATATCGTATTTCTTCAGAGACGTCTCGATCTCCGCATAGATCTCGGGGAGACGCGTCTCCATTTCCTCCTTGACCTTGGCGACGACCTTATCCTTGGTACCGTCGGTATAGGCGAACTGCGCGGCGATCTGGTCGAGGCCGTCGTTATAAGCCTTCTGGATGTCCTTGCTGATGTTGAGACGCAGATAGTTCTCATTGCCCTCGTACTTGTACTCGACGAGACCGTTGCTGTTGAGCTTCGGCGTCACGACCAGCTTATAGTTGTAGGTGTAATTGTCGGTCTTCGCCTTGATATCCGCGTTGGCAGCGGGATCGAAGTTGACCTTCAGCTCGATATTGAAGGTGAAATTATCCGTGTAGGAGGTACCCTGCGCCTTCATCTGCTTGTAGATCTCCTTGGAGATGGCAGTGCCAAGCTCCTTGGCGATCGTGGACTTGGCGGCGGAGAGAGAGGCGCTGCTTGCGCCGACCTGAACGGTGGCGTAGGTCTTGCCGTTGAACACAACGTCCACATTGCCGCAGAGGTAGTTGTTGTTATTGTCGCGGAAGTTCGCCCACAGGCTCTTGCCTTCCTTCTTGAGAAGTTCGACGACCTGCGTCTTGATCTCCTGCAGGGACTTGTTGGTGAGCACGATGCCGGTCTCGGACTCGACAGCGTTCTTAACGCTGGTCAGGAAACCGTCGATATCGTCGGGAGTGGGCTTGCTCGTGGTGCCGGTGATGATCGCGTTGGCGAGCTTGTTCGCCTGCTCGATGGCGGAGACGACCTGACCGTCCTTGACCTCGAGAGCGACGTTCCAAGTGACCTCGCGCTCAGCCTTTTTGTCGCCGGAGGTGAAGTTTGCCTTCACATCCTCGACCTTGACCATGGACTTGACAACGTCTTTGACCTGCTGGAGCTGTGCATCCGTCAGGTACTTGTTGTCCTTGTTGACCTGATCAACGGCGCTGACAACGGCGTTCTTCATGTCGTTGAATCTGTCGTTGACCTGCTTGACGGACTTGAGAACGGCATTGCCGATGAGGTCCTCGGAAACGACCACGGGCGCCTTCGCCTGCCAGACGGCGTACAGGGTGATAATGGGATAGGCAGCGGTCAGCGTGACGGTGCTGCCGGCGGGGTATGTCGCGGTCGTGGCGCTTCTGTCAGTCGACCAGCCCAGGAAGGTGTAACCGTCGCGGGTGGCGGTAGCGGTCACGGGGAAGCTGTAAGTGGTGCTCGTCGTCGTCATGGAGACGGGAGACGCACCGTTCAGCGTGCCGCCGTTGGCGTCAAAATACAGGGCATAGGTGTAGGCGGTCACCGGGGGATTCACCGGGGGATTCACCGGGGGATTCACGCTCGGGGTGTTATCCGGCTTCGCGTTCTGCACGAGGTAAGACATACGGTAGATCACCGCTGCCACCTGCGCACGGGTAGACAGATCGTTCGGGCGGAACGTGCCGTCCTCAAAGCCGTTGACCAAGCCGTGACGCTGGCACTGCTTGACCGCGGCGAGCGCATACGCGGGGATCGCGCTCTCGTCGACCATGACGGAGACGGAGCCGGTCTCGGGCAGAGTCACCTTCCAGGCCTTGCGATAGAGGACGAGGTAACGCTCGATCATGGTGCACATCTGCGCACGGGTGATGGGATCGTTCGGGGCGAACTTGCCGTTGCCCACGCCGTCTACGATCCTGTTGGCAGCCGCCCAGTTGATGGCATCAGTGTACCACTCGCCGGGAGCCACATCGGTGAATGCGCTCTGGCTGCGATCACCCTTCGCACCGTGGAAACGGAACAGGACCGTGACGAACATCGCACGGGTCATGTTATCCGCGGGGGCGAAGGTCTTGTCCGCGACGCCGTTGAAGTAACCCTTCGACGTCACATAGTCTACGAACTGGTAATACCAGTCGGATCTGCTGACGTCCGTGAAATCGTCAGCTTTTTCCGCCAGCGCTGTGGGCACCAGGGAAAAGACGATGCACAATGCCAGCAGAGCACTCAAGATACGCTGCTTTTTCATCTTCTTAACCACTCCTTTTTTTTACTGATGATCTTCGAGTACCGCAAAAGGGTGTCAGCGTTTCCGCCCCAAGCGCTGCTCGCAGCATCCAAAACCTGTCCCTGTCCGGGCGTGCGGATAGACGCACGTACTGACAGTAATACAGTCTACATAAAGTCTATCAGATATTTTCTCTTTTTGCAAGCAGTTCTTGCTTTTTTTTCTATATCCTTCCAGGGGTCTTACATTCGAAAATGAATCGCCGCGAATTGCTCGGACAAGTCTCACGTGAGACCGCCCTATCCTTCTTCAAAACAGGAGAACGCCGGATAGTAGCGCAGCGGGATGGGCTGTCCGAGCGCGGCGGAGCGATTCTTGAGGATCTTGAGCTCCAGCTCGCGGGGGTCCTTGCGCTTTTCCTCGTCGATGTTGAAGCCGGGTCTGCCCGCCCCGCGCGCCTGAAGTCCCATCAGCACGTCGGCGGAGTAGTCGATGCCGCCGGATTCCTTGAAGGCGTTCATGGAGACTTCCAGATTATAATTCTCGCGGTTGAAGGAGGAAATGGCAAGGATGGTCAGCCCGTGCTGGCGCGAGAGCTTTTTCAGCGCGCAGACGATGCGGTCAAGGTTCTGCTTGTCCGTGAAATGGACGTCCACCGGGGCGATGATCTGGAGATAGTCGATGAGCACCACCGGCTTTTGTCCGGTCTCGGCTATGTGGCGCGCGACCTCCGCGCGGATGTAGTCCAGCCCCGTTTCGTGGTCGCCCTCGCGGAAATAGAGGTGCTTTGCATAGGAGGCGTAGCGCGTCTGCGCCAGCTCCAGATGCGCGAGATCCTGCGCACTGTAGCCCGCCCAGCGCCTGCCGTCTAAAACACCGCGCGCGGTCTTGGCAAGGCGGCGGCGCGCGGAGGTGTCGAGCAGGAAGGATTCGCGGGAAACGGAACGAGCCATCAGCTCCCATGTCATCATTTCAAGGGAGAAAATGAGAACGTCGCGCCCCTGCATGGCAAGCTGATCGGCGATCTGCATACAAAAGGCGGTCTTGCCCAGCGAGCTGACCGCGCCGATCACATAAAGTCCGTCGTAAAGTCCGCCATCCAGCGTCTGATCCAGCCCCTCAAAGCCGGTTTTGAGCGCGGGGCGCTTTGCCTGCGCCTCGATATAAGCGCGGAATGCCTCCATCTGCCCCGCGGCGGAGGTCTCGGCATAGGGGGGCGGCTGCTGTGCCTGCCGATTCTCGACCGCCTGCGCCAGAAATCGCGCCGCGCCCTCGCGGTCGGCGCAGAGAAATTCGTTCAGATCCTTGCCGGTGGGAATACCCGGGCAGCGGTACAGCCAGGGGAATTCCTCCGCGAGGGCGGCTGCCCACGTTTCCCCTGCCGCGTCGTTGTCCGTCAGCAGCAGGATGGGCGCGGGCTTTTTGAGTCCGCGCAGGAGTGCGGCTGCTTTTTCGCGGTTGCCCGCGCCGTTCAGCGCGGCGGCCCGATAGCCCAGCTCCTCTGCCGAGAGCGCGTCGAAGGCGCCTTCCAAAAGGAAGACCGGCTCTTCCCCGCCCGCAGTCAGCAGCTCCGGCTGAAAGAGCGGCGAAGGCTGTCCCTTCTCGTTGAGATAGCGCTTTTCCGCGACGGCGCGGCGCACGCAGCGCCCGTTTTCGCATGGCAGCACCACGCAGTCATGCTCAGGGTCGTAGCCAAGGCGGAATCTCGTCACCGTGGCGTCGGAAAGCCCGCGTTTGGCAAAATAATCGGTTTTCCGGCGGTGAGAAAAGCAGCTTTCGGGGTAGGAGGCGGGCAGCGTTTCCCTGCTCAGGCGGTCAGCGGGGCGCGCCTCTCCCGCGTCGCCGTGCCCGTAGCGCTTGCTGGCAAGCGCCAGAGCGTCGTGCGGCGAGGTGAGGTTTTCGTCGATTGCCAGCAGATCGAAGAGATCATAGTCCGCGCCGCAGGCAAAGCAGTGTACTTTCTGCCGCTTTGCGTCGTATCCCATGGAGGGATCGCGGTCGAGATGCTTTGGATTCAGGCAGCGAAAGCGCTTTTGCGGGTCAATGCCCCGGTCATAGAGATAGTCAACGATGCGGGGGCGCAGGTCGTTAAAGGTGTCCGGCATAGGCTCGCCTCCTTTTCTTGTCGTTATTATAGCATAAGACCCCGCGGAGGATGGATTCCCGCGGGGTCTGTAAGATATCTTAAGATATCAATAAGGGGATTTTCGGTAAAAATGGAAAATATGAAAAAAATTAGATGAAACAAATATAAAAGTATGATTCGACAGAAAATATCTGTATAAAAGTTTGAAAAACATGGAAAAATGGCTTGGGTGATTTTGGGTCTCCTGCACGACTTGAGGTCGGCTTTGCACGAAATGAAGTCGTCTTAGCACGGCTCGAAGTCGGAATTGGACAGGCTGTGACCCTCGTTTTTTCCACAGGATGGGCACAGACAGTGGAGAACCTCCGTGAAAAGTAGGCGTTTTGGTGGGAAAATCGGACTTTTGTCGTCAAATTTCCGTTTTTTGTGGATATCTTTTCCACGGATGCTTTGATCTTCGATCTGTATTTTGGAAGTAATTCGAAGAATTCAGACGTGGTTTCGTGCAGTTGCTGAGGGGTCACTGCGTGCTCTGGGGCGGCTTTTTAGCGGGCTTTTTCTTCGCCTCGATCTGCTTGACCGTCTTGTTTTTTTCGATCTGCTGGATGTAGCTCTGCATGGTGGCGTCAATGCCGACGTTCATCTTGCCACCGAGGAAGGTATTGATGTCGTCATAGTCGAAATCCATGTGGATCGAGCCGCCCGAGACGTCCTCGATCTCCTCCACCGCCTTATTGAACGGGCGGATGATCGCCTCGTCATAGTTGCGGTTTTTGACGTCCTCCTTGGTCGGCAGGCCGATGTAGTGGATGATGTCCTGAATTTTTACGCGGAAGCTGCCGTCGTCATCGACGGGCGCTTTCCGCGCGCGGTAGAAGAGATAAAACGCCATGCGGTAGGCATTTTCGCTCAGATGACCCATCCAGTCGGGGATCAGCTGGTAATACTGGGTCAGGAAGTGGCGCACGTTCTCGGCGAAGGAAATGCGCACCTCGCCGGTGTACTTTTTGATGGATGCCTCGGTCGCCAGATGGGTGATATAAAAGGATTCAAAATACTTTTTGAAGGATTCCGCGGTGATCTTCATGCCCGTGATGGACTGCATATCCTTCTTGATCTGGCGATAGGCGGCGTCTCTGGAGCGGAGCCCCGCCCAGTCCATATATTCCTCGATAGTAAAGCTCGCGGTGCTGTTGCGCCAGTTGTCGCTGTTGCCGCGCATCAGGGTGTAGATCAGCAGGCGGTGCGCCGTCCAGGAGAGATTTTTCGTGTATTCCGCGGCGGCCTCAAAGATGATGGTCATTTCGTAATCCTTGTTGCGGTAGCGGATGTTCTGGTTGCCGTAGGCGTCAGGCTCGGAATAGGTCACGGTGATGCCGTTGGAGGAGGGATGAAATTCCCTGCCGCGCTTCATATTCGCCCAGACGCCGCAGATGAAATAGGTGGCGGGGCTGTTGCCCAGCACATCGTATTCCTGCACCCTCGCGGTGACGGTCTTATCAAAAATATCCAGCAGCGTGGCGGCGAACGTGACGGTCTCCGACGCGCCGATGGACACCGCCTCTGCCACCGCCTCCGGCGAAGACAGATCGTGTGTCTGAAGATAACTGTCCATCAGGGGATAAATGTCGCCGAAGTCAAAGACGTTCATCTGATTTTTGAACTTTCTGGGGTGCTCTTTTTCCAGCGGCTTCAGCTTGTTGTATGTATCCAGCATCTCCTGAAACTGTTCGGATTCCAGAAAACGCAGGGGGGTGTCCTTCAATTGCTCTGCCGGTTCGGGGAACTGGGACATGGTGCGACCCTCCTTTTGCGAAAAGATTGCTTTTTTAGAAGCTTAGTATAGCATAAGTTGAAAAAAAGGGAAAGAAAAAGTTTTTTTCGCAAATCGCGAGGAAAATATTCTCATCGCTCGGACAGGTCTCACGTGAGACCTGTCCGAGCGGCGCGTTATTTGTCCGTCAGCAGCGGCTGCCGTTGATGATCTTTCGGATCTGGCGCTCGCTAAGGCGGAATTGGGCCGCGAGACTTCGGTAGTTAGAGCCATTAAACAGGGCGCGAATGTCCCGATCGCGGGCGCCGCGCTCCAGCGATTCCCGCTTGGGAACGTACAGCGTTTGTCCGCCGCACAGCAGCGTCAGGTGGACGAACGCCTCCATACCGATGGTGTCCACGATGTCTCGGTACTCCTCCGGGATATCGTCCGTGCGGATGTGGCGGGCAGGGGGGATGCAAGTGGTAGACATAACATTTTTCTCCTCTCTGAAATCAGGTGTGAAACAGGACGAATTCCTAAGTCTCACGTGTGACTTGTCCGGCTTTGTCCAAAGAACTGTTTCTACCATTCAGCGCCGCCGAGGGAGGCGTTGTATCCTTCGGTCGAACAGAGCGGAAAATTTATTCCTTTTCGCGAGAGAATATCGCTTGTAAAAACAAAGAGAAAATTGTCCAAGTGTCGCCGCTGCCGTTCTGAGCTTTTCCGGAGTGATGAGAAAAAGGGCGGAAGACCGACTTGGAAACGTGCAGTTCGCTGTGTGTAATTTTCGGAATTCCGACGTGCTCTCGTGCATGATGTTTTAGGCAGATGTTTGGGAAAGTACGACTTGAAAACGTGCAGATGAGAAGAAAATCAGTTCCAAGAGATTGGATATCGGCGCGTGATTAAAACACCAGATGTAGTGAATTTGGACAAGTCTCACGTGAGTTTTTGTGGGAAGGCGTTCCGATTTCGGCAAGAAATCGAAAGAAGTCTGCACGAAACCAAGTCGGAAATCAGCTGGAACAGGGAAGCGTGGGTGCACGAAACTAAGTCGGAATTCGTCGAAGGCAGGGGAGAGCGCTGCACGAAATCGAGTCGGAATTCGTCGGGGAAAGGGGAAAGCGGGCGCACGAAACCAAGTCGGAATTCGTCGAGAAGATGGAGGAGATGCCGCACGAAACCGAGTCGGAATTCGGCGAAAGCAGGGGAAAGGCGCTGCACGAAACCGAGTCGGAATTCGGCGAAAGCGGGGGAAAGGCGCTGCACGAAATCAAATCGGATTTCACCGGAGCGATCACTGCTGATCGGGGCAGGGGAGGGGGAGGCCTTTTTTTCCCGGTGCGGCGTAAAGCCCTTCGCGCAGAAGATGACCATTTACCTCAAATTGAGATCGTTGCGATGGTCGGTGCGTTCTATCGCCTGCTTGACATGGTGCACGAATTTTCAATGCTGCGCACGCGCTCGGCGTGGAGGCAAAGGAGATCGCGCAGTATGCCGACAGATGTATGTTCTGTGTGTCCGAGGATTTTGGCGCGCCGATCGGCTCACTGGTCTGCGGGAGCAAAGAATTCATTTATGAGCTTCGCCAGACGCGCCGCCTGCTCGGCGAAGATCTGCGCCAGGGCGGCGCTGCCGCTGCCCCCGCGATCTATGCGCTGCGGCACAACATTCTCCTTTTGAACGAGGATAACCGCCGAGCGGAGAAGCTTGCCGAGGCGATTCATGGCTTGGACGAGACCCGCGTTCGTCGGGTGTTCCATCTGGGAATTTCTGAAGAGGACTACGGTAAGGACAATTCAGATCTTCAAGACCGTTGACTGCGAAATGACGCAGTAAACGGCAGAGCGCAAGGATAAGAGCGATCCCCGAACCGGTCTGACAATGAACGGTTCGGGGATCCTTTTGTATTTATGGACTTGGCGGGCTTTACCGGGGGAGGGGAGGGAGGTCGGCTGCTTTTTTGCTTTTTCAGTATTGCGATGCGCTCCCGCGCGCGTTACGACGGAAGTTCGTGCTTAAGGTTGCGAAGATGCAGATAGACCGTGTTCTTTGAGATCCCCAAACTGGCGGAGACATACACGACTGCGTCCTTGATGTTGAAGATGCCCTGTTGGTAGAGCTGGCGGATGATCTCCTTATTGCGGTTGGTGGAGGGAATATTCGGCGATGCAGAAACGCTCTCTCTCGCCTTTGCCATCGCGGTGGAGATGACCTCATCAATGTCGGCATTAAAGCTCTCGGTCTCTCGGGATATGGTCAGGTCGGAGGTGGTGGGGAGGAATGTGGAGATGAACTGCGAAAACGGCACATCACACTGGAAGTTCATACAGACGAGTCCGATGATGCGCTCCCTCTCGCCGATCACCGGGATCGTCACAGATTTAAGAGTGCGCCCCTCTCTCCTGTTGAAGTAGACCATGGAGTGCGGGGCCTGGCTTTTCTGAATATCGTGCAGCATGGAGAGTGCCAGGTCGGTGATCGGCGCGCCCACCTCACGCTTGGTGTAATGACCGTTGATGATTTTAATTACAGAGTGGCTCAGCTCCTCCAGACTGTGGAGCACGATCTCATAGCTGTCGCCAAGATAGAGCGCGAGACCGTCCAGCATGTATTGGTAGGATCGAAGGATCTCACGATCCACTTCTGTCAGCTCAAATTTTTTTGGTGCCACAGGTTTTTATCCTTTCTTGAACAAATCTTTTCTCTATTATACCGCCCAAAATGGCAAAGTGCAACAAAAACCTAATAAAAATTAATGCAAATGAGATAATTTAACGTGAATGAGAAAAAAACTATTGACTAAATTATAATTCATTGATAAGCTAAAGTTAACCTGACCGGCAGCCTATTTCATATGTGTGTGCTGGGCTGTCAGGGCAAGAAATACTATGCCGCGCCAGCGGCAGGATGGGAGACAATTTATGGAAAAAATCGAAACGACTCAGGCACCGGCCGCGATCGGCCCCTACTCTCAGGCAGTTTGCATGGGCAGGGCGGTGTTTACCTCCGGTCAGATCCCGGCTGTTCCCGAAACCGGCGTTATTCCTGAGGGCATTGAGGCGCAGGCGCACCAGTCCTGCAAGAATGTGGCCGCCATTCTGACCGCTGCGGGCAGCAGCATGGAAAAGGTCGTCAAGACGACCTGCTATCTGGCGGATATGGCGGACTTTGCCACCTTCAACGCCGTTTACGAGCAATACTTCACCCAGAAGCCCGCGCGCTCCTGCCTGGCGGCGCGTGCGCTCCCCAAGGGCGTGCTGTGCGAGATCGAAGCGATTGCAGAGATCGACACCTGAAAATGACCTGATAAACCATATTTTATTTGAAGGAGGAAATTACAGTGAAAGCAAAGAAAGAACTGTCCACGGGGCTGGCGTTGCTCGGCTTCCTGCTGCCGCTTGCGGTATTGCTGACCCTCATTTTCCAGGGCGTGAGCATCATGCTCGGCCTGACGGCGGCGATCTGCGTGGAGGGTCTCTTCGGCATCTACCTCGGTTACTCCTGGGATGAGCTGGAAGAGTCTGCCATGAAGGGCATCGGCCGCGTCAACCAGACCGTGATTGTGATGATCCTCATCGGTATGCTCATCGGCGTGTGGATTTCCGCCGGCAGCGTGCAGACCATGCTCTACTACGGCGTGAACCTCATCAACCCGAAAATTTTCCTGCCGATCGCTTTCATCATCTGCATCATTACCTCCATCGTCACCGGTACCTCCTGGGGCACCGCGGGCACGATGGGCATCGCACTGATCGGTATCGCGCAGGGCCTCGGCGTTCCTGTTGAGATGGCGGCAGGCGCTATCATCTCCGGCGCGCTGGTCGGCGATAAGCTCTCCCCGCTGTCCGATACCACGCTGCTGGCCTCCGCGACCTCTGGCGTCAAGCTGTTCGACCACATCACGTCCCTGCTTTTCGTGACCGTTCCCGCCTCGCTCATCTCCATCGTGGTGTATGGGCTGCTGGGGATGCGCTACGCCTCGGGCGATGTTGACCTCTCCGCCGTGAAGGTCCTCTCCGACAGCCTGCTCGGCTCCTGCCATGTCAGCGTGCTGATGCTGGTGCCGCTCCTGTTCGTTCTGGTGCTCTCCGCCATGCGCAAGCCCACCATCCCAGTCTTTGCAGGAGGTCTGGTCATCGGCTGCATCTGGGCGATGGTCTTCCAGGGGGCTTCCCTGAACGATGTGATCTCCGCCGCCATCAACGGCTTTGTGAGCGCAACCGGCAATGCGGATGTGGACAAGCTCCTCTCCCGCGGCGGCGCCCTCAGTATGGCGGAAACGATCTTCCTGTGCATCGGCGCGGGTATGTTCTCCGGTATTTTTGAGCGCACCGGCGTGCTCCATCGCCTGATGGACAGCCTGTGCAAGGTCGTCAAGTCTGTCGGCGGTCTGGTGCTTTCCCTGACCGTGACCGGCATTGTGCTGATGTTTGGCGGCGCGGGTCAGTCCTGCACCCTCAGCCTTCCCGCCATCGCGTTCAGAAACGCGTTCGACGATATGGACGTCAATCCCTGCGTCATGTCCCGCACGCTTGAGTGCACGGGAACCGTGCTCGGCTCCATCGTGCCCTGGGACGCCTCTGCCATCCTGTATACGGGTCTGTTCGGCGTGTCCGTCGCCCAGTATCTGCCCTTCAACCTGATCGCGCTGCTCTCTCCCATTCTCGCGGTCGTCACGGCGTTTATCGGCTTCGGCGTGTTCAAGAGCAATGAGACGGTGCATTTCACGCTCAAGTGCAAGAAGTACGACAAGCAGACCGGCAAGCCCCTCTAAGGAGTGCGCATATGACAGGAATCGAACTGGAAGCTGCCCTGACAGCCTTTCCGCGCAGCAGGCTGTGCGATTTTGCTACCCCTGTGCACCGTCTGCCGCGTCTGGAGCGGAAGCTGAATACCTGCCCGCTCTACATCAAGCGCGATGACCTCAACGGCGTCGGCTCCGGCGGCAACAAGGTCCGTCCGCTTGAATACCTGCTGGGCGAGGCACAGGCGCAGGGCTGCGATGTGGTGATCGCCTCCGGGCAGGAGAACTCCAACTTGTGCTCTATCGCCGCATCCGCCTGCTGCCGGCTGGGGCTCAAGTGTATTCTGGTGCACAACAACGATCAGCCCACGCGCCTTGCGGGCAACGTCCTGCTCAACAAGCTCTCCGGCGTGGAGGAGCACTATGTGGGCCCCATCCCGGAAAAGGAACGCAATGTCTATGTGGAGGAGCTGACTGAGCGCTTGCGTCAGGAGGGGAAAAAGCCCTTTGTCGTGGAAAATGGCGCGACCTCCGTTCATGCTGCCGTCGGCTATTTCCACCTGCCGATCGAGCTGGTGAATTCTCCCGCCGGCGCGCAGATCCACGATCTGTTCGTCCCCGGCGGGAACGGCGGAATGGCAGCGGGCATCGTGTACGGCACAGCCCTTCTGGGTGCACCCTTCCATGTGCACGTCGTCTCCGTGGAGAACACGAAGGAGGAGCTTGAGAGCATACTCGACGATCTTTTCCGCGGATTGGAGCGCTACACCGGCCTTACGCCTCCTGTTCCCATCTCGTCCGTCATGACCGTTCACGGGCAGTACCGCGGCGACGGCTGGGGAATTCCCACCGAACAGTCGGACGCGATGATCGAGCAGATGGCACAGTTGGAGGGCGTGCTCCTTGAGCGCATCTACACGGCCAAGACGGCTTGGGGTATGTGCGATCTGCTCCGCCGCGGCGAGGTAAAAAGCGACGGTGCGTGCCTGGTCCATTCGGGCGGCTTCGCCTCTCTCTTCTACCAGTACGGATAAAGGTACAGACACCTCAAAAGGCAATAGAGAAGTCTCTTTTGACCGGCAGCACGACTTGCACAGTGCTGCCGGTCAAGCCTGTTCAGGGGCAGGCGCAGCACACGTTTTTCCGCGCAAAGGTCATAATTCCAAGGCATTTTCTGAAATTCGGCGTATCGTGCTGCAAAAGCGGCGTTGTCCAGAGAAGAAAAAAATCCGACGCATTTGCGTCGGATTTTTTTGTATAGGACTCGTTTTGGGCGGTTTTTGTTTTCCGTAAGTCAGTCGTCCAAAACCATTTTGAGCGTCTCCACGGTGCGGCGCAGCTCCTCCAGATTTTCAAGGCAGGTGTCAAGCTTTTTCCTGGCGGTGTCCTTGTCCACGTCCGTGCTGAGATCCAGCTCCTTCAGTTGGGCGATGCTGCGCCGGACCGATCTTCCGAAGGAGTCGACCGTCCGCAGGGGGTTGGCGCTCTGGGCGGGCTTTGCCGGGGGAGGGGGGAGCTCGGCCGTCTTTGCCCATGCGATGGCGCGGTGCACCAGCGCGGGCAGGTCGCCCTTGGCGTCGTTCCGGGCAACGTACTCTTCCACGGCGGGTTGCAGGTGCATATTCTTCTGGCGAGCCAGCTCATAGGCGTCGGTCATGGTCATCTGCCCGTTTTCCGCCCACGCGGTAACGGTCTCATCCAGATTCAGAAGATCCAGATACCGTTCCACGGTGGCGCGGCTCAGATCGACCTGAGATGCCATCAGCTCCGACTGCTCCTTCACATTATCGGGGAGCCCGCCCTCTTCCGCCAGCGTGCTGCGCAGGGTCTCCAACTGGCGCGCCATGTCGAAGGCGGAGATGTTCCGGCGGTGGATGTTGGCGCCCATCAGCGCCCGCAGCTCGGAAAGCTTACTGTCGTAATGGCGGATCTTGCAGGGCACGGTGGCGCGGCCCAGCTTTCGGGAGGCGTGGACGCGCCGGTGACCGCTGATGATGCGGTAACGGCCTTCCGTGTCCGACGGGGTGACGATGATATCCTCCAGCAAGCCGTCCTTCTCCATGGAGTGCATGGTGGAGAGAAATTCCTCATCCTCCGCCATGGAAAAACGGTTCAGGGGGTTATCCTCCAGCGCGTCCAGCGGGATCTGGTGGGTGAATTCACCGTTCACGGCGCTGGCATTGGCAGTGGTCTTTTGCAGCGTGGAGAAAATGGAAGGATTCTTCTTGCTCGCCATTCATCAGCCCCCCATTCTTTCAAGCATTTCGTCGCACAAAGCGGCATAGTCGACAGTCGCGGCGCAGCGGGGAGAGAAGAAGCAAAGGGGCTGGAGCGCCAGAGGCGCTTTTTTGACGTCAATATTCTTGCGGATGAAGGTGCGGAACGCAAGATCGGGCAGCATGGCAGGGAAGTGGGAGATCATTTCCTTATCGAGACTGGAGCAGACCTCCACCGCCGTCATAAAGATGCCCAGCACGCGAATGTCGGGGTTGGCGATCTCGCGGACGGACTGGATGGTTTCCAGCATCACGTCATAGCCCTCGATGGAGTTCTTGTCCACCTTGATGGGGATGAGAACATACTCAACGGCGACCAGCACGTTGATGTTAAAAAGGCTTTCGAGAGAAGGGGAGCAGTCGAAGAATACAAAATCGTATGTATCGGGAAGCTGCGGCAGCAGGCGGCGCAGGGTGGTGTCCCTGCCGAAGGGCATTTCCTGCATGGCTGCCAGCGCCGGCGCCAGCAGACCGCCGCCACGGATGAGATCCAGATGCTCGATACTGGTGTGGCAGATGGTGTCCGCCAGGACGGCGGTTTTGGATACGATCACGTCGGTCAGGGTGAAGGGGGACACGTCCGTCAGTTGGAGGTTGCTGGTGGCGTTGCCCTGAGTGTCCATGTCCACGATGAGAACCTTCTTGCCGCGGCGAACCAGCTCGCCCGCCAGATTGATGGCGCTGGTGGTCTTGCCGGTGCCGCCCTTCTGGTTCATGACAGCGATCGTTTTCATAACTGGCTCCCTCCGTTCTTTTCCAGCTCCTCAATGCTGGCGACCTGCTCCAGCACGCTGTCCAGGATCAGCTGGCTCATGCTCATGTGCAGCTTGGCGGCAGCCATCTTGATGCGTGCCCGCTCGTCCTCCGTGGCGTAGACCAGCAACTTGACCTTCTTTTCCTGTTCCATCGACAAGACCTCCGTTCGTGCGTTGTTTGATGTCGGTATCTGAAAGTTTCGGTAGGATCGTTTTTGCGGCTGCGGACAGTCCCACAGCGATCGTTCATTGAGGATATTATGACATTATAATGTCATGCCGTCAAGAGGAGAATGGTCGAAATGATGTCATAAAGAAAAAATTTTTACTGCATATTGATGGCGTGTCGTGATTCTGAGAGTTAGGTCGGAAGCGTTCTTCCAAAATTTGATGAATAATAGAAGAATAGGGGGGAGCAAATATGATTTATTTCAAAGATTGGGAGATCTCACACGACGGCAGTATTCTGGCACGCCAGTACGACCATCTTTCCCGTGTGCTGCTGGTGCGCGGCACGCCGCAGGGGTATGACTGGGAGATGCGGGTACGGAAGGGGGACTGGTACGAGACCATTCCCCTGAGCCCCATGGAAGGGGACGTGGGCTGTGTGCTGACGGAAAAGCATCTGGCGCTGTGGGGCTGGTACAGCCTGCAGCTGGTGGGAACGCTCCGCACCGACGGCGTGACCGTACAGCACAGCAATGTGATCAGCGTTTTTGTGGCGGAAAGTCTTACAGACGGGGATTGGCCGGCCTCGCCCAGCGAGTTCACCCGGTTGGAGTCCAATGTTCGGGAGATGAATGGTCACCCGCCCATCCCCGGTGAAAACGGCTTTTGGATGCTGTGGGAACTGGATAGCCACAGCTACAAGGAGAGTGCTTTCCCACTGCCGAAGGGACTGGATGGCGTAAACGGCAAGGATGGCGTAAACGGCAAGGACGGCGTAAACGGTAAGGACGGGACAGACGGAAGAAATGGGACAGACGGCAAGGACGGCGTGGACGGCAAAACGCCGATTCGCGGCGTGGACTACTGGACCGAGGACGATGTAAGCGCCATGCGGGAATACATCGACGGACGGCTGGGGGTGGTCGAAAATGGCACTTACTGACAAGCTGACGGCGATCGCGGACGCGATCCGCGCGAAAAACGGCGGCACGGACAAGCTGACGCTTGCGCAGATGCCGGAAACCATCGCAAATATCCAGACCGGGACGGACACGGGCGACGCGACGGCGGAGGCGGGCGATGTGCGCAAGGGCAAGACCGCCTACGCCAAGGGGCAGAAGCTGACCGGCACGCTCGAAGAGAGCGGGGGCGGCAGCTCCGCTTATGTGGTCGGCGCGCCGGTATTGTTCACGCTCACCGGCTGGGACACCGCCGAGCAGGGGACGACCTACACCTTGACCGCCGAGGGCTACAAGATCGGCGAAAACGGCGTGCAGCTCGGTCTGCCGTCCGATTCCTCTACCGTCAACACGCAGGCGGTGATCGCAGCGGCGCTGACCGTCGTGAACACCGCTGTTACCGCTCCGAACAAAAAAGAGGGGACGGTGGGCTTCACCACCATCACCATTTCCGCTGTGAACGCGCCGAGCCGGGAACTGACCGTCGCCATCTTCGGGCTTGAAGAGGCGGAACGTGTCACGGTGACGGAGCCCGTCATCGAGGGCATCTCCGTGCCGGTTGCGCGCAAATATCCCGCGAAGGTCGTCCGGGAGGGCAGACAGTTCGCCGGCACGGTCGCGTGGTCGCCGAGCGCTGTGGCATTTAACTACGCTACGGTCTACACGGCGACCATCACGCTGAAGGCAAAGGTCGGATATACATTTGACGGCGTGGCGGAGAACTTCTTCACGGCAGCGGGCGCGGCGAGCGTCAGCAATGCTGCGAACAGCGGCGTTGTGACCGCCGTTTATCCGGCGACCGCCGAGAAGGGGGCGAAATCGTGAACCGGCTGAACCATGTTGCGGTCATCGCCGACGGAAACGGACGCTGGGCGGAGCAGCGCGGTCTGGAGCGCTCCTTGGGGCACGAGCAGGGCTTGAACAAGGTGGAGGACATGATGCACTGGTGCGTGGACATGGGCATTCCGGCCCTGTCTGTCTACTGCTTTTCGTGGGAGAACTGGAATCGGCCCAAGGAGGAGGTGGACGCGCTCTTTTCCATGGCGAACCGGTATTTTGAACGGTATCGGGAATTTGCGGCAAACAACATCCGCGTGCTCATCTCCGGGACGGACAAGCGCGTTCCGCCTGAGAGCATCGAAAAAATGGAGCGCATCCAGCGCGAGACCGCCCACTGTGACGGCCTGACGCTGAACCTGTGCTGCAACTACTCCGGGCGGATGGAGATCGTGGACGCCGTTGCCAAGGGCGCGCGGACGGAGGAGGAGATCACGGCGGCGCTGTATCAGGATCTTCCCGAGCCTGACCTCATCATCCGTACGGGCGGCTTTCAGCGGCTCTCCAACTTCCTGCTGTGGCAGTCCGCCTATTCAGAGCTTTACTTCACCGAAACGCTGTTCCCGGACTTTTCCGTGGGCGAGTTCCGCCACGCGGTCAAGATGTACGGCAGCATCAGAAGAAAGCGGGGCAAGGTATGAGCTATACATCCAATCAGTACAAGTATCTGCTGCTGAAGCGGCTCCAGCGGCATTTTTCCATGGGCAACGCCTACGACAGGGCGTATACACAGAGCTTTTTCTGGGAGCTGTTCGACGATTCCGTGACCGTTACGGAGGAGGCCTATCAGAACTTCTGCCGCCTGATGGACGACGAGCTCGCGCTCTGCGCGGAAAAGGGCTGGTATACCTGCAACAGCATTCCGCAAAAAGACATAAAAGAGCATGGGCTTTTGCTCACAAAGGCGTTCGCGGAGATCGGCGTCACGCTGAAGATCGGATTTCCCTCGATCGAGGAGGGGACGGCGACCTTCACAAAACCGAATGGCGCGGTCATGGTCTACACGGTCTCGCCGGGAAACAGTGCGGGCTTCAACTATTTCTACATCAACGCAAGGGCGGGCACGGAGTACCAATATGCCGCAGCGTCGGCGCCTGCCTACAATATGCAGGGGATGGACGTGCCGGAGGAGCTGGGAAACCCGAAGATCGCTGGCCCCGGGACATATTGGAGCTACAACGCGGGCACGAAAACGGTGACCGTTTCCGGCGACGGGGCCTACGCGGGTGCGGCGAAGGACGAGCAGCTTGGCAGCGGGCTGTATCATACGGTGATCCTCGGCGCGAACGTTTCCCGTCTGCTGAAGGAGTGCGTGATCCCCGGTGCCTCGGCGCTGGTGCTGCTGCGGCCCTCGGACGCAGGCTTTGCGGTCGACCCGCAGTTCAACCGCAGCGAGAAGCTGAACGTTTACACAGACTGCACTGCCGCCATTGAAGCGATGAAAGCGGTGGAAAAGCCGGAGAACATCACGCTGCACAGCTTGTCGGAGTGGGACGGATAGGAAAAAGGGGCGCTTGGCGCGCTATGCGCTATGCGCCCCTCCCCTATATTGAACAAAAATTTGATTTTGTTCAATTATTCGACCGTGTTCCCCTCCGCGCGATCCTATAGAACGCCCATGGTCGGAGACGCGGAAAATCAGGTGCTTGTTGTATCTGTTGTTTTCTGCTATACTATATCCAACTTTTTGCGGTGTGGAGGTGTCAGCCCGATGACGGATACGGAACAGAGCTTATTGGCCCTCCTGCGCCGCGCGCTTTTTGGACAGGATACGCCGCTGCCGCCGGATGTGGACTGGCAGCGTGTTTTTGAGGAAGCCGTCAGCCACAGCGTTCATTTGCTGGTCTATGACTGCCTGACGGAACAGGAGCGAGCTGCCATCCCAAAGGAGACAGCCGCCCCCTGGCGGCAGGAGGTGCTCTCCGCCATGTGGTATAACGAGCAGCTCCTCGGCGAACAGCAGGAGGTGCTGAAGGCACTTTCAGGGCTCCCCTGCGTGATCTTGAAGGGCAGCTCCTCTGCCGCGTGTTATCCCCGGCCGGAGCTGCGCTGCGCCGGAGACATTGACCTGCTGCTCTTCCCCGCCGATGTAAAAAAAGCGGAGGCGATCCTCTGCGCCGGGGGCTATTGTCCGCCGGAGGACAACCATCCCTTCCATCGCTCCATGCATCGGGAGCAATTTCTCGTGGAGCTGCACTTTGAGCCGCCTGGTATCCCTTTGGGCGCCAGCGGTGCGCCTTTGCGCGAGTATTTCCAGAATGCTGCGGGAGAAGGGATCTTTCGCGGCGGTCTTCCCGTCCTGCCGCCGGAACGTCAGGCTGTCTTGCTGCTGCTCCACAAGCTGGAGCATATCACGAGCAGCGGTCTGGGGCTTCGGCAGCTCTGCGATTGGGCGGCGTTTGTCCATTGTGATATGACGCCGGAGCGTTGGGAGGCTCTGCTGCCAAAGCTGTCCCGATTCGGACTGCTTCATTTCGCGCGGGTCGTCACCCGCATCTGCGTGGAGGAGCTTGGCCTGCCGCGGGAGGATGCCCCGTGGTGCATGACCGCGGATGAGGCGCTGTGCCGCGCGCTGCTTGCGGATATCCTGCGCACCGGGAACTTCGGCTGCAAGGAGGAGCGCTACGGGCAGCGGCTCTTTACCGATGGGCGGGCGGAAAATCGACTGGTCAGCTTCCTCCGCACGGGCGTGGAGACCTGCTATACCCATTGGCCTGCCTGCAAGGAGCATCCCCTCCTGCTGCCTGCCGCGCCTGCCGTGTTGGTGCTGCGCTACCGTGAGCAGAGAAAGACGGGAAAACGTCCGCCGTTTCGCCCCCTTGCCGCGTACCGCAGCGCCGGGGAACGTCAGAAGCTTTACCACGCCCTTCGCCCCTTTGAACCGGAGGACGCGGGATAGAACGGAATAGAGGGAGGCTGCGCTTCACAAGCGCAGCCTCCCTTTTTGGCATGGAATTACCCTTCGTTGAGCAAAAAGTCCAGCGCCTTTACGATTTTGATACCGTCCACGTCGCTGATGAGGTCGCAGTCCATGGCAATTACGATCTTCTCGTAATTGTCCTGCACAGCTTGCAGCGGCGCAAGCTCCCGTGCGCGGGTTTCGGGGGCGTTCATGTTGTCAGTGACTTGGATATACTTTTTCTCGTTCATCTTCGTTGCGATGAAGTCGATCTCCTTTTCACCAACCTTGCCGATAGCCACCTCATAACCACGCCGCAGCAGTTCAAAATAAACGATGTTTTCCAGAATGTGTCCCACATCGCCGCCACGATTGCCTAACAGATAGGTACGGAGGCCGGGATCGACGATATAGTATTTGCCCAGCGTCCGCAGATAGTCCTTCCCCTTGATGTCAAAACGCTTGACCTCATAAAAGATATAGGACTCCAACAGTGCATCAATGTAGGCAGAGATGGTCTGCACCGCAGGCTTGGTCTTTCTGCCATCATCCAACAGGCCCTCGCTGACAAGGGTGCGCCCGATGGACGCCGCCGAGGTGTTGTTGCCGATGTTGTCAGCCAGAAATAGAATGATCTTGCGGAGCAGCAGCGCGTCGGTAACGGCCCGCTGTTCTTTCCGTTTGCCGCGTTCCAGAATGTCCCGCACGACCACAGCGGAATAAATGCCGTCCAGCAGCATATTGGCGCGCTCCTGATCCAGCTCCGCCTCGG
>OGML01000342.1_pt1 | contig 50814 bp, 49 predicted proteins | sample 1572951 | NCBI WGS metagenome assembly OGML01 (sample SAMEA2581883, study PRJEB24529) | metagenome | biome: Human gut stool | place: China | collected 2011 | reverse complement strand
CCGTCATGGACGCCGTGGGCGCGATGAACGTCTCCTTTCCGCACACCGCCAGCGGTACGCCGATGGAGTGCCCGCCGCCCAGCACCAGCGTCACCACCGGCTTCGTCATGCCCGCCGCCAGCTCCGCGATGGCCAGTCCCGCCTCGATGTCGCCGCCCACGGTGTTCAGAAGCAGCAGTACGCCGTCCACCTGTTCGCTCTGCTCCAGCGCCGCCAGCAGCGGCAGTACGTGCTCATACTTTGTACTTTTCAGATTGTCCGGCAGCAGCGTGTGTCCCTCCACCTGCCCCACGATGGTCAGGCAGTGCACCGTCCCCCGGCTGTTCTTCACCACAGTGCTGCCCATGTCGATGATCGGCTGTACCGGCACCGCCGCTTTTTCCTCGTTCTTTTCCCGGTTTTCGTCGTTGCTCATATCCGCGCCTCCTTTTTGCCGTAGCTTGCGCGGATACCGCCTCTTTCATGCAAAAAGAGCGCCTCCCGGCGCTCTTTTTCGTTATTCGTTATCTTCTGTTGTGGGGATACCAGATCTTCTGCTTCTCCGCCTCGCGGATCAGCTCCTCCCGGAAGTCCGGGTGCGCGATGGAGATCAGCTTCTCCGCGCGCTCCCACACCGTCAGTCCCTTCAGGCACACGCAGCCGTACTCCGTCACCACGTACATGGTGTTCACCCGGGTATCCGTCACCACGGAGCCATTCTGCAGGGTAGGCCGTATGCGGGAATGCAGCGTGCCGTCCTTGTCCGCGTGAGTGGAGCTGAGACAGATAAAGCTCTTACCGCCCTTGGACAGATACGCGCCCAGCACGAAGTCCTGCTGTCCGCCGGCGCCGCTGATCTGCTTGGTGCCCGCCGTCTCACCGTTCACCTGCCCGTACAGGTCCACATCCACCGCGTTGTTGATGGAGATAAAGTTATCGATGGCCGCGATGGTGCGGATGTCGTTGGTGTAGCTGATGGGCGCGGCCATGCACGCCGGGTTGTCGTCCAGATAGTCGTACAGCTTCTGGGTACCGGCGGCAAAGGCGAACACCTGCCGGCCCCGGTCGATGTTCTTCTTCATGCATGTGACCTTCCCCGCCATCGCCAGATCCACATAGGCGTCCACATACATCTCCGTGTGTACGCCCAGGTCCTTCAGGTCGGACTCGCACAGCATGGCGCCCACGGTATTGGGCATACCGCCGATGCCCAGCTGCAAACAGGCCCCGTCGGGTATCTGCTCCACGATCAGCTTCGCCACCGCCCGGTCCACCTCCGTAGCCGTGCCGCTGGGCTGGATGCCCATGGGGTCGTTGCGCCCCTCCACGATCATGTCCACCTCGCTGACGTGGATGCAGTTGTCAAAGCCGCCCAGGCACCGGGGCATATTTTCGTTGACCTCCACGATGACCACCTTGGCCATCTCGCACACCGCCTTCACGTGGCTGGCGGAGAGCCCGAAGTTGAAGTACCCATGCTTATCCATCGGGGCCACCTGGAACATGGCCACGTCCGGCGGCGTGATGTGGTCGTAGTAGTACCGCGGCAGCTCCGAATAGCGCATGGGCTCATGGAACCCGGCGCCGCTGGCGATATGATGGCGCTCCACACTGCTCATGTGGTGAGAGTTGAAGATGATATGGTGCACCGGATCCTCGATGTCGAAGATCGCCGGCTTCCACAGGCTGATACCGCCCCGGACCTTCACATCCTCCAGCTCCGGTGCACGGCGGGCCAGCGCCTCGTCCAGCACCCGGGGATGAATGGCGCAGAAGCCGTAATCCACCCAATCACCGGACTTGATGACCTTCACCGCCTCGTCCGCGGTGGTCAGTTTCTGCTTGTACAGCGCCTGAAAATCAGCAAAAGCCATGTCCTGTTCCTCCCTGTTCTTTCCTATCCCTTCCGATGAAGGCTGAATTTTCTAATTGTTAATTTTACCACAATGCAGCCCGCGGGGAAATTGACGAAACCCACAAGAATTCCCGGGAATGCTTGTGCAAAAATGAACAGGTCCGGCATGGATATCATCCGCTCAACGCCTCTACCTCCTCCGACATGATCACCCGTATCTCGTTGACCGCCGTGTCCTTGTTCTTTTCGCTCTGGCACATCTTTGCCGCTGTCCCCACCAGCGCCTGCAGGATACCTCCCCGCTCCTTGACCTCCTTCAGGCTGCCCTCTCCGCTTTCCAGCCGTTCCGTAGCCCCGGCAGCCGCCGTCTCCAGCAGCTTTGCCGTGGCCATCAGGCATCGCCGGAGTATCTGCTTTTCCGCCTCCTCCCGACCGATCTGCCACTGCCCCTTGATCGCATGTCGCCACACCGTCTGCGTACACACATGGTACTCCCTTGCCAATCGCTGATAGGTATACATTCCCGACTCATACTTACGCCTTACCTCTCCCCAGTTCACATCTGCTCTTTTCATATGCGCTCCCCCCTTCCTGCGATCCGGTTCTGCCCCTATGCCAAAAAACCGGGAGAGTTGCCCATAAACAGGCAACTCTCCCAAAATTATTTTTCTTTTCCCCCGCTTCATCCCCCGTCCCTTTCGTACGGCACGCTTCTCCCATCGTCCCGCTCTTTCGCGACCCGAGATCGCTCTTACTTTGCCTTGAACTCTATCCACTCATTGTCCATAAGGACAACTACCAAGTCTTCCTCAATAACAGCATACGGAGTCCCCAGGTCTCTGTTGAAGTTTGCCTCACCATCTTTTCGGGGAACGCCATCCTCCGCATACGACGTGGTGTACTGAATAACACTCTCGTCTACTTCAACGGGAACAGCATTATCGGTCGAATAGTAATTTATCCCATTTACCATTATCGTCGCAGGATAGTCCCCAACATTCGACTTTCCGCAGCCCGCCATAGCAACAACGCAAACCAACGCTAACACTGATGCCATCAACTTTTTCATACGATCACGCTCCCCCTGTCAAATTCCAATTGATCCGTTCTATCTTCAGCACAATGCTCTTAAATTCTCTTGCCCACCTCGATTGTACCATGCCTCTCCGCAAGGTCGCAAGATATTTTCCCCTGCACGCCATTGTGAAAACAACCAAAAACACCTCCGCTGCCTGTGGGGCAGCGGAGGTGTTTTACGATCTAATTACTCCTCGTCGGCGTCCTCGTCAGCAGAGGGAGCCAGCAGCGCGCGGATGGACAGGGAGATCTTCTGCTTCTCCTCGTCGATGGCGGTGATCTTGGCATCCACCATCTCGCCCTCGGTCAGCACGTCGCCGGGCTTCTCGATGCGGCGATCCGCGATCTGGGAGATGTGGATCAGGCCGTCCACACCGGGCACGACCTCGGCGAACGCGCCGAAAGTCATCAGCTTCACGATACGCACGTTGGCCACATCGCCCACATGGTAGGTAGCCATGAACTTATCCCAGGGATTCATGCTGCGATCCTTCACGCCCAGAGAGATCTTGTGCTTCTCGGGATCGAAGGAGATAACGTACACGTCCAGGGTATCGCCCACGGAGACGACCTCGGCGGGGTTCTTGATACGGCTCCAGGACAGCTCGGAGATATGTACCATACCATCCACGCCGCCGATGTCCACGAACACACCGTAGGAAGTCATGGACTTCACGGTGCCGGTGTAGCGCTTGCCGACCTCGATGTTGTTCCAGATCTCCGCCTGGGCGGCCTGACGGGCCTCATAGGTCACGGCCTTGATGGAGCCGACGACGCGGCGGCGGGCACGGTTGACCTCGGTGATCCGCAGGGACACGGTCTGGCCGATCATGGTGCTCAGCTCAGCGCCGCGGGGCAGACCGGACTGGGAAGCGGGCACGAACACGCGCACGCCCTTGACGTTGACCACGATGCCGCCCTTGTTCTCCTCGGTGACTTTACCTTCGAGAGTGGTCTTGTCCTCGCGGGCCTTCTCGATATCCTCCCAGACCTTGACAGCGTCCAGACGCTTCTTGGACAGCATGGCATAACCCTCCACGTCGTTGACGCGGATGATATAGGTCTCGATCTCGTCGCCGACCTTGACGACGTCCTCAGGCTTCACGTTGGGATCTGCGGACAGCTCGTCCACAGAGATATAGCCCGCCTGCTTGCAGCCCAGATCGACCTGCACCTCGGTGGGGCCGATCGCCGTTACAATACCGGTTACCTTCTCTCCTGTATTCAAAGTCTTAAAAGATTTTTCCAGCATTTCCTCGAAGCTCTCTTCCGTAGCTTCCATGTTCTTGATCTCTTCGCTCATCGTTGCATATACCTCCTTAATGATGCCCGCAGGCGTGGACGCGCCGGCTGTAAGCCCCGCCACAGAACATCCGTTAAGGGACCCGACCCGCAGCTCCTCCGGCCCTTCGATCTGATAGACCCGGGCGCAGCGTGTGCTGCAGATCTCCGCTAAATGTCTGGTGTTGGCACTTTTACGATCTCCGACCACGACCATAACGTCCGCCCGTCCGGCGATATTCGCCGCCTCGGATTGACGTTTTTGCGTAGCATCACATATTGTATCAAAGATTTCGGCGTTTGTACACTGTTTTTTTAAAAATTTTACACACTCTTCCCATATCGAACGAATACAGGTCGTCTGTGCGGTAACCAGCAAATCCATGTCCTTCCGCGCCGGGTCCGCCGCCACCCAATCAGCCAGCTCTGCCGTGTTTTCCAGCACCACGCTGCGCTCGCAGCGGCTTGCGGCGGCCATCACCTCCGGATGGTGCGCTTCTCCGATAATGATGGGTGTCCGGCCCGCACGGGCTGCCCGTTCCACCAGCCGGTGGATCCGCAGCACGTGGGGACAGGTGGCATCCACGATCTGTGCACCCCGCTCCTCCAGCAGCCGCAAAGCCTCCCGTGTCTCGCCGTGGGCACGGATGATCACCGTCTCTCCCGGCCGCACCTGCTGAGGGCTGTCCGCCTGCCGCGCACCCAACGCCTCCAGCGCTGTGATGACCCGGTCATTGTGTATGATACTGCCCAGCATAACGCAGCCGCCTTCCCGGGCAGCCACCTCCGCCATGTGCACGGCCCGTTCCACGCCGTAGCAGAACCCCGCCGTCTTCGCCAGTATCACCTGCATTCGATCCCTCCCAGGGCATAGACCCGCCGCATGACCTCATGGGCGTTGGCAGTATATTCCTCCGCCGTACCCTTGCGGCCGGTGTACTCCGGCTCGAAGGGCTCGCCGATTATGATGGGCGTCTTGCGGAATATGCGCTTCTTCGTGCCGATATATACCGGCGCCAGCTTCACGCCGGCACGGATGGCCATCATGCCCGCGCCGGACTTGACATCCGCCTGTCCCGGTGTCTTCACCCGTGTTCCCTCCGGAAACAGGAACAGGTTCCACCCGTCCCGCAGGCTCTGTATGGCGGTCTTCACCGCCCCAATGTCACTGTTGCCCCGATCCACCGGAAACACACCGATCGCCCGCAGGAATCCACCCACGATGGGGATGGAGAACAACTGCTTCTTAGCCATGATCCGCACGTTGAACCGCTGGGGCATGGACAGCACGAATAGGATGGGGTCCCAGGCGCTGGAGTGATTGGCGCACAGCAGCACCGGTTCTCCGCCCTCCAGATGCTCCGTTCCCCGCAGGTCCACCGGCAGAAAAAACAGCACCAGCGGGCGCAGCACCCGCCACGCCGCCGCGTAAAACTTGTTTCTCACGATGCCACACGCCCCCGTATCACATCCAGCAGCAGCTCCAGGCTGGCCGCGAAGTCCATGTCCGTGTTGTCGATCATAATGGCATCATCCGCCGGCCGCAGCGGCGCCGCCGCCCGGTGGGTATCGTTATAATCCCGCTGCTCCATATCCCGCAGCACCTCGTCAAAGGGCTTCGGCGTGCCCCGCTGCTCCAGCTCCAAAAACCGCCGCCGCGCCCGCGTCTCCACATCCGCGCACAGAAACACCTTCACCTCCGCGTCCGGCAGCACCACGGTCCCGATGTCACGTCCGTCCATGATGACGCTGTGCTCCCGCGCCAGCGACCGCTGCAGCTCCATCAGGAACGCCCGCACCTCCGGTATGGCCGACACGTCTGAGGCGTACTTCGATATCATCGGCAGGCGTATCTCCTTCGTCACGTCCTCGCCGTTGAGATACATCCGCTGCAGACCCTCCTCGTCATACCGCAGGGCCACAGTGATCTCCGGCAGCGCCGCGATCACCGCCGGCGCGTCCGTGGGCGCGATGTCGTGCCGATACATATACACGCCGATGGTCCGATAGATGGCCCCGGTGTCCACATATAAGATATGCAGCGCCTCCGCCGCCGCCCGGGCCAGCGTGCTCTTCCCCGCGCCGGACGGCCCATCGACGGCCACTGCGTACTGTCTCTCCGTCATGTCATCTCCTCGCTTTCTGCGGCGCTCAGCCCCGCCAGATACCCCGTCGCCCATGCGATCTGTAAATTAAAGCCACCCGTATAGGCGTCCACATCCAGCACCTCGCCGGCAAAATACAATCCCCCCACCCGCTTCGACGCCATGGTGTTTGGCGTTACCTCTCCCACCTTCACGCCGCCGGCGGTGACGATCGCCTCACTGACGGGCCGCGGCCCGGTAAGCTCCAGCGTAAAGTGCTTCAGCACCTGCACCAGTGCCCGGCGCTGTTCCTTTGTCAGGCTGTTGGCCTTTTCGCTTCCGGTCAGCCCCGCCCGGCGCAGCACCACCGGCGCCATGCTGTGGGGCACCAGCCCCGCGGCGATGGTCCCCATCTCCCGGTTGGGATTTTCTCCGATGTCCCGCAGCACCCGCGCGTCCAGCTTCTGCTCGTCCAGCGCCGGCTTCAGGTCGATCTCTATCGTATAGTGCTCCCCCTCCCAGCGCCGCAGATGGGCGCTGGCGGACAGCACCAGCGGTCCGGACACCCCGAAGTGGGTAAACAGCAGCTCGCCGAAATCCCGGAACACCGCCTTTTTCTTCCCGTTGTATACCGTCACTGCCACGTTCCGCAGGCTCAGGCCCTGCATCTCCGGGCAGTCGCTCCCGGCACATACCAGCGGCACCAGCGAGCCGCGGGGCGGCACCACCGTGTGCCCCAGCTCCTGCGCCATGCGATAGCCGTCCCCGGTGGAGCCGGTGCCCGGATAGGACACACCGCCGGTGGCCAGGATGACCGCCTGCGCGGGGTACGTTTCCTTCTCCCCTTTTACGGCGCATACCGCGCCATCCGCCGTCTCCACTGATACGGCCCGGTCACGGACCCACCGCACCTTCCGGCGCTTCAGCTCCCGTTCCAGCGCGTTGGTGATGTCGAAGGCACTGTCGGACACCGGAAACACCCGGTTTCCCCGTTCCACCTTCAGCGACACGCCCAGCGCCTCGAAAAACGCCATGGTGTCCCGGGGCGTGAACCGTGTCAGCGCACCGTACAAAAATCGCCCATTACCGGGAATGCTGGCAAGCAGCGTCTCCCGGTCACAGTCATTGGTCACATTGCACCGGCCCTTGCCGGTGATATTCACCTTCTTGCCCAGCCGTTCGTTGGGCTCCAGCAGCGTCACCGCCGCGCCCTGCCGGGCCGCGGTGATGGCCGCCATCAGACCGGCGGCGCCGCCGCCGATCACCACGATCTCCTTCGCCATGTCACTCGTCATCTTTCCCGAAAATACTGTACCTGGACCACACCTGTTCCATATCCGCCAGCGTGGCGGACAGGTCATCCCGCCGCTGCTGCCCCACCGCCAGGATCAGCGCGTTCAGCAGGCTCAGCGGCGCAGCCATGGAGTCCACGAAGGAGATCATGTCGCAGGGCGCCAGCAGCGATACCGCCGCCATGCCGTACAGCGGAGACAGTGCCGAATCGGTGATCGCCACCACCTCCGCGCCCCGCCGGCAGGCAAACTCCACCGCGTGGATAGCCATCTTGGAGTACCGTGGGAAGGATATTCCCACCAGCACGTCGCCCCTGCCGATGTGGGCCAGCTGCTCATAGATCTCACCGGCGGCGCTGGACTGCACCAGCGTCACGTTCTTGAAGATCAGGTGCAGGTAGAAGTTCAGATACCCCGCCAGAAATGAGGAGGACCGCACACCCAGGATATAGATGTGCTCCGCCCCCAGCAGCTTGTCCACCGCCCGGCTGAAGGCATCCCGATCCAACTGCTCGATGACATTGTGTATGCTGTTCATATCCCGCTGCATCACACTGCCCAGAATGTCCGCGCCGGACATCTGATCCCGCGATACCTGTATCCGCTGGATGGAGGTCAGCTTACCCCGTATCAGCTCCTGCAGCGCCTTCTGCATCTCCGGATAGCCATCGTAGCCCAGCTGCGCGGCAAAGCGCACCACCGTGGACTCACTGACAGAGGCCGTCTCGCCCAGCCGCGCGGCGGTCATAAACGCCGCGCGGTCATAATTGTCCAGTATAAACGCTGCGATGCGCTTCTGTCCCTTCGAAAAGGTATCCATCCCGGCCCGGATGGTCTGTAGCACGTTTTCATTCATGTTGATGGCTTCCTTTGATAGATTGCAGCTCCTCCGCTGTCAGATACCGCCACTTTCCCGGCGGCAGGTCGCCCAGGGCGATACTGCCCTCCGCCACCCGGCACAGTCGGGTCACAGTCAGTCCTGCGGCGGCACACATCCGCCGGATCTGCCGCTTCTTACCCTGGTGGATCACCACCCGGTATTTCGCCGTACCATCCTTCCGATACAGCTCCGTCACCGCCGCCGGCACGATGGGCTGTCCGTCCAGTCTGTCCACCGCCGACAGCTGCCGTGCGCTGTCCGCCGCCGCGCCGGTGACCGTAACGATATACGTCTTGTCCACCTGGTGGCTGGGGTGCAGCAGCGCATGGGTCAGCGCCCCGTCGTTGGTAAACAGCAGTAATCCCTCCGAGTCCAGGTCCAGCCGTCCCACGGGATACACCCGTGCGCCGCAGCCCCTGACCAGCGATGCCGCCGTAGGGCGGCCCCGTTCGTCAGAGAGGGTGGTCACATAGCCCCGCGGCTTGTGCAGCATCAGATACACGTGCGGCGCCGCGCCCCGCAGGGGCCGTCCATCCACCCGGATATCGTCCGTCTCCGGATCCGCTTTGTCGCCTACACGGACCCGCCGTCCGTTGACGGTCACGCGTCCGGCGGCGATCCACTCTTCCGCCGTCCGGCGGGAGCACAGCCCCGCGGCGGCCAGCAGCTTCTGTATGCGCTCGGTCATGGCGATACCTCTCTCCCGTTTCCCAGTGCGCCGAGCAGGCGCGTCTCCAGCGTCTCCTGTATGCCTGTCAGCAGGAACCCCCAGCGGTACAGTGCCTCGTGGTCGTTCCAATCGTCCCCGTCCCGCAGTGTCACCGCCACCAGCCGATGTCCCGCCTGCTCCGCGCAGGACACCAGCGTCCGCCCCGCCGCCTTCGTGTACCCGGTCTTCAGCCCCACGCACCCGTCCAGGCGGCTCAGCAGCTTGTTGTGGTTGGTCAGCGTCCGTCCGCCGATGACCGCCGTCCGTGTGGAGGCCGTCCGCCGCAGCGTCGGCTCATTCACCGCCGCGCACCCCAGCAGCGCCATGTCATAGGCTGTGGAATAGTGCGCCTCGTCGTCCAGTCCGTTGGGGTTGGCAAAATGGCTGTTCCTCATGCCCAGCGCGGCGGCCTTTTCGTTCATCCGTTCCACAAAAGGCGCCGTACCCCCGGCACATTCCGTCAGCGCCAGTGCCGCGTCGTTGCCCGAACACAGCAGCAGCCCGTACAGCAGCTCCTCCAGCGTCAGCCTCTCCCCCGGCCGCAGGTACATGGAGGACCCCTCCGCCATGTGGGCGGCAGTTACGGTGATGACCTGCGACGGCTCCCCCAGCTCCAGAGCCACCAGCGCCGTCATCAGCTTGGTGGTACTGGCGATGAGCATCCGCTTGTCCCCGTTCTTTTCATACAGCACCTGCCCCGTGTCCGCGTCCATCAGGACGCAAGCCGTGGCGGAGACCTCCACAGCCTCCGCCACAGCGGGTATGCATGTCAGCACGGCCAGTGCGGCGCACAGCGCCGCCAAGATCCCTCGGGTCACAGAAAGCCCCCCTCATCACAGGATGCTCTCAGTCTATTCCCGCGCTGCTTGTCTTCTTGTCTGGTATCAGAAATCCTTGTTCCGCTTCTTATCCACGAAGCCCTCGACCCGATCCAGCAGCTCCGGCACCATCTCGATGACCCGGTCCACGGTGGTGATGGCCGGCGCACCCACCGGCAGCATACGGGTCACGCCGCCCTTGACCACCAGGAAGGCCATGGGCTCCACCCGCACGCCCGCGCCGCAGCCGGCGCCGGAATGCTCCTTGTTCTTGCCGTAGTCACCGCCCCCGCAGCCGAAGCCGTAGCTCAGCCGGGAGATAGGGATCAGCGTCACGCCGTCCGGCGTGGTGATAGGTTCGCCCACGATATTGTTGGCGTCCACCATCTCCTTGACCTTCTCCATAGACTCCACCATCATGCTCTTTAGGTCATTTTTCTTTTCGGTCATTTCCATTGTCAGCTCTCCTTTGTCGAAGTTGATGTGGTCGTATGTCCCGCGCCGTCCGGCGCTGTGTGTACTGTTTCGCGCTGCTTTGCAGCGTTCTGCGCCGCCTTCGCCTTCTCCGCAGCGCTCTGCCGCTTCCGCATGGCCAGGAGCCACCGTATCACCGGCTTGGCGAAAGCCCAGCCGATGGCGAACAGGTCCCGTATCTGCAAACTCACACCCAGCCGGCCTGTGAGCCGCAGCTGCTCGCTGTCAAAGTCCACCTCCACGTGGAGGCCGGGGTCCGGTATCCGCGTCAACTGCTCCAGCTGCGGCATTACCGTCCACATTCCGGCGTTGATATAGCCGTACAGCTCCGCCGCCCCCGCCGGGTCCATCGCCCCCGGCAGCACCGCCGACAGCTCCAGCGGGTCGATCAGCAGCCGCTGCCGCGTCTTTCGCAGTCCGCCCTTCAGGGACGCCCACACCGCCGGCAGAAGTGTCTTGATATCCTGCGCCGACAGAGACAGCTTTTTCTTTTCCTTCCCCTTGGTGCTCTCCTCCTGCGGTGTCTTTTTCTTCTTTTCTTTCTTGGGCTTTTGGGGCTTCTCCGGTTTATCCGGTTTGGGAAGCATCTGTATCCGCGCCGGCCCAGCGATCACCGTGACTCTTGTGTCCGCAAGGTCGCCCGCGAAGTCTGCCCGCACGCCGATACGCAGCAGTGACAGCAGGAAGAAAAACAGCAGAATGCCCAGTATGATGTACACCGCCGTCATCGTGCTCCCTCCTCCCGCGTTATCTCTCCCGTATGCTTACAGCGCCTCCGCGCCGTTTTCCCCGTCCGCCGGTATCGTATCGTCGTCCAGCCGCAGCTGTCCGTCGGCCTCCATTCCCGGCAGCTGGGGCAGCTCCTCCAGAGAATTCAGATGAAACGCCCGCAAAAATGCCTGTGTCGTCCGGTACAGCCGCGGCCGCCCCGGCACCTGCAGCCGTCCGCACTCCTCGATCAAATGGCGATCCAGCAGCAGGCCCACCGTGTACGAGCTGTCCACGCCCCGTATCTGGTCCACATAGGCCCGGGTGGTGGGCTGATAGTACGCGATGATGGTCAGCACCTCCAGCGCCGGCTGGCTGAGCTTGGCAGGCTTGCGTATCTCAAACGCCTTGCGGATCTGGTCGCCGTACTCCGGCGCGGAGCACAGCTGCCAGCTGTCCTCCATCCGCAGCAGCCGCACGCCCCGTCGCTCATAGCTGTAATAGTCCTGCAAATGCTGCAGTACCAGCTCCACCGTGGGGCGGTCCATGTTCAGCGCCACGCAGATGCGGTCCACCGCCACAGGCTCGCCGGAGGCAAACAGTATGCCCTCTACGGCGGCCTCGATATCCTTCATTTCCAGTGTATCCATAGGTCTCCCCTTACATCAGTTCTTCGGGCGCGTCGCCCTCTGCGGTGACGGTGCAGTCGCTGGCCGCGCCGGCCAGCTTGATCAGATTGTTCCGGCACAGCTCCAGAACCGCCATGAACGTGGCCACCAGCTCACTGCGTGTCTTGCTGCCGCGGAACAGCAGCAAAAAGCGCGTGATGCCCACACCCCGCAGCCGCCGCAGGATCTCCTTCGCCTTTGTCTCCACAGGATACGGCTCCCGCTTCACGATCTCGTCAAAGGCCCGGATGGGCGGTGCCTCCGGCGCGCCCCGCCGGTCCGTGACCTCCTGCATGGTCAGCACCAGATCCGCCGGCTCCTGGTCGTACTCATAGATCTTCCCGCGCTCCATAGGCTCCGGCGGCCGGGTCAGGATATTCCGTCCGAACTCGCTCAGGGGCGCCAGCCGTTCCGACAGCATACGCACCCGGGCATAGGCCTCGCCCCGCTTGCGCTCCTCCAGCGACTTGATGAGGGCGTCCATCTCGCTCTGGGCTTCCTCGTCCTCCAGGTTCAGCAGCATACGGGTCTTGATGAACATCAGCTGGGCAGCCATGGTGATAAACTCGCTGGCCACCTCCAGATCCATCCGCTTGCGCTTTTCCAGATAATCCTGGTACTGCTCCAGTATCAGTGCGATGGGGATATCCTGTATCTCTATCTTATTTTTTCCCAGCAGGTACAGTATCAGATCCAGCGGCCCCTCGAAGTCTTCCAGCGGCTCGTCGCCCCGCGTCTGTACCACCTTTTCCAGTTTAAAAATAGGATCGTCCAAATTTACACCTCAAAACCGACCAGCCTGCACAGCAGGGTAAATGTCCAGCGTATGGCACTGTTCAGCGCGTTGCTGCCAACACCCACGGAGATGACGACCAGCAGCACCAGCATACCGAAGCGCTCATAGCGCATGAGCCAGTTGTACGCCCGGTCCGGCAGCAGCACCGCCAGCACCTTTGAGCCGTCCAGCGGCGGGATAGGCACCAGGTTGAACAGCCCCAGGCCCACCGACAGCGATGCCGTATCCACCAGGAAGGAGAACCATGTACCGCTGAAGCTCCCCGTGGTCACCGCTCGCAGAAACTCGCCCCGGGCAATCAGCAGCAGCAAAAGCGCCAGCAGGAAGTTGGATACCGGCCCGGCCAGCGCCGTCAGCGCCATGCCCTGCTTGGGCTTCTTGAAATAGCTGGGGTCCACCGGCACCGGCTTGGCCCAGCCAAAGCCAGCCGCCACCATCATAATAAGACCCAGCCAGTCGATGTGCCGCAGGGGGTTCAGACTCAGCCGGTGCGCCCGCTTGGCCGTAGGGTCGCCCAGCGCATAGGCTGCCAGGCCGTGGCACGTCTCGTGTATGGTCAGGCACAGGAACACGGACGCCACGCGGAGCAGTATGCTCTCCAGCGAACCGAAGTCCAGCGCGTTCCAAAGATTTGTCAAATATTGCAACAGCAGCGCCTCCGAGAGATAAAATGACAGCTTTCCTGCATTATAGCAGAAACCGGCCGGAAAGTCTACACCCATTGTCACCGTTCCGACCACTTTGTAACCATTTTGTATCCGTCTTTCCACCGGTTCGTAGCTTTTCTGTAAAGATACGTACCACTATATATGGTATGCTGTAAGCACAGAAGGAAACGAACATTCCCACACCATGAAAGGAGAACAACTACTATGGATAGAACGAAGCTCATCACCTCTCTGGTCATCCTGTGCCTCGCCTCCGCTGTGGCCGCATTCCTGATGCCGCCCGCCCACGGTGCGCTGCTCTCCTTCGTGAGCATCGCGTCGGCGGCTGTCATCGCTGTCCTCGCCGTTGTCACGCTGGTGCGGATGCTGATGCAGCGTCGCGCGTTTTGACATAGAGGGCGCAAGTCAACTGTGTTTATTGAAAGCAGGCAGTCAACCGGACCGTATGTAGGAAGCTGTCCATCATAGCCATGTGATCTCCCCCCTACCGCACATATCTGTTCCGTACCATATTATTTTCTCCCCAACTACGACCAACAAAGCGGCAGACCCGCAGGCAATGCCTGCGGGTCTGTCGCTTTTTATGACTGCCGATTTATTCCTTCAGCGCCGATACCGCCGCCCGTGCGGCTGCCGCCGCATCCTCGGTGTATACGTCCGCGCCGATCTCATCGCAGAAGCTCTGGCTGATGGGCGCGCCGCCCACAAATATCTTCACCTGGTCCCGGATACCTGCCTCCCGGGCCAGCGTCACCACCCGGCGCATCTCGCCCATGGTGGTGGTCAGCAGGGATGAGCAGGCGATCACGCCGCAGCGCTGCCGCTTCGCCGTCTCCACGAACTGCTCCGGCGTCACGTCCACGCCCAGGTCAATGACCTCTACGCCGCTGCCCTCCAGCATGATCTTCACCAGGTTCTTGCCGATGTCGTGCATATCGCCCCGGACGGTGCCGATACACGCCCGGCCCACCGTCTTGGCATTTCCGCCGGTCATCAGCGGCTTCAGCTCCCCCAGCGCCGCCGTCATGCACCGGGCGGCCATCAGCATCTCCGGCACGAAGGCCCGATTGGCGGAGAAGGCCTCACCCAGATCGTTCATGCCGCGGATCAGCCCGCCGGACAGGATCTCCTGCGGCGTCCGACCCTGCTCCAGCGCCTCCCGGCACAGCGCCAGCACCTTTTTCTGCTGTCCCTTTTCCAGCGCTGCGGCCAGGCGGGCCAGTACGTCGCCGTTCTCGACAGCGGCGTCCGCCGTCTCCTGCCGCACAGCGACAGCCCGCACCCGGCGGGGCACCGGCGGCAGATCGAACCGCGGCACGTGCAGCGCCCGGTTGTAGTCCGCTATGGCCCGGTCGATGTACTCGTCCACATGGGGATACACCGCCCCCGGCAGGCCATAGGTGATGGAGGGAATATAGTGCCCACCCGGGCAGCACCGCCGCAGGGTATCCATGGCATAGCCGTAGATCTCCTCCGGCGCGGCATCCGCCCGGTCGATGGCGGCGCCCATACCGCCCATCAGCACCAGCCGCCCGTGCAGCTTCTGCTGGAGGGCCGGTATATCGTTCTCCGGCAGTACGCCCTGCCACACCTGAATGCCGATCTCCGCCATGTCCTCCACGATCGGGACCAAATAGGAGTCCGCGTGATGTATGGCGATCACGCCCCGGGACCGGATGTAGCCGTAAAACCGCCGGTACGGCTCCTTGAAGAATTCCCGCCACATTTCCGGCTTCATGAACAAAGCGTCCTTGGTGCCCCAGTCGTCGTGAGAGAAGATCACGTCCGGCCGTAAATTGTCGATGAGCAGCTTCACGTACAGCAGCCGATACGTGGTGATGTAGTCAATGAGCGCGTGCATCTCCTGCGGGTGCTCATACAGGTTCGTCAGCGTGTCCTCAAAGCCCATCAGGAAGTGGCACTGCTCGAAGATACCGGTACCCATAAAGCCCGCCAGCAGCTTCTCCTCCCCGCAGGCCGCCCGTGCCGCGGCGCGGCACGTCTCCCAGCCCTCGGTGCAGGCGGCGATGTCCGGCGCGTGCACCGACTCCCGCCAATGGGTGATGTCCGGGCACACCGCCAGGCCGTCCGTGGTAACGGGCATAGGCCCCGGCGCGTCGGCGGGAAAGCTGATGGTGGTGCCCCAGCGGTCTTTACTGACGGTCCCCCGCTTCCGGTTGCCCCGCAGATAGGTGTTGATGGGATCGTTCAGGCACATGTGCAGCGCCTCGTACTGGCACAGCTGGCGATCCGGCTGGCCATTGGGCTTCAGCAGCTCCAGAAAGTTCTCCTTGGGTGTCATCATATCATTTCACCTCTTCGGTATAGAGTAGGCACGATGTATACGTCATGGTTCGCGGTCCGTAGTTATACGACAGCCCGGACCGCAGGCACACGTCCCCCACCAGCAGTCCGTAGGCCTCCATAGAGGACATCCGCTTGTCCGGAAACCGGCAGGGCCGGTCCGGACAGGTACACCGTCGGCACACGGTGCACGCCCCTGCTGACAGAGGCAGGCAGTCCGGCAGCAACAGCCGCGCCTGCCGCGCAAAGTCCGCAAAGGCCCGCTTGTGCCGCCACTGGATCGCCTCCATCCCCTCGTAGTCGAAGTCGTCCGTCAGTGTACCGGTGGTCTGCACCAGCACCCCGGCATCGAAGCGCCCCATGGCCGCCGCGGCATCCTTCAGCGTCCCACAGCCGGGCGGGCAGGCCCAGTTGGCGTTCCACTGTCCGCACCGGTCCGCCCGGCACATCTCCCGCACCTCCCGCCGGGGCGTCAGCGCGTTCATGTCCACCGGCGCGGCGTGGGAGAACCCGTTTTCCGCCGCCAGCGTCATCAGTTTCGTTCTCATGGCAAATCCTCTTGACAAAGCCGCCCCGGGCTGATAAAAGTAGTAGTGGAATTATTATAAAAAGGGGTGTTGCCCGTGTCAAGTATCCGCGTGACCCGCGGCGGAGATGTTTTTCGCCTCCCCTGCAATGATACCGATACCCTGCTGGCTCTGCTGCGCCGCGCCGGCTGTACCCTGCCCGCCGCCTGCGGCGGCCACGGCCGCTGCGGCAAATGCCGCGTCAGCGTCAACGGCGTGCCGCGTCTGGCCTGCCGTGTGGTGCCGGAGGACGGCGACGAGATCGTCCTCCCTCCCGCCGCCGGCGGGCGCATCCTCACCGAGACGCTGGATCCCCCCGCCGTCCCCACCGGCGAGACAGGCTGCGCCGCCGCCATCGACCTGGGCACCACCACCACGGCGCTGCGGCTGTACGACCTGGCCACCGGCCACGCCCTGGCCACCTGCGCCGACTGGACGGCTCTGGCCCCCTACGGCGCGGATGTCATCACACGCATCCAGTATACCATCGACCACCAGGACGGGCTCACCCGCCTGTCCTCCCTGCTCCGCCAGCAGCTGAAGGCCCTGCTCACCCGGGCACTCTCCCAGGCCGGGCGGCAGCCCGCCGAGCTGAAGCGCACCGTGACCGCCGGCAACACCGTCATGCAGAGCCTGCTCACCGGTGTATCCGTCCGCCCGCTGGCCGCCGCCCCCTTCTGCCCGGAGACCTTCTTCCGTCAGAGCTCCGGCCTCACGCTGCTGGACGCGCCGCTGTACTGCGTCCCCTGCGCGGCGGGCTTCGTGGGCGGCGATATCACCGCCGGCCTGCTGGCCTCCGGCCTTGCCCGACGCGCGGGCCATTTCCTGTTTCTGGACATCGGCACCAACGGCGAGATGGCCCTGGGCGGCATGGATGGCTTCACCTGCTGCGCCGTGGCCGCCGGCCCCGCCTTCGAGGGCGCGGGCATCGCCTGCGGTATGCTGGGCGTGGACGGTGCGGTCAGCCGCGTCCGGTACAGCGACGCCTTCAAGATGAACGTCATCGGCGGCGGCGAGGCAGTCGGTCTCTGCGGCTCTGGTCTCATCGACCTGACGGCCCTCCTGCTGCGCCTGGGCGTCATTGACGAAGGCGGCCGTCTCCTACCGCCGGAGGACGCGCCTGAGGCGTTCCGCCGCTATTTGACCCGTGACGAAAACGGCTGCGGCGTCTTCCACTTGACCGACCGGGTGTATCTCACCGCCGCTGATGTCCGGGCGCTGCAGCTGGCCAAGGCAGCGGTGGCCGCCGGCGTGCAGATACTGCTGGCGCAGCAGGGGCTGACCCTTTCCGCGCTGGACGGTCTGTACCTATCCGGCGGCTTCGGAATGTACCTTGACCCCGCCAGCGCCGCGGCCATCGGTATGCTCCCCCGTCTCCCCGCCGCCAAGCTCCACAGCGTAGGCAACGCCGCCCTCTCCGGCGCGGCACAGTTGGCCCTGCGGGGCGATATGTCCGCCGCGGACGGCATCGTCAACCGTCTCACCTATCTCGAGCTCTCCGGGCGTCCCGACTTCGCCGACGCCTTTGCCGAAAACATTCCCCTAAGACCCATGCAATGGAGGTAACACCTATGGAGCTTCGTTTCCCTCTGATCCTGGACGGTGCCACCGGCACCGAGCTGCAAAAGCGCGGCTATACAGGCGACGTCTGCGCCGAGCAGTGGACACTGGACCATCCGGACGCCATCATCGACATCCAGCGCGGCTATGTGGCCGCCGGCAGCCAGGTGGTCTACACCCCCACCTTCGGTGCCAACCGCCGCAAGCTGGAGGAGTCCGGCCTGTTCAACTGCACCGCCGACTATAACCGCCGTCTGGCGGAGCTGTCCGCCCAGGCGGTGCAGGGCAAGGCCCTGCGGGCAGGCGATATGTCCCCCACCGGCGCGTTCCTCGCCCCGCTGGGCGACGTGTCCTTCGAGGAGCTGGTGGACATCTACACCGAGCAGGCCGCCGGTCTGGAACGCGCCGGCGTGGACCTGTTCGTCATCGAGACCATGATGACCCTCTCCGACGCCCGTGCGGCGGTGCTGGCCGTCCGCAGCGTCAGCGACAAGCCCATCTTCGTCACCTTCACCTGTGACGAAAACGGCCGCAGCGTCTCCGGCACCGACATCACCGCGGCGCTGGTGGTCCTGCAGGGCATGGGCATCGACGCCTTTGGCCTGAACTGCTCCGCCGGCCCGGAGCAGATGCTTCTCCAGCTGAAGCGCCTGCGGGAATACGCCCGGGTCCCCCTGATCGCCAAGCCCAATGCCGGTATGCCCATTATCGAGAACGGCGAGACGGTCTACCGCTGCACCGACGAGGAATTCACCGCCCTGGTACCGGAATTCCTGGCCGCCGGCGTGGCCGTGTTCGGCGGCTGCTGCGGCACCACCGCCGCGCATATCGCAGCCCTGGTCCGGGCGCTGGACGGCGCGGTCATCACGCCGCCGGCGCCGCAGCACACGGACAAGCTGCCCGCCGCCACGGAGAAGCTTCCCTTCCCTCTGCCTGCCGATGTCTCCTGGCGCACCGTCGTCGACCTGACCGGCGATGCGGAGGAGACACTCACCGCCGCGCTGGACAGCGGTGAGACGGTCCTGGCCCTGCGTATCGCCTCCTGGGACGATGTACAGGCCCTGGCGGACTACCAGTATATGCTCACCAAGCCGGTGTGCTTCGTCTGCGACGACACCCAGCTGCTGGAGGCCGCCCTCCGGGCCTATCAGGGCCGCGCCCTGTACGACGGTGCCCTGCCGGAGGACGCGCTCCTGCCCCTGTGTGCCAAATACGGTCTCCTGCTGTAAAAAAACAAGGCCCCTGGGGGCCTTGTTTTTTTATTCTCTTTTTCCGGTACAGTCACCGCAGCTCCCGCCGCAGCCGGAGCAGCCGGCGCATTTGCCGTTTTTCCGCGCCCGCCGCGCACTACGCAGGGCCAGCACACCGCACAGCGCCACCAGTGCCAGCAGCACCCAGTCCATCCAGCTCATAGCAGCAGCCCTCCCACAGCGTAAGCGATGTACGCCGCCAGCCACGCCACCGCGCACTGCAGCAGTACGACGCCCACCGTTTTAATGCGGGAGCCCAGCTCACGCCGTATGGTGGCCACCGCCGCAATGCAGGGTGTATACAGCAGCGTGAACACCAGAAAGCTGATGGCGCTGCGCGTGGTGAACAGCGACGTGATGGCCGCGTTTCCCAGCAGCACCTGCAGCGTACTGACCACCGACTCCTTGGCGATAAAGCCGGAGATCAGTGCCGTGGCACAGCGCCAGTCACCAAAGCCCAGCGGCCTGAACAGCACCGCCAGCCATTGGCCGATCAGCGCCAGCAGGCTGTCCGCGCTGTCCGTGACCACATTGAGCCGCGTGTCAAAGCTCTGTAGGAACCAGATGACCACCGTGGCCAGGAAGATCACGGTAAAGGCCCGCTGCAAAAAGTCCTTGGCCTTCTCCCACAGCAGCAGCCCCACGCTTTTAGCGGAGGGCATACGATAGTTGGGCAGCTCCATGACAAAGGGCACAGGCTTGCCCCTGAAGGCGGTCCCCTTCATCACCAGCGCCGCCAAGATACCCACCACGATACCAAGCACATACAGGGAGATCATCACCAGCGCCTTGTGGTCGGTGAAGAACGCGGCGGTAAAAAAGCCATAGATGGGGATCTTGGCCGAGCAGCTCATATAGGGCGTCAGCAGAATGGTCATCTTCCGATCCCGGTCCGAGGATACCGTGCGGGTAGCCATGATAGCCGGCACCGAGCAGCCGAAGCCGATCAGCAGCGGTACGATGCTCCGCCCGGACAGACCGATCTTCCGCAGCAGCTTGTCCATGACAAAGGCCACCCGGGCCATATAGCCGGTATCCTCCAGAATGGACAGAAAGAAAAACAGCGTCACGATAATGGGCAGGAATGACAGCACGCTGCCCACACCGGCGAAGATACCGTCAATAATAAGGCTGTGCACCACCGGGTTGATGCCGTAGGCGGTCAGCGCCCCGTCCACGCCGGCGGTCACGTAGTCGATACCCAGCGCCAGCAGATCGCTTAGCCCCTGGCCAATAACATCGAACGTCAGCCAGAAGATCAGCAGCATCACGCCGAAGAATACCGGCAGCGCCGTGTATTTCCCCGTCAGTACCCTGTCCCAGGCCACGCTGCGCTTGTGCTCCTTGCTCTCATGGCACTTGACCACCGCGTCGGCGGTGACCTGCTCGATGAACGTATACCGCATATCCGCCAGCGAGGCGTTGCGGTCCAATCCGTTCTCCGTCTCCATCTGCACGATGCAGTGCTCCAGCAGCTCCCTCTCGTTCTGATCCAGCACCAGCCGGTCCGCCATATCCCTGTCGCCCTCAATGAGCTTCGTGGCGCAGAACCGGGGCGGCAGACCCAGCCGCTCAGCGTGGTCCTCGATCAGATGCACCACCGCATGGACGCACCGGTGCACCGGCGAATTCGCCGCGCAGAAGTCATAGACCTTGGGCAGCACCCGGTTTTTCGCCGTCTCCACCGCCCGGTCCATCAGCTCGGACACACCCTCGCCCTTGGCCGCGGTAATGGGCACCACGGGAATGCCCAGGTCGTCGGACAGCTTCTGCACGTCGATGGTGCCGCCGTTGGCGCGCACCTCGTCCATCATGTTCAATGCCAGCACCATAGGCACCCGCAGCTCCAGCAGCTGCAGTGTCAGGTACAGGTTGCGCTCGATGTTGGTGGCATCCACGATATTGATGATGCCGTCCGGCTTCTGGTTCAGTATGTAGTCCCGCGTGACGATCTCCTCCTGGGTATAGGTACGCAGGGAGTAGATGCCCGGCAGGTCCACCACGGTGCACTCCTTGTGCTCCCGTACCTCTCCGGATTTCTGGTCCACCGTCACGCCGGGGAAATTCCCCACGTGCTGGTTGGAGCCGGTCAAAGCATTGAACAGCGTAGTCTTGCCGCAGTTCTGGTTACCCGCCAATGCAAAGATCATACGCGATCCCTCTTTTCCACGGTGATCTGTCGGGCGTCCTCCACCCGCAGCGTCAACTCATAGCCCCGCACGTGTATCTCGATGGGATCCCCCATAGGGGCCACCTTCCGCAGTGTCACCACGGTCCGGGGCGTCAGCCCCATATCCAGCAGGCGGCAGCGCAGTGCGCCCTCCCCGCCCACGGCAGTGATGGCGGCGCTGTCGCCGATCTTCAGTTCATTCAGTGTCATAGCGCGTTACCTCAATCGTCTATCTATGTCGTGTGGTATGATGTTAGCACAGGCTAACCGCTCTGTCAAGAAACACCCGCCATTGTAACGACAGTTAAATATATTTAACTGTCACTTGCTTTTACACCAGTCGTGTGTTATACTTCAGTTAGAGGACTCTAAGTGTCAAAGGAGGTGCCGCCGTGGTATTACAGGAATCCGGCGAGATGTATCTGGAGAGCATCCTGGTCCTGATTCGTCAGGGGAAGGCCGTCCGTTCCATCGACATCGTGGACTATATGGGCTACTCCAAGCCCAGCGTCAGCCGCGCCGTTGGCCTGCTGAAGGCCGGGCAGTATATCGACGTAGACAACGGCGGCTACATCACCCTCACCGCCGCCGGGCGCGAGGTAGCCGAAAAGATCTACGAGCGCCACACGGTCCTCACGGACTTTCTCCGCCGCCTGGGTGTGGACGAGGCCAGCGCTGCCGAGGACGCCTGCCGCATGGAGCACGTCATCAGTGACGCCACCTTCCAGGCCCTGAAGCGTCATCTTGCATCCCCCCAATAACCGCTGAACAAGCCGCCCTCCGGCGGTTCCTTTCACACAAAAGCCTCCCCCGGTTTCGCCGGGGGAGGCTCATTCTCCGCCTCCGGTCAAGCCGAAGACCTTGCTTTTCAGTTGCTGTTGGCGCTGTACAGCCCCGCTGCGTCGTCCAGCGGCACGGAGAACGTCACCGTCTGCGCCTCAGTGTGGGCGCCGGCCTTCTCCATGATGGACTGCATGATGGCCGCCCGCTTATCGGCGGAGGTCACCAGGAAGATCATCTCCCGTTCCTCCGAGATGGCCATGCCGAAGAACTTGTTGGTGTTCCCCGCGTCGGTAGCCCGGGCGTGAATGACCGTACCGCCCCGCGCGCCGGCGGCGGAGGCCGCCTCCATCACCGCGTCGGTGTACCCGGTATTGGTGATCGCCACGATCAGCTGATACGCGTTCTCGTTCATCTGCTCTTCCTCCTTCACAGTCATATCCGGCTGCGCGTCGCTTTTGCCGGAGATCAGATAGTTCAGCGCCGTCCTTCCGCCCACGCTGCTCAGGTGCAGGCACACGGCGATACCGCTGCCGGGCCGATCGATCCGCATGGTATCCACCAGCTCCCGCATCAGCACCTCCTTGACAGCCGGCGTCACCACGGAGAACATCACGGACTTCTCCGTAGCCTCCAGACCCAGATAACTCAGCACGTCGTTGCTGGCGGTGCCCCGTCCCAGGGCGGTGAACACCACCGGCGCGCCGAAAGCCCGGTAGAAATCCAGAAAATGCGTGGCGCCCATGACCCGGTTGGTGATGGTGATCATCAGATACAGACGGTTCTTGGTTGTTTCAGACATATCTCCACCTCCTCAGCACAGCTCGATAAGCTCCTCCACCGCCACAGGCGCGGCAGGAGCAGGTGCGCGGCGCAGCTTTCTCTGATAGCTCAGGCCCAGCAGCTGTATGGTCACCAGCGGCGTCATGGCCACCATCGCCACCACGCCGAAGGCGTCCGTCACCAGATTGCCGCCCACAGCATCGCAGGCGCCCAGGGCGAAGGGCAGCAGGAACGTAGCCGTCATGGGTCCGGAGGCCACGCCGCCGGAGTCGAAGGCCACGGACGTAAAGATCTGCGGCACCACGAAGCTCAGCGCCAGACTCAGCACATAGCCCGGCACCAGGAACCACATGATGGAGATACCCGTCAGCACCCGGATCATAGCCAGCCCCAGCGAGATGGCCACGCCCACAGACAGCGCCAGGTTCATGGCGTGAGCCGGGATGGAACCGGCGGTGATCTCCTCCACCTGCTTGTTCAGCACATGGACAGCCGGCTCCGCCTGTACGATGAAATAACCGATGACCATAGCAATGGGGATAAGTATCCAATTATAGGTATGGCTGGCGATGCTGCCGCCCAAAAAGCTGCCCACGGGCATAAAGCCCACGTTCACGCCCATCAGGAAGATGGTCAATCCTATGTACACATACACCAGACCGATGACCATGTGCAGTATCTCCTTGCGCTTGAGTCTGCGGGTCACCAGCTGGAACAGGATCAGGAAAGCGCCGATAGGCAGCAGCGCCGATGCCGTCTCCTTCAGATAGTGAGGTATCTCGCTGAGATACAGATCGAACATCTCCACCGTGTCCTTGGCATCCGGCATGACCGCCGCGGTGTAGGCGCTTCCGTCCGGCTTATACAGCAATCCAAGGATCAGCACCGTGATGATCGGCCCGATAGAGCACAGCGCCACCAGGCCGAAGCTGTCGCCCCCTGCCTGCTTGTCGCTTCGCACGGCACACACGCCCACGCCCAGTGCCATGATGAACGGCACCGTCATGGGTCCGGTGGTCACACCGCCGGAGTCAAAGGCCACCGCCCAGAAATCCGGCGACACGAACATCGCCAGCGTGAACACAATGGCGTAAAACCCGATCAGCAGCCACCGCAGCTGGATACCCAGCACGATACGCAGCAGGGCGATGACCAGGAACACACCCACGCCCACCGCCACGGACCAGATGATCACGTTGTTCTCGATGGCCGGTACCTGGTTGGCCAGCACCTGCAGATCCGGCTCCGCCACGGTAATGATCATGCCGATGAGGAAGCCCACCACCGTGATGATCCACACCTTCTTTCGCCGTGTGATCTCGGAGCCTACCGCCTGTCCCAGCGGGATCATGGACATCTCCGACCCCAGTGTGAACAGTCCCATGCCGGCGATCAGCATCACGCCGCCCAGCAGAAACGCCACCATGGCGTTGTTGGGCACCGGCGCGATGGTGAAGCACAGCACCAGCACGATCAGCATTACCGGCAATACCGACGTCAGTGACTCGTGCAGCGGTTTTTTGAATACAGCAAAGACGTTTTCCGCCTTCTGCCGTTTTTTACGCAGTCTCGCCTGCTCGTCCTGAATAGTCCTGTGGCTCAAGTCTACCTTCCTTTCCTCGTCCTCCATAGCCTATACCAAAAAGCGGCGCATCTGTCCGTATCGGGCAGACACGCCTCCGCATCTTAACAGGTATATTGTACCATATGTTCACTTTTGGCACAACCCCACCGCTGTTAATAATGTGTGAAGATTGCACCGGTTTTTTTACGCCGTTTTCTCCACCAGCGCCGCCGCGTGGGCCGCTATGCCCTCGCCGCTGCCGGTAAAGCCCAGTCCCTCCTCCGTCGTCGCCTTCACAGAAACGCGTCCCACGTCCAGCCCCATGGCCGCCGCCAGTCTCTCCCGCATCTCCAGGATAAAGGGCGCCAGCCTCGGTGCCTGGGCCGCCACCGTAGCGTCCACATTCACAATGGTCCAGCCCGCCTCCGCCAGCACCGCCGTCACCTGCCGCAGCAGCGCCGTGCTGTCCGCCCCGGCGTAGCGCGCATCGCTGTCCGGAAACAGCTTGCCGATGTCCCCCAGCGCCACCGCACCCAGCAGGGCATCCATCACCGCGTGGGTCAGCACGTCCGCGTCGGAGTGCCCCAGCAGCCCCTTCTCAAAGGGCACCGTCACCCCGCCCAGCACCAGGGCGCGGCCCGGTACCAGCCGGTGTACGTCATAGCCGTATCCAATGCGCAGATCCGTCATGCTCTGTTCTCCCTCTCCCGCAGGAATGCCTCTGCCATGGTCAGGTCCTCCCGCGTGGTGATCTTGATGTTCTCCCGCCAGCCGGGGGCCAGCCATACCTCCTTGCCCAGCCGTTCCACGGCGGAGCAGTCGTCTGTGATGTCCGCCCCGGCACTGATGGCCGACTGCAGGGCAGCCTTCAGGATGTTCGCCTGAAACACCTGTGGCGTCTGTACGGCGTACAGCGTTTTCCGGTCCGGCGTGGACTGCACCAGCCCCGCCATATCCGCCACCTTCACCGTGTCCGTCACCGGCAGCGCCGGCGCGGCGGCATAGGTCCGCTGTCCCAGCCGCACCATGTCGTCCACCTGCTCCGGCAGGATCAGCGGCCGCGCGCCGTCATGCACCGCCAGCAGCTCGCAGCTGTCGCCGGCCGCCAGCGCCGCCAGCAGCACCGACTGAGTGCGGCTCCCGCCGCCCTCCACCACGCGCAGCGGCGTTTTGACATTCGCCCCGGCACACAGGGCCGCGATCTCCTCCAGGCGCTCCGGGCTTACCGCCACCACGATCTCGTCGATCAGCGCCGCCTCATCCAGCGCCCGCAGCGTCCGCAGCAGCACCGGCACGCCGCACAGCGGCGCCGTCAGCTTATCCGTGCCGCCCATGCGCTCAGAGCGCCCCGCGGCAGGCACCAGCGCCGCGCAGCGGGGGTGCCGTTCCTTTTTCCGGTTTAACAGCTTGTCAAAGAGCTTCCCCATCGTCATTCACACGCTCCCGTCATCACCGCGCCATCCAGCAGACGCTCCGCCTCTTGGTATCCGATCTCCCGCACCATCGCCAGCTCCGACAGCAGTATCTCCTTGGCACTGTGCAGCATTTTTCTCTCTCCGGTGGACAGTCCCCGCGCCGCCTCCCGCCGCATCAGGGACTTGACCACCCGTGCCACCTCCGTCAGGTCGCCGCTTTTCAGCCGCGCCATGTTCTCCCTGTAGCGGCGGTTCCAGTTGCGCTCCTCCTCCACCGTCAGCGATGGGATGGCCGAGAGCACCGCGTCCATTCTCTCCCGATCATACAGCAGCCGCACACCGATGGCCTCGCAGTTATCAGTGGGCAGCTTCAGTACCAGTCCGCTGACGGCTTGACGGAACACATAGTACGTCCGCGCCGCGCCGTACAGCAGCTCCTCCGTCACGTTCTCGATAACGCCCGCCCCATGCATGGGGTGCACCACCCGCTGACCGATGCCGTACATACCGCCGCCTCCCTTCCTGCTGTTCTTGTAGAAAATTATACCGTATTCCCCCACTTTTTACAAGGGATTTCCGTATCTTTCCCGTAAAAAGCACGGTCCCAGGCACTGCCTGGGACCGTGCTTTTCCATTATCTCGCCTCGTACAGTGCCTTGCAGGCCCGGTACATCTCGTAGCAGTCCACCTTGGCCACCACCTCGAAGGGCGCGTGCATGCTCAGCACCGGCACGCCGGCGTCCAGCGTGGCGATGTTCCGGTTGGCCATATACTGTGCCACCGTCCCGCCGCCGCCGGCGTCGATCTTGCCCAGCTCGCAGATCTGCCACCGCACGCCCGCGCCGTCCAGCACCGCGCGCACATAGGCCACCGTCTCCGCGTTGGCGTCCGAGGAACCGGACTTGCCCCGCGCGCCGGTGTACTTGCAGATACCCACGCCGTAGTTGACGAAGGCCGCGTTCTTCTTCTCGTACACATCGGCAAAGTTGGGGTCATAGGCCGCCGTCACGTCGGCGGACAGGCAAAAGGCGTTCTCAAAGCACGCCTTCAGCGGCACGTTCTGGCCGTCGCACAGGTCAGACATAAAGGCGTCAAAGGCCGCGGACTGCATACCTGTCACGCCCATGGAGCCGATCTCCTCCTTGTCCGCCAGCACGCATACCGCCGTCTTGTCCGGCGTTTCGATATCCAGCAGCGCCCGCAGCGCCGCGTAGCCGCACACCCGGTCATCGTGACCGTAGGACCCGATCATGCTGCCGTCAATACCGATGTCCACCGCCTCCGCGGCGGGAACAGCCTCCAGCTCTGCGGAGGCGAAGTCGCTCTCCGTGATGCCGTACTTGTCGTGCAGCCGCTTCATCACGTGCAGCTTCACCCGGTCCTTGTCCTCACTGTCCCCGATGGGCCGGCTGCCCACCAGCAGGTTCAGCGTCTCGCCGGGCACCGCCTCGTTCAGGGGCTTCCGGCCCTGTTCGCCGCCCAGATGGGGCAGCAGGTCCGTGATGACCAACTGGGGCTCACCCGCCTCGCCGATGCACACGTCTACCACGCTGCCGTCCTTCTTGGCCACCACGCCCCGCAGCTGCAGGGGGATAGTCACCCACTGGTACTTGCGGATACCGCCGTAGTAGTGGGTCTTGAAATATGCCATCTCGCTGTCCTCATACAGCGGCGTGGGCTTCAGATCCAGCCGCGGCGAGTCGATATGCGCCGCCGCGATCTGCGCGCCCTCGGCCAGACTCTCCTTACCGATGACCGCCAGCATCAGTCCCTTGCCCCGGTTGCAGGTGTACACCTTATCCCCGGCCTTCAGCGCCATGCCGCGCTTATACTGCACAAAGCCCTTCGCCTCTGCCGCGGCGATAGCCGCCCGGGCGCTGAGCCGTTCGGTCTTTCCCGCGTTCAGGAAGGCCTTGTAGTCCGTGCAGTACGCCTCCATCTCCCGACTCTGCGCCTCGTCCAGCGTATCATACCCGTTCTTGTCGTTCCGCAGCAGCTGCTCCCGCAGCGCCTTCATTTCCTCACTCATGCTCGTTCCTCCTTCAATATCGCCTCCAGCGCCTGCCGCGCCTTTTCCGTAAAGGCCGCCGCGCTGCCGCAGTCGTTCACCAGCACGTCCGTGCAATGGGCCCGGTAGAACGCTTCGTCCTTCTGTGCCCGCACCCGCAGCCGCGCGTATTCCTCCGGTATGCCGTCCCGTGCCATGATGCGCGCCACCCGCGTCTCCGCCGGCGCGATCACCGCCACCGTCCGGCGGCACAGCCCGTCCAGCCCGCTTTCGATCAGGTTGATGGCGTCGATGCCCACCACCGCCGCGTCGCTCTCGTCCATCCGCCGCCGCAGCTCCCGGGGCAGTCGTGCATAGATGATCCCGTTCAGCGTCTCCAGCGCCGCCGGATCGCCGAATACGAGGTTCCCCAGCTTCTGCCGGTCCAGACCGCCGTCCGCCGCAAACACCGGGCCGAACGCCCCGGCGATGGCCTCCCGCAGCGCTCCGTCCGTCCGCAGCAGCTCATGGTAGATGGCGTCGCAGTCCAGCACCAGCCCGCCCAGCTGCTCCAGCGCCCGCAGGGCGCTGGTCTTGCCCGCGCCGGTAGGCCCCGTGAAGCCGATGACCAGCGGCGACGCGTCCACCGTGTGGAACCCCGCCGCCTTTTTCAGCCGGTTGCTCACCGCCAGTCCCAGTCCCGCCTCGTCCGGGCACTGGGCATAGATGGCCGTCACCTCCGTCTCGTCGAAGGTCCGCAGCGCGTCAAACACGCGCTGTGCCTGAGCCAGCTTGTCTCCTGCCGGTCCCAACCGATGTACAATGTGCCCCGCGAACAGCGGCGCGTACTCGTCAAAGCAGATGACCCCGGCCCCCGCCGGCAGGTGCGCCGCGATGTATGCCGCGCTTCGCCGCGGCGCGCCCGTCACCACCGTCACGGCAGCCCGGGGCGCGTAGTGCCGGTACTTCATTCCCGGTGCCTTGGCCTTCTCCCCGTCGGACAGCTTCTGCCGCACGGCCTTGTCCACGGCCACCTCCCCCAGCACCGCCTCCAATGCCTCCAGCGGCAGTCCGCCGGGCCGCAGCAGCCGGGGCGGCTGCACCGTCAGATCGATAATGGTGCTCTCTACGCCTACGGCGCAGGGCCCGCCGTCCACGATGCCGTCGATCTTGCCCATCATGTCCTCCATCATGTGCCGCGCACAGGTGGGGCTGGGCCGGCCGGAGGTATTCCCGCTGGGGGCGGCCACCGGCGTATCCGCTGCCGCGATAATGGCCCGCGTCACCGGATGGTCCGGGCAGCGGACGCCCACGGTATCCAGCCCGCCGGTGGTCCGCAGGGGCACGCAGTCCCGCCGGGGCAGAATCATGGTCAGCGGCCCCGGCCAGAACCGTTCCGCCAGCGCATAGGCCGTGTCAGGGATATCTGCACAGCAGCGCTCCAGCCAGCCCGCGTCCGGCACGTGCAGGATCAGCGGGTTGTCCTGTGGCCGTCCCTTAGCCTCGAAAATACGGCGCACCGCGTCCTCGTTGAGCCCATCGGCCCCCAGTCCGTATACCGTCTCCGTGGGGATACCCAGCAGGCCGCCCCGGCGAAGGATCGCCGCCGCCTCCACGATGGCATTTTTGTCCGTTTCCGGATGGAATATGATGGTCTCCATCACCCGAACCTCGTTTCTTCTGCTCTTTTATTCCGCCGCAGCGGCAAAACTCCTCTTTTTACAGTCCCAGATCCTCGCCCACGAGAATGACCTTGATACGCTCATGCACCATAGAGTTCCGCGTCACCACCACATAGGAACAGATGCAGTCCGGACTGGTGCAGTCGCCGCACTGTCCGGTCAGGCCGCAGGGCGTCTTGATACCGAACCGCTGCGCGTTGGCCGGCGCAGCGATGTTCCGTGCGCGGGCAATGGCGTCGTCCAGTGTGCCCAGCACCTTGTTCATACCGGCGATGACCAACACCTGCCGGGGGCCGTAACACATGGCCGCCACCCGATTGCCCATGCCGTCGATATTCACCAGCTGCCCGTCCTTGGAGATGGCGTTGCTGCTCATCAGGAACGTGCCGCAGCTCAACGCCTGGTGCATCAGCGCCTGCTTCTCCGCCGGGTCCTTAGCGGTATCCCGGTCGATGAGGGTATAGCCCTCCTGCGCCAGCCGCTGCTTCAGCCCCAGCTCGTCCACCGTCATCACGCCGCCCCAGGATACACTGTCCGTCTTGGGGATCAGCTCCAGCGCCTTCTCCACGGCCTCGGCAGCGGTGGAACAGTAATAGGCGTCAAAATGCCGCTTCTTCATAGCCTCTACCGTCTTGGGGCCGGACAGGTCATACATTTTCTTTTTATTCTCGTTCATGGTCAACTCTCCTTTCCCTCCTGCAGCCGTTGGGCCTGGTCGTTCAGGGTCAGCGCATCGATCATACCGTCCAGATCGCCGTTAATGATGGCCGCAATGTTGAAGTTTTTATTGTCTCCCGTCAGCCGATGATCCGTGACCCGGTTCTGCGGGAAATTATACGTTCTGATTTTGCCGCTTCTGTCGCCGGTGCCCACCTGGCTCTTCCGTGTGGCGGCGATGGCAGCGTTCTGCTTCTCCTGCTCCGCCTCGTACAGCTTCGAGCGCAGGATCTTCATGGCCCGATCCTTGTTCTTATACTGGCTGCGCTCATCCTGGCACTCCACCACCACGCCCGTGGGCAGATGGGTGATACGTATGGCGCTCTCCGTCTTGTTCACGTGCTGTCCCCCCGCGCCGGAGGAACGGAACGTGTCGATCTGCAAGTCCTTGGGGTCGATGGAAAACTCCACCTCCTCCGCCTCTGGCATCACCGCCACCGTGGCGGCGGAGGTCTGGATGCGCCCGGAGGACTCCGTCTCCGGCACCCGCTGCACCCGGTGCGTCCCGGCCTCGAATTTCAGCCGTGACCAGGCGCCCGCGCCCTCGATCTCGGCACCGACCTCCTTCACGCCGCCCAGCTCCGTCATGTTCTCACTGACGATGCTCAGCGTCCAGCCCCGGCGCTCGGCGTACATGGTGTACATCCGCAGCAGGTCGGCGGCGAATAGTGCACCCTCCTCCCCGCCGATACCGGCCCGTATCTCCAGTATCACGTTCTTCTCGTCATTGGGGTCCCGCGGCAGCAGCAGCCGCTTCAGCTCCTCCTGCAAGCGCTCCATATCCCCCTTCGCCCCAGCCAGCTCCTCCTGTGCCAAAGCCCGCAGCTCCGGGTCAGACAGCATCTCCTCCGCCTCCCGGGCGGTGTCCTGCGCCCGCAGATACGCCTGCCAGCATTCCACCACCGGCGCCAGCTCCTTCTGCTCCCGGCGCAGCGCCGTCAGCTTCTCCCGGTCCGTATACACCGCCGGGTCCGCCAGCTGCTGCTCCACCTCTGTCAAATGCGCCGCAAGGGCGCTCAGCTTCTCCTGCATGGCCCGTCCTCAGTCGTTCTCCAGCAGGCGGCGCACATTCTGGATAAAGTCGTTCCGCCAGAACTCATACCCCTCGCTGTCCGGCCGCAGCGACACCGCTAACCGATGGGCCTGCCCGGTGTACATATCCATCTGGTCATAGACCTCCTCGCTGCGCTGGGTGGTACTCCGCGTGACCACGTAGGCCACGTTTTCCATCTCCAGTCCCCGCCGCTTCAGCAGCGCGCGAATGGGGCTGGCACACCGCCCCGCCCACACCGGACTGCCCACGATCACCAGTTTGTACGTGCCCAGCGGCTTCTCCGTCTCAAAGGGCTGCAGGGGCCGGGTGGACGTCTTCATGGCGTCCATACCACAGCGCATATACCCCCGCCAGCCGCTGCGGTCGCAGTCGTCGGTGATCGCCGTGATCTCCGCGCCCAGCGCCTCGGCGATCTCCTTGACCGCCCGGCGGGTATGCCCGGTCCGGGAATAGTAAATGCACAAAATATCACTCATGTTATCGGTCCTCCTGTTCCTCGGCCTGCAAGCTCAGTTCTTCCCAGCGCTCCATCTCCTGCTCCAGCCGCTTCTGCACGTCCTGCTGCTCCTGATACAGCGCGTTCAGCTTCTCCGCGTCGCAGGCGTTCTCCGCCATCTCCGCCTCCAGCCGCGCGCTGTCCGCCTCCAGCCTGGCGATAGCCGTCTCGCAGATGGTCAGCTGCTTTTTCGCCGCCTGCTGGGCCCGGTTGCCCCGGCTACCGTTCTTTTTCGGCGCAGCGGACTGTCCCTGTACCGCGGCCGCCGCGGCGGCGTGCTCCTCCTCCTTGGCCTGCCGGTACTGTGCAAAGCCCATGGGATAGTCCGTGATGACGCCCCCGGCCAGCTCCCACACACGGGTGGCGAACCGGTTGATGAAATACCGGTCGTGGCTCACGAACAGCAGCGTCCCGTCGAAGGCCTCCACCGCCTGCTCCAGCCACTCCCGCGAGTCGATATCCAGATGGTTCGTCGGCTCGTCCAGTATCAGCAGATTGATGCTCTCGTCCATCAGCATGCACAGCCGCAGGCGGCTCAGCTCGCCGCCGGACAGCACGCTGACGCTCTTGAACACATCCTCTCCGGTGAACTGATACGCCGCCAGCCGGTTCCGCGCCGACTGCGGCGTGATGTCCAGCTCATAGAGCATCGTGTCCAGTATGGACCTCTCCGGGTGCTCGAAGTGTATCACCTGCGGCAGATACGCCGCCTTCACCGCCGGCCCCAGCCGTATAACGCCGCTGTCCGGCCGTTCGCTGCCGGTCAGCATATTCAGCAGCGTGGTCTTTCCCGTGCCGTTCTCGCCCAGCAGGGCGATGCGCTCGCCCCCCTCGCACCGCAGATACACATCCTCAAACAGCCGCTTCTCGCCGAAGGCCTTGCTGACGCCCTTGATCTGCAATACCTCGTCGCCCTTGAACTCCCGGCTCTGGAAGCGCGCCTCCAGCTTCCGCGCCTTTGTGGGCTTCTCCGTGGTCCGCATACGCTCGATGCGCTTCTCCATGCTGAAGGCCCGCTTGTGCAGCGCGTCGTTGCCCATGAAGGCCCACAGGTGCATCTGCTCCGCCGCCTTTTCCAGCTGCGCGATCTTCGCCTGCTCCTTCAGGTACTGCTTCATGCGCTCCTGATACCGCCGTTCCTTCTCGATGGCATAAAAGCTGTAATTTCCGCTGTAAAACTCCGCTTTTCCGTCCTGTATCTCGATGATCCGCGTCACGGTCCGGTCCAGGAAATACCGGTCATGGCTGATGGTCAGCACCGTGCCCCGGAACCTCCGCAGATACCCCTCCAGCCACTCCGTGGCCTGCAGGTCCAGATGGTTCGTGGGCTCGTCCAGCAGCAGGATGTCCGTATCCTCCAGAATGAGCCGTCCCAGGTTCACCCGGGTCTTCTCTCCGCCGGACAAGCACGCGAATTCCCGCTGCCGCATTTCCCTCGGGATGCTCAGGCCGTTGGCCACCTTGTTCACCGCCGTCTCCGTGTCCCAGCCGCCCAGTCCTTCGAATTTGGCGTTCAGCTCGCCGTACCGCCGCAGCGTATCCGCGCCGCCGTCCCCCTGCTCCATCCGCAGGGCCAGCGCATCCATCTCGTCCTTCATCCGAAACATCCGCGCGAAGGCCGTCTGCAAAACGTCCTCCACCGTGTACCCCTCCGGATACACGGGGATCTGCGAGATCAGTCCCACCCGCCGTCCGGCGGCGATCTGTACCTCTCCCTCGTCCGGCTCCAGCTCCCCGGTGAGCATACGGAACACCGTGGTCTTTCCGGCGCCGTTCCGCCCCAGCAGTCCCACGCGCTCCCCGCTGTCCACCTGAAAGCTCAGTCCGTCCAGTATTCTCTTTTCCAGATCAAAGGACTTCACCAGCCCTGTAACGCGAATGTCGACCATTTACTCTTTCTCTAATTCCTTTACGATGTTCTCAAAATGCATGGCGCGGGACGCCTTCACCAGCACCGCCGTCCCCGGCGTGAACCGCGCCCGTACAGCGGGCATGGCCTCCTCCACGCCGGCGAACCACTGTGCCTCCGGATCTGTCTCGGTCAGGGCCTTCATCTTCTCCCCCACCGCCACGGTCTCGATGCCCAACTCCCGGCACAGCGTCCCCATATCCCGGTGGGCCTGGGCCGTCAGCGCGCCCAGCTCACCCATGTCGCCCAGCACCGCCAGGCGCTTTTTCTGCCGGCTGGCGGCCAGCATACGGATACCCTCCGCCATGGACTGCGGATTGGCGTTGTAGCAGTCGTCGATGACCAGCCGATCCCCGTCCATACGGATCAGGTGCATCCGGCTCCCCACCGGCGCATAGGCCGCCGTCCCCGCGGCGATCTCCGCCGCCGTCAGGCCCAGCCGCTCGCCGATGGCTGCCGCCATGGCCATGGGATAGACCATGTGCCGCCCCGGCGCCGCCGTCTCCAGCCGATAGGCCGCCTGTCCCGTGGTCACGGTGCAGGCCATGCCCTCCAGCCCCCGGTCGTCGATGTCCGTAACGCGGACATCGCAGTGCTCGCCCTCGCCGCAGCGCAGGATGCTCTGTGGCAGCGTCACCGTGTTCAGCAGCTCGTCGTCGCCGTTGAGCACCGCGACGCCCTCCGGGGTCAGATTTTCAAATATCTCACACTTGGCCTGCAAAATGCCCTGCCGTGTGTTGCCCAGATTTTCGATGTGGGCGTCGCCCACGTTGGTGATAACGGCGATATCCGGCCGTACCATCTCGCCCAGATACCGTATCTCCCCAAAGTGGTTCATGCCCGTCTCGATCACCGCCGCCTCATGCTCCGGCATGAGCCGCAGCAGCGTCAGCGGCGCGCCGATGTCGTTGTTGAGGTTCCCCTCCGTCCGCAGCGTCTCGTATTTCTGCGTCAGCACCGCGGCGATCATCTCCTTGGTGGTCGTCTTGCCCACGGAGCCGGTCACCTGTACCACCGGCAGCCGGAACTGCCCCCGGTACCAGGCGGCCAGCGCCTTCAGCGCCAGCCGCGTGTCGGGCACCTGAATGTAAAACTTCCCCGGCAGCAGTGCCTCCGGCGTCTTTGCCGTCAGGCATCCCGCCGCCCCGGCCTCCAGTGCCTTTTCGATATAGGCGTGGCCGTCGAAGCGTTCCCCCACCAGAGGGATGAACAGCGCTTCCTGCGGCACGCAACGGCTGTCGGTGGTCACGTCGCGCACCGCCGCGCCGCTGCTCTGCAACACCGTGCCGCCCACCGCGGCGCAGATGGTCTGTACCGTCAGCGGCATCATGCCCGCGCCGCCTTTCGCGCCGCCAGCGACAGCTCCACGATCTTCTCGCACAATTCGCCGTAGTTCAGTCCCACCTGCGCCGCCTCCTGGGGCACCAGACTGGTAGGCGTCATGCCCGGCAGGGTGTTGATCTCCAGGCACCAGGCCTGACCGTTCTCGTCCAGAATGAAGTCCGAACGGGAGTACACGCTCAGCCCCAGCCCCTTGTGCAGCTTCAGGGCCATCTCGCCCACCTGCTTCCACGCCGCGTCCGTGATAGGCGCGGGGCACAGCTCCACCGCGCCGCCGGCCTGGTACTTGCTCTCATAGTCGAAATAGGCGCCCTTGGGGATGATCTCCACCGCCGGCAGATAGCCGTCGCCCAGCACGGCGATCTGTATCTCCCGACCCTTGATCTTCTGCTCCACCACCACATGGTTGCCGTAGCGCAGCAGGTCGCGCAGGGCCTTCTCCAGCTGTTCCTTCGTGTCCGGCAGCGCCACACCGATGGAGCTGCCGCCGTTGACGATCTTCACGGCACAGGGCACCGGCAGCTCCTCCGCCAGCCGGGGGATATCGCTCTCGGTATAGTGGATGTCGTGCCACGGAGCCGTGCGAATACCGAGAGAGTCCATCATCCGCTTCGTCACGGATTTATCCATGGCCATGCCGCTGCCCAGATACCCGGACCCGGTGTAGGGCACGCCCAGCAGGTCCAGCGTGGCCTGTATGCGGCCGTCCTCGCCGCAGCTTCCGTGCAGCGCCAGAAATACCACGTCCGCCATGCGGCACACGGTCAGCACGTCCTTGCCCAGCAGGCTGGGGCTCTGGTCCCTCCGGCTGCGGCGCACCGCCTCCAGGTCCGGCTCCACGCGCTCCACCCGGCTCTGGCCGCACAGGCCGTCCGGCGCGTCAAAGATATCCTCCAACGCGCCCTCGTAGTCCTCCAACCCCAAAAACATATCCACCAGAATGGCCTTGTGTCCCCTCTCCCGCAGCGCCCTGCACACGCCGGTGCCGCTGGTCAGCGCCACCTGGCGCTCTGTGGACAGTCCGCCCGCCAATACCACGATCTTCATAAGCGTACCCTCGCTTTCAGGCGGCACAGCGAAAAACGGCCCTGTGCCCCCATAATTTGATATATTATTATAGCACAGCGCCCCGCTGATTACAACCGATTTTGCCCGCCGGTGTGTAAACAAACAAAGAACGCCCCGGCTGTGCCGGGGCGTTCTTTGTTTATCTTCCCTATCGCAGCCAGTCGGGCTTCGCCCGCCCGTGTACGCCGGACACCAGCCCCATACAGGCAAACAGCATCACCAGCGACGAGCCACCGTAGCTGATGAAGGGCAGCGTCAGTCCGATGACCGGCATCACGAACAGGCACATACCCACATTGATGATGACCTGAAAGATAATGACACTGGCCACGCCGATGCAGGCATAGCCCTCCAGCCGGGTCTTGGCGTGCCGCGCCACATACAGGCACCGCAGTATAATGACCGTCAGCAGCGCCAGCGTCAGCAGGCAGCCCACCAGCCCCAGCTCCTCACCGATCACGGAGAAAATAAAATCCGTGTGCCGGTGCGGCAGGCTGGACGCCGCCTCGCTTTGGGTCTGCGTGCCGCGAAACAGCCCCTGCCCGAATATCCTTCCGCCGCCCAGTGTCAGCAGGCTCCGGGTCTGCTGCCAGCCGGTGTTCAGCGGGTCATAGCTGTGGTCGAACAGAACGATGAACCGGTTTTTCATGTAGGTATCCAGCAGGTCCAGGTCCCACATGGCGTAGAACAGCAGTCCCGCCGCGCCGCCGCCGATCAGGAACCACCGCAGCGCCACCCCCGCCACAAAACACATACACGCGAAGATGAACAGGAACACCAGCGCACTGCCCATGTCGGAGGATATCTTGTAGTACAGCGCAAAGATCACGCCGAAGTGTGCCGCCAGCATGACGATGGAGGAAATCGACCGCAGGTCCCGGTTCTCCTTCAGCCACGCCAGCTGTTTCGCCAGCACGATAATAAACGTCAGCTTCACGATCTCCGCCGGCTGCACCTTCACCGGCAGGAACGGGAACTCCAGCCATGCCTTGTTGCCGGTATCCCCGGCAATGCCGAGGGGCGTTGCCAGCAGCAGGATGAACACCACGCCTACCAGGAATATCCACTTCCAGTACTTCGCCAGCTCGTTCAGGTCCACCTGCGACACCACGATATACAGCACCGCCCCGATGCACAGCGCCGCCGCCTGTACCAGCACCAGCTTGCTGGTGTGCATATAGTGTGTGGCGCTGGCGATCATCAGTATGCCGAACAGCGACGTGCCGATGCACAGCGCCAGCAGGACAAGATCGGCCTGTCGGAACACGTCGTTAAAAAGCTCCCGTATCCGTCGCAGCATGGCGGCACCTCCCTTCCCTCGCCTTTCCCCCGCACGGCGCACATATCCGTTCCTCTGCGGCCGCATACAGCGCATCAAGCCCGCAAAAAGCGAAAGAGAATGTATAGCAAACGTATCGTAAATGTATCATGAATGTACCATAAGTGTACAGCGAAAGCGCACAAAAAGCACGCGCTTTTCCGGCGTGTCAAACGCCGGTCCCACATAGTGTACCACGATTTCCCCGCCCTGTAAACCACCATACTTCTATCAAAAATGTTACTGTTTCCGCCCGCTGCTTTCACAGCCCAGCCACCGTTTTCACAGCCCGGCCACCAACAGCGCTATCACCGAAAGGCCCCCCACCGCCAGCGCATAGGGCGTTGCCGCCCGTATAGTGGTCAGGTTCGAAACGCCCGATCCGGCGGTGGTCATCAGCACTGCGTCCGCATAGAAGCACAGACTATATCCCAGGGTAACGCCGCTCATCACCGCGGCGATCATCAGCGGCGCAGCCACCCCGGCAGCCAGTCCCATCGGGATGAACACAGGAATAGCGATGGTCATCACCGCCCAGCAGCCGCCCACAGCGAACACCGTCATACCCACCAGCACAAACGCCAGCGGCGCGATCAGGCAGCGGGGCACTTCCCCTCCGATACCGTTGATGAGAATATCAAACAACCCCAATGTACGGTTGGTGTCGCTGAGCATCAGGCCAAAGCCCACCACCACAGCGATGGTGGTCATACCCTTAACACCGGAAAAGAAGTGGGCAAAGTATTCTCCCACCGTCATACGCTTCTGTATCACATACAGCAAGAACTGCACCACCAGGCACACGATGATTCCGTGGAGCAAATCATTGTCAAACAGCACTGTGCCGCCCACCAGCGCCGCCAGCGGGACAACAGCGTTCCAAGCAGAGGAGACATTGTGCTCATCCACCTCGTCAATATCCACCAGCTTCTCACCCTTCTCTCCCGGTTCAAAGGCAGCGCCGCCGGAGGCCACCCGGTGATATGCCTGACGAAGCACGCCCACTTTCGGAAACCAGCCCAACGCCAGCAGCAGACTTACCAGCATCATCGCCAGCGGATAAAACATGAAGGGCACCGCCTGAAGGTAATCCGTGAACCCCAGGCCGAAGTCGGAGATCAGGCCCACGCTGAAGGCCGTCCAGCTGGTAAAGGGCACCGTCACGCACAGGCAGCAGGCCATAATGTTGGTCTGCATCGCCAGGTGCTCCCGGGGCAGACGGTTTTTATCGGAGACATCCCGCAGGCAGATGGTGGTAGTCAGGGCATTCAGATACTCGTCCACGAACATGATCACAGACAGCAGCCACGCCAGCAGCAGCGTTTTGCGGGGCGTGTTGGCCGCCTTCGCCAGCAGATCCCGGAAGCCCATGAGCCCGCCGGAAGCCTGAAACAGCGAGATCATTCCGCCAAAGCCCAGAATACTGCACAGTGCAAACTGATAGGAGCTGTTGCCCAGTGTAGTATACATGGCGTCGATCAGCCCAGTGAAAAAATGCTGGCGATGGACCAGCAGCACGGCCAGCAGGGTAGCCAAGACCATTGCATCTGCCATTTTGCGGGTCTTTAGAGCATATACGATCAAAAACGCCAACGGCAGGAACGCCATAACAGTATGCAGCACAGAAACATCTCCCTTCTCACACAGAGTATAGCAAACTCCAGTGAAAACCGCAACTGCGCATGAAAAAGCCGGCCTGGTGGCCGGCTTTTCATGCGTCGCTTATACAGACATTCTTTTCACACCGGGGTTCTCCCGCATAAAGGCCAGTGCTTCATCATGGGTGATCGGCGGCTCAAGCCGGACGGTGATTTCCATACGAAGGCAGCCGTCCTGACGGGTGAGGCTGCTCTCTGTCACCTGGCCGCGGTGCTGCTTCAGCAGCTCGTCAAAACGGGCCCGCAGCTCATCCGTATCCTCCAGCTCCACCAAAATTTCCTGTGTCGTGAGGGCGTCCGCCCCCACAGGGAAGCGGTGAAGAATGATTTGGATGGCAACGAGGACAGCCGCCTCGAATAGGCCCAGCCAATACATACCGGCACCCACAGCCATACCGATGGCGGCGGTGCCCCACATGCCGGCAGCGGTAGTCAATCCGCGGATAGAGTTGCCATTTTTGAATATGACACCGGCACCCAGAAAGGATATGCCGCTGACCACCTGGGCGGCAATGCGTGCAGGGTCGGCGCCGCGAAGACCATCCAGCGTAACACAGTCCAGGAAAGCGTATTTTGAGACGATCATAAACAGCGCGGAGGTACAGGCAATGATGCAGTGGGTACGGATGCCCGCCTCCTTACGGCGCTTGCTGCGCTCCAGGCCCACCAGCGCGCCCAAGGCGGCAGACAGCAGCAGGCGAATGAGAAATTCCAGATTGTCGTAAATAGTCAGGGTCGCTTCGGGCACATATTGCGTCAGTCCGGAAAGCATAACAGTCTCCTTTCAGCGGCACAGGCCGCAGGTATGGTACAGCAAGTATAGTGTGCATCGCCGTTTCTTATGCGGTATAGCGGCATTGGTCGGTAATAGCCTCCTTCAGCCGCCGCAGCGTCGGATCGTCCAGATCCCGGGGATAGGGCAGATCCGTCAGATCAAATTCACAGATCGTACTGTCCGGGTGCATGACAATGATCCGCCGCCCCAGCAGCAGCGCCTCCTCCAGCTGGTGGGTGACCAGCACGATTGTGCGGGGCAGCTTCTCCTGAATGGCCAGGAGTTGGCTCTGCAGCTCCGCGCGGGTCAAAAAGTCCAGGGAGGCAAAGGGTTCATCCATCAGCAGCAGTTCCGCCTGCCCCGCCAGCACCCGGGCCAGGCCCAGACGCTGCTTCATACCGGTGGACAGCTCTGCCGGCGTCAGGTCGGCGTAGTCCTCCAAGCCCACCAGGCGCACGAATTCGCTGGCGCGCTTATAGCGCTCCTCCGGCGTTTTCCCCACGCCGCAGGCCATGGCCACATTCCGCTGCACGCTGGTCCAGGTGATGACATAGGGATCCGGACTAAGCATGGCACTGTGCCACCCCTCCGGAATCCGTATCGTCCCGGTGTCAGGCATCTCCGTCCCCGCCAGCAGCTTCAGCAGCGTGCTCTTGCCGCAGCCGCTGCGACCCACGATCACGGTGATCTCTCCGGCAGGAATGGTCAGCGACAGGTCGCGCAGCACCTGTCGGGTACGGCTGGGCCGCGTCTCGCCGGTCAGGACGATATCCGTGCTGTAGGCGGTATAGGCCTTATCCACATGGTCAAGAACAACTGCGTCCATAGCGATACCTCATTTCCTCGTTTCGGCCGCCGGGCAGATGGACGGCACGGCTATCATAGCCCCGGCGGCAAGGCTTGTCAAGCGCTGCCGTCAGCCCAGCATTCCCAGTATCTCCTGTAGGCTGAAATTCTCCCGGTAATAGTCCAGCTCGCCGGCGATCAGCTCGTCCAGCACGCGCATACCCAACACCTCCACCGGCGCCCTGTCGTCCGTCAGAAGGCAGTCCCCACCGGTGTAGACCGTCAGATCGGCGGCCACCTCCGCCATCATGGCGGCGTAGTCTCCGTCGGTCAGCGCTGCGCGGCTGGCGGCAAAGCGCTCCGGCAGGCTAGGCGCGTTGGTGCAGAACACCTCCGTATTGGTGTTTCCAGGCACATCTGCCAAATAGGTGTACGCGAACACGCTGGCCATCGTATCGCAGAGGTACTGGTTGATGGAGCCATCCTCGCGGGAGGTCATGTTCAGGTTCACCACCATGACGCCCTCCGGCTTCAGATGCTCCGCCACCGCCGCGAAGAACTCCCGGCTGGACAGCTGAAACGGAATGGTGATGTCCTGATAGGCGTCCACCATGATCACATCAAACTTTTCCTCCGACGCGGTCAGGTAGGCCCGGCCATCGGCTACGGCCACCTCCACCTCCTCCGGCAGGCCAAAATAGGTGCGGGCGATATCAGCGATCTTGCCGTCGATCTCCGCGCCCTGCACGGTCATGCCCGGGAAATAGCGGACGCAGTATCCGGCGTAGGTGCCGGAACCCATGCCCAAGATCATGGCGCTGCGGCCTGTGTTATCGGTACCGTCCATACCCGCCATACAGGGGGCTGCCAGCGCGTAGTCGTAGTACATTCCGGTGAGCTTACCGTCCTTGTTCTGCACCGACTGTACACCGAAGAGCACATTGGTGGAGAGCGTGGTGGTGTGGTCATCATCCTTGACCTGGAGGTAGTTGTAGATGGACTCGTCCTCCAGGGCCAGGTCGCTCTCCCAGAATGCGAAGCTGTAGGTGGGCAGCGCAAAGCACAACCCCGCCACCAACACCATCGCAATAATACCGGTGACCGTCTTCTTCCGTTCAAAAGTGAAGTAGACAATACCGATAGCAGCCAGCACACCCGCAAAGATCAGGAACGTGGCCGCCGTACCCACCGCCGGGATGGTCAGGAACGTGGGCACAAAGGTACCGATGATGCTGCCGATGGTGTTCAGCGCATTTAGCTGCCCCACGGTCTTACCGGTGTCATCCAGATTGTCCACTGTAAACTTGGTCAGGGACGGTGTTACGGTGCCCAGCAGCACACAGGGGAAGGCGAAGATCACCAGGCAAGCTGCCAGCGCCGCCCAGACCAGAAAGTTCTTCGTTACGAACGTGGCCAGCAGGAAGGATATCCCGGCGATCATCCATCGGCCCGCAAAGGGTATCAACGCGATCCAGATCGCGGCGATGATGACCCGGCCATAGAGTCGGTCCGGCGACTTGCTCTTGTCAGCCATCCGTCCGCCCCAAATGTTGCCCACAGCCATAGCGACCATTATAACGCCGATAATGACCGTCCAAACGATTTGAGATGAGCTGAAATACGGCGCCATCAGGCGGCTGGCGCCCAGTTCCACCGCCATGACGGACATTCCCGCGAAAAACTCTGTCAGGTATAAAAACCACTTACTATGAGTCAGCTTTTTCTCCATGGTACAAGGTCCTCCTTATAATACGCTTCTGTCCACCACGGAAACTACAAATGGTTCTCCCTGGATCGCCTTGTATTATAGCGTAGCATGACCGTTTCCGCAAGTACCTCTCTGTTTTCATGGCCTTCCCGCTGTTCTTCAGCTGCGCAGAAAAAGCCTCCGTTTCCGGAGGTTTTCTCTTATTTTGTGTCAGCTTTCTCGGATCGTTCTTGACAGAGAATAACGAAGCCGGTATGCTGATAGCAACGGGAGGTGCAGCGCCATGATGGATGGAAATATCATATTATCCGTAGCGAAGGCCATGGAGGTCCTGCAAATTCTGAGTCAGGCCGAAAGTCCGCTGTCACTGAAGGAGCTGGCCACCCGGTGCGGATACCCGAAGAGCACCGTATTCGGCCTGCTGACCACCATGCGGGCCTATGACGTGGCAGCGCAGACGCCGGACGGAAAATACACGCTGGGCCTGCGGCTGTTCGAATATGGACGTCAGGTGGAACGGTCCTGGGACATCTCACTGGTGGCCCGCCCCTATATGGAGCACCTGTGCCAGCGGACCGGAGCGTCCGTCATGCTCTCGGTGTGTGAGGGCGGCAGCGTGATCACCCTGGACCAGGTGGAGACCCGGGACAATCTGCGCGTCGTGTCGGATATAGGTTCCCGGCTGCCAATCTACTGTACGTCGCAGGGCAAGGTCTTTCTGGCACATATGTCCCGCACCAGTGCCGAGGCGCTGCTGCGCGCGCAGCATATGACCCAGTTCACCCCGCACACCATCACCGATCTGACCGCGCTGATGCAGGAGATCGATCTGTGCCGTACCGACGGCTACGCCATTGAAAACGGCGAATACAAGATCGGCCTGCGCTCCATTTCCGCACCGGTCTATACCGTGGAGGGCAAAGCACGATACACCGTTGGCGTGATCGGTATGTTCCGCAGCACCCGTTCCGATGAATTCCTTGCGGCGGTGGAACAGGTCTGCGCCACCGCGTCCATGATCTCCACTGCGCTGGGCTATCGAAAAACGGAGGAGCTTTTGTAAGCCATACCTCCGCCGTTATCGGCGCACTGGAGAACGCACTGCACATGATCGCTGCCGAGGGTCACGGCTGAGCCGCGTATGCCTTTGCAGCGTTTCCGGCAACGGCGAAAACGGCTTGTTTTCCAGTCAGTATCCTGATGGGTAATGAGAATGTGCCGAATGGACTGCGGTGCAATACCCGGCCATGCCATCTTCTCCGCCAGCCGTTCGTAGTTATAGCCGGCGTCGATCATGATGGCAGTCCCCCCGCCTGTCTTCAAGACGCTGTCTGCTCTTTTCTCACCTTTTTCGCCAAATACCGCAGCAGCAAAAACGCACGTCCGGCCCAGTCAGGCCGGACGTGCGTATATTCTCAGGCCTCACAGGAAGCGAGACCCGGTCAAAGCGCAGTCCCTTTTTTCGGTACGAACAAACCACGCATATCGGCACGCTCCAGCTCCAGCAATGCTTTCTTCCTTTGGATGCCACCGCCATAGCCGGTAAGGCTGCCGTTTGTACCCACCACACGGTGGCACGGGATCATGAGAGAGATCGGGTTATGCCCCACCGCGCCGCCCACCGCCTGTGCGGACATTTTGGCCAGTCCCTGCTGGCGAGCCGCTTCAGCGGCGATCTCTCCGTAGGTCATGGTCTTTCCATACGGTATCGTCAGCATGATGTCACAGATACGCTTACGGAACGGTGTGGTATCATAGCGCAGCGGCGGCAGAAACCCCGGTTCCTTACCGGAAAAATAGATATCCAGCCAGCGACCGGCCTCTGCAAACAGCGGGTGTTCCCTTTGTGCAGTCACTTCTGGCAGAACGCTACCAAAATACCTCTGCCCGTTGAACCATAGACCAACGAGCGCCTCATCGTCGCAGGCCAGCGTGATCCTACCCAGCGGCGACATATACTCGGATGTCCAGATCATCTCTTTCCCTCCAATCTCTTTTTCGGCTTATGATCTTTCAGCTCCGGTATCGCTCCACCGGCCACCGCCCACAGATACAGGCTCGCCACGCTGCCATACGGGCTAAACCGACGGCGGTATATCTCAAACCGCTTACGGTCAATGCTGCGGTGGTGATAGAGCATCCGCAGCCCGCGCTGGATGGCCAGATCGTCATAACTAAACACATCGGGCCGCTGCATACAGAACAGCAGGATCATCTCCGCCGTCCAGATGCCAACACCCTTCAGACTGCTCAGTTCGCGGATCACCTCTCCGTCCGTTTTCTGCCATATGCCGTCCAGATCAAACGCACCGTCCCGGGCCTTTTGCGCCAGATCTGTGATGTATTCCGCCTTACGGAAGGTCATACCCAGGGCTTGCAGTTCAGGGACTCCCGCCGCAAGGATGCTCTCCGCGTTCACCTCACCCAGCGCATCCCGCATCCGCTGCCAGATGGTCGCCTGCGCCTTAGTCGATATCTGCTGGCCGATGATATGATGGACAATGGCAGAGAACAAGTCCGTATCCACGGCACGGTCGATATACCCAATACGGTCAATGACTTCACCAAGCCGCCTGTCTTTCTGCCGCAGATAGGAAAGCTCTGTTTCCCCGTATTCGAAATACACCGCTGTCACCGTCCTTTCATCTTCACATACAGGCAGGCACCGCCGCTAAACACCGTGAGACTATGATCGGATACAGTTCCCATAGTGCGGGCTGCGCTCTGACACAGAGTATACCATCCGCCCCCGCTGTTTGCAACCACCGGTCCAGTTATCGTCAAACCCACCTCAAACGATACGTTGGTTTCACGTTTTCCAGTCGGCTGCCTATCGACAACATCCGCTTCGGTCAGCCGGAGACACCGATGTACTTGAGGCCATTCTTATCTCACCGTACCGTACCGTTTCGTTCCACTCGATCTTCACGATCTGCATTTTCATTCTGTCGTCGCCGACCTTGGTGGGGAAGCGGAAAACCTGCTGACAGATGAGTCCTTCAGATCATGGTACGCCCGACTGGATTCGAACCAGCGGCCTACAGAGTCGGAGTTATCAGGCCGTCAAGCCGCAAACCGTTGCGGCCCAAGGGTACGGTGGGTATTGCACAAATTTGCGTTAATTTGCAAGAAAAGCCGGGAGGTCTTATGGGACAAGCCCTCCCGGCTTTTTCGCGGTAGTAGTCAAATAGCAGTCTGTGTGCCCCGCAGGTCATGCGGCTCAGATGCAGCGGCTCTCGTTTTCAGCACACACGAACCGCATACTTCACACGATTCCCGTACTGTGTCGATTTGAGCAGTCCCAGTTTTTCAAACTTCAACACAAAGCTGCGGATCGTCGCGTAAGCGGCGTTCCCGAAGTCCTTTTCCAACTGCTTGGTGGAAAACTCCGCGTCACCGTAAGCGGACAGAACAAACTCCCACAGTGCTTTCTCCTTCTCAGTGACCTGTCCGTGGGACAGGGCGATCTGAAACGCCACGGTCGTCTGTGCGGTCGGAAGCACCCCGTTCAGCTTATGATAGCGGAGTGTACCCTGAATTGCAAGGTCGAAATCAGGTTTTTGATAATTTTCAATGTATCGCCTTACTGCCTTTTTCCGGACGATGAAAACCGGAAGTTCTCCGTCTACTATATGGAGCTGGCTCCCGGCAGCCATTGGCAGTCGGAGCCGCATCTGCGGGGTACCACCGAGTTTGTCACCCTTTTCGCCGGTGCAATCGAAATCACGGCTGATCAGAAGGCCATTGTCGTTCAGGCGGGCGAAAGCGTCCGCTTTCAGGGCGACACCACCCACGCCTACCGCAACATCTCCGACCAAACCACCATTCTGCACATGATCCTGTATAACCCGTAAAAAGGCGCGAGCCGCTGTATTGCAGCGGCTCGCACCTTTTCTCTCAGTCGTCTATCTCTGCCTCGTGCTTGAGGATCGCGCCGGTTGCCGCGTTGATCTCGTAGCTGTATTCCATATTGCCGGACTTGAACTCGACCTCATAGACGAGCGTGCCGTCCTCGTCGTCCAACTCGATCTCCATGTCATACGCCTTGTTCTCGCTCACGCCCGCGTGGTTCAGGGCGATGGACTTCGCCTTGGCGTGACCGATGTCTCCGGTGGGCACAGTAGGCTTTGCCGTCTCGTCCCCTACAGGGGCCGTGGTCAGCAAGTCCTTCTGCCCGCTGAGCACCTTCCCCGTGTAGGCGTCCACCAGATACTCAAACTCACCCCATGCTGTGTGCAGCTCCACCTCGTAGTGCGCGGGGAATTCGTCCAGCTCGGAATCGACCTCAGCCGTAACGGAATCAAGCGCCGTTGTCCCGGCATACTGCTCCGCGGCGTAAGCGGCGGCATCCTTACCGATGGGCATGGCGGGCGCGCCCGCTTCCGCCAGATCCTTCAGTTCCTCCACCGAGAGCTTTGCCAGCGCGTCAAACTTGAGTGCAGGGTTGATGGCGAGGACGCGGTTCACCAGCGCCGCCTTGCCGGTGGAAATATTGTTTTCCCGGGCCTGCTGCTCCCGCGCCGCATCCTGCGTCAGCGTCTGCGTCAGGACGGCGGCCTTCGCTTCGCTGGTCTGCAGCACACCGTCCACGGTGCTGGTCAGCTCCCGCTGGAGCTTTTCCGCACGGATGGTATCCTTGTCCTCCACCGAGATCATGATGGCGGAGGAAATGCTGTCGAGATAGCCGTTTCGTACGAGGCTCCCCACGATGGCGTTCACCGCCACATCCAGCTTTGCGCCCTTGAGGTCAGCACCGTTACTCATATCCGCCAGGATGGCTTTTGCGTCCTCGTTGAGCGGGGTACAGACGAGCACCTTTTCGCTCTTGCTGACCTTCAGCTCAATGCTGGGGTTCACATCCAGCGACACCACGGACGCCACCGCGTGGGCCTGCTGATAGAACACGCCTCCGCCGCACAGCAGCATCACCGCGAGGCAGGCAGCCACAAGCGTTGTCCATTTTCGATTTACCGTTTTCTTTGTTGTCATGGGAATTACCGTTCCTTTCCGCGCTTCACAGCGGGAGAGAACGCCGCTCATATCATCCGGCGCGGTCTTTTCCACCGCCGAAGCCAGACGCTGCTCCATTTTTTCATTGGTCATCGGGCGTCATCTCCTTCCAGACAGCTTCGCATCTTCTTCAATGCTCTGTGATATTTCGACAGGACGGTAGGAAGCGGCAGCTCCAGCAGCGCCGCGATCTCCCGGTGCTTCATACCCGTGACCGCGTGGAGCAGCACGATGCGCCGCTCCTCCTCGCCAAGGCTTGCCAATGCGCCTTGCAGCAGCGCGCGCTCGTCGGCGTCCAGTCCGCACTCCCGCGCGGGAATGGCGTCCCATTCCTCCTCGCTGAGGGCGGCATGGCGTTCCTCCCGCCGCAGACTCATCAGGCACAGGCTGCGGCACACCGCCAGCAGCCAGCCCATGGGGGAACCGGTGGGGCGGTACTGCGCCGCGCAGTCCCACACCTGCACATAGACATCCTGCGTGAGATCCTGCGCATCGTGGGCGTTCCTGAGGTAGGACAGCGCAAGGCCGTACACCGCCGGGCGCGTGCGCCGGTACAGCTCCGCCAAGGCGTCGCGGTCATTCCCGGCAATGCACCGCAGCAGCCGCTGCAGCTCACGCCGCTCCTCTGCCGGCGCATATTCGGTTGTCATCAGCATACTGAGCATGGGCTTTTTCTCCTGTCATCCGTGTAATGCACGGAAAGGGCATTTTATTGCATTTGGACTTAAAAACTTTTTTGATCAAGCTCCGCTGAGCCCCTCGTAAACGCGGACAAGCGCTGCTATCTCACAGATAAAGCGAGCTGTCAGCTCCCGTTTTTTCCTCCCCACCACGTCCTCTGCGGCGTTGTGTACCGCAATGACATACACCAGCCACGACAGGCCGCTGGCAATGCCCGCCACCTGTATCACCCGCTGTCTGGACTGGAAGAACGGCAGCATCGCCGCCAACGATGCCACGATGGGCAGTACCGTCACTGGCGTCTCATAGGTCACCACGGCAATCAGCAGAAATACTGCCACGATGGGTATCGCGGTGACCAGTTTACTCCAGTTGAATTTCTCCTGCAATAGGAAAAGCAGCAGCACGGCAATCTGGAAAAAGCTGCACAGTGCGCCGGAGCGTGCGTGGAGCAGCGTGTAGTGGATGGCGAAGATCTGGTTGGCCACCACCTGCCACAGCAAGATGGTACGCTTGTCATCCTGCCAGTAGCTGAGACCCATGGCGATCAGTGCGCCGAACCCTATGAGCTGGCAAAATACGTTCATCCGTCGTCCCCTTTAATGAAAAACGCCGCACACCCTGTCGGATGCGTGGCGAAAAATGAAGGCAATGCCCCAGAAAAATCCACACTTATTTTGGATTTTCATTGTACCATAGGACAGCCGTATTTGTCAATTGCGGCAAAGGACAACCTCCAAAAGCCATGGGCTTTTGGAGCGAGTGTAGTTGCCCGCAGGTTTTGTTGTACCTGCGTTCAACGGTATGTAGCCGAGGCCCAAGGACATTTCTCCTGAAGATTGTTGCAAATCTCCTGCATCGGAGCTGCATACTCCCGCAATTCTTGGGGCATGGAGGCAACGCCTTCCACAATAATGTGTCTTTGCACCGGTTGCCAAAACACTTCTGCCAGGCAACCCTACATGGCGTCCCAATTTTCTCCGAAGTAGTCCAGAAACCCAAACGTCTTGCGGATGCGCTGGTGTAATGTATCGCAGTCCTTGCAACCATCCTAACGAATCGTTTCTCACATAGCGCAGGACTGCTCATCCATTACTTTCATACTCACGCACCGCTATACTATAAGGTGATGTCAAGCAAACTGTAAGACCATCCGTTATGATGAGATTGCTCTTAAAACCATATGGAATTCTCATGTTTTGTTCCTCCTAAAAACAAGAATTCCCATGCCATCATCTCAGTCAGGAGATAAAACATGGAAATATAGTATCTTTTCTATGTCTGTTCTGCACAATTTTCAGGTTCGATTCACGTTGTATTCATATCAAAAAAGCAAAAGTTGCGTATAACAGATGTTATACGCAACTTTTGTCTAATTTGTAACTACCCGCAACCGTAGTTGTTTAGGCAGAGTGATGTTCGCCAGCGTCTGACCGTACTTGGCAGTCAGGCCGGTGGGAACGGTGTAACTCGGCGTCGCCTTTGTGATACTTGCGCCGTGCGTCACGGTGAGCACGGGCAGGCTGTAGTTTTCGCTCTCTGCCGCCTTGGTGGTGAAGGTCACTGTGTTGGCTTCCTCCACATTTGCGCTGTTGTAGACACAGCTGCCTCTGACGGTAGGAAAGGTATCGCCCGCGTTCACCTTGGCGTTGTCCTTGATCTGCACCGTGGCGGTTTCGCAGGTGTCCTTTCCGTCATAAACCTTGGTGAAGGTGCTGCCGTGGTGAATTCCAGATCAGCCGCGGTCAGCGTTTTCTTGCCGATGGAGAAATTCTCGGTTTTGTCCGTAAACTCATAGTTGCCCATTGCCTTAACGGTCACGGAACCGGCGTTCTCACCGGCATTCTTGTTTTCACCATAGGTGACGGTATAATCTTGACCTACTACCAGCGTGGTCTCTCTGACTATCACAGTTACCGTGGGTTTGATCTGCCCGCCGGTGTAGGTCGTGTCACCGCTCAACGTTACCGTCGGCTCGGTGGTGTTACGCGCGATGGTGAACTTCCACCTCTCCGCTGTCAGTTCGGAGGCGGTAGCATAGTTCGTGCCCTCGATCACGGCGATCTTGACGGTGTAGGTGCCCGCATTGGTGGGATTCTGCACTTCCCTGCCGTCCCGACCGAATTTGACCGAGACATCGCCCATGCCGGTGATACCGGTGTTGGGCGCGATGGCTGCAGTCTTTGCTTTACCGTTATAGATTAAATCAGTCGGAGCGGTGAAGCTGAAGTTCTCCGCCGTGGGCGTAGCTTTTTCGATGCTATACTCCACACTGGCGGTCTTGGCATTTTCACCCTCGCCCAGCGTGATGCTGGTGGTATAATCGCCCGCGTCGGCGGGGGCGGCGGTCAGAGTTTCATTGCCCTTTTTGTAGGTGATAGTGGGTGCGGTCACACCGGGAATGGAGCCTGTCACCGTGGTGGCTTTTCTCTCTTTTTCATGCAGCATGATTATACACCGTACGTTAACGTGCGATGCAAGACCTTTTTACATTTCGGAGAGCATTTTATGAAAAAAGGACCGCGACTTATTTTCCGCCGGAGAGTTAGCGCGGGTGCAGGGTATTACCCGCCGTGCTATTCTCTGTTACGAGGAGCATAGCCTGATTTCCGGGCTTTTTACTTGTAGATACAATCAAAAAATGCGTAAGTCCAAAAACATCCGGACTTACGCATTTAACTGGGTCTTTTCAGAGAAGGCGAAGACGCCTTTTGGCGTCCTCGCTTTCCAGAGAGAATCGTATTTCTTTGTCCTGTTGGCATGTGCCGGAGATTCAAGGTGGTGGTAAGAAGAGCATTTGTGTTGTGAAGGAGGTGCCGATAGATCCGGGCGCACCTGCCAACAGGAACGAAGAAACGCAAAATGAGTTTTACTTCGCAGCCTTGGCGGCCTTGATGGACTCGATCAGCTCGGGAACGACCTTGAACAGATCGCCGACGATAC
>OGML01000329.1_pt1 | contig 51575 bp, 40 predicted proteins | sample 1572951 | NCBI WGS metagenome assembly OGML01 (sample SAMEA2581883, study PRJEB24529) | metagenome | biome: Human gut stool | place: China | collected 2011 | reverse complement strand
TGAGGCGGAAGTGGGGACAGGAAAAACTCACGCATATATCCTTGCACTGACGGTATATAACATTTATTTGGGCAGGAAGGTTCCGGCGGTCATATCCACATCTACCATAGCTTTACAGAAAGCATTGACAGAGGAATACATACCGCAGATATCCGGCATTCTTTTAGAACACCATATCATTGATAAACCATTATCTTTTGTGGTGAGAAAAGGAAAACAGCATTATGTTTGTGACTCCAGATTGAAGATATATGAGACAGCCATCATAAATTTGCAGAGAGAAGCGGACGCTGATCTGATACTGGAATTGGAAAGGCTGGGAGAGAATGGAGATGACAGGATTGATTTGGATGATGCAAGTCTGACACCTTATGTAAAAGGAAGAATCAATGTGTTTCACTGTAATAGGTCATGCCCGTATTCTGTTTTATGCAGATTTATGAATTTTAAAAAGAAGTGTATGACAGGCAGTTTTGATTTTCAGATTACGAATCATAATTATATCCTTGCCGATCTGATTGGGCAGAAACAGGGAAGAAAATCTCTTTTTCCGGGATATGGTGCAATGGTGTTTGACGAGTCCCACAAGCTGATAGACGCTGCCAGACAGATGTACAGCACAGTCTGGAATGAGCAGGAGGCAGAACTTATTGTGACTTTGAGTGAAGTGAGCAGAAGAAGTACAGCAGTAGATGAACTTAGTGTATTACGGAGTCAGCTTGAGGAATATAACAGGAAAATATTTGACAGGCTGTCAGGTGATTTGACAGGAAATCACACAAGAGAGGGAAGCAGGACTGAAATAACAATAGGTGTTATGGAAAAAAGTTATGTCAGGAACATGATAAAGATTTTAGAGCAGCTTCCCTTATCCTATCAGGAAAACAGCGGACAGAAAATGCGGATGCAGAACCTGAAAAGACGTTGTCAGGAGCTGGCAGACAAGCTGACGGTATTTCTAAACAGTGATAATTACATTTGCTGGATGGAAAAGAGGGAGAACAGCAGGCTTGCCCTGTGTGCGGTTCCTATGGAATTGGAGCAGATTTTATTTCGTGATATCTGGAGCAGAATGATACCGGTCATTGTCACGTCCGGCACAATGTCAGTCAGGGGCGATTTCAGACATTTTAATAAGATGACAGGGTTGTCTTTTGCTGCTTCTTCCAGAATCATGGAAACCAGCAAGCCGTCACCTTTTGATTTTCAGAGTAACGGTCTGCTCTATATACCGGAGCGTATGCCGTTCCCAAATATCCGTGATGACAGGTACATACAGGCGGTGATGGCGGAAATATTGCAGATTGTGTCTGCCACCCATGGGCATACCCTGATTCTTTTTACATCCTATTGGCTTATGGAGAAAGTGTTTTATGGTTTGAAGGAGCAGCTTTCCGATTATCCGCTGTTTCTTATGGGCAGAGGCAGACTGGATGTGATAAACAGATTCCGAAGAAGTGGAAACGGAGTATTGTTTGCCAGTGATAGTGCCGGAGAGGGAATTGATCTTGCAGGGGATATTCTTTCCAGCCTGATTGTGGTAAAACTGCCGTTCCCCGTGCCGGATCCGGTTATGGAATACCAGAGAAACCAGTACGAGGACTTCGACTTATACCGCAGGGACATCATCATCCCGGAAATGCTGATTAAACTCAGGCAGTGGTTCGGGAGGGGAATCCGCAGGGAAAAGGACACGGCGGTATTTTCTATTTTAGATAGCAGAGCATCCCTGCGTGGCAGATACCGTACAGAGATTTTGAACACACTCCCGACCATGCCGGTTACGGACAGGCTTATGGATGTGGCAGATTTTATTATAAGGAAGAAAGCGGACAGTTATTTTATGGATAAGGAGTGGAACGAAGAATGAAAATCATAGGGATTGCAGTGGGTGCTGTAACAGGCACCCTGCTTCTTATATTTCTGGTGGCTTGCATTGCCGTTGTCAGGGCTGGGAAATGTATGAAGGCGATGGAAGAAATGTGAAGTTTATAAAGGAATATCGAACAAGCTGGCTGTCATATAGTAAGATAAGCCAGTTTGCTGATTTTGGGAGTGAAAAATGGAGAATTGGGAAAAGCTGAAGTCTGCTGATATACGAACGGTTAAGCGGGATGAGCTTATAGATATTACAAGGATTCCAAAAGATGATTCAGACTGTGAAGATAAAGAAATGCAGATGAGAACTTTTTTAAGAAATATAAAGAACCCATATTGTTTTATGGTAGGGGATGTAATAGTAAAATCTTCTTTTACAGAAGAAGTTAGTCTGAAACAAAGACTGCGGGAACTGGCGGATGGAATATAGAATGAAAATTGCTATAAAGGTCTGGAAAAAGGAGAAGTTCTGTGCTAATATGTGTATAGGACTAAAGAAATAGAAATCACTTCTTATTTATAGCAGATTGTTCTGGCTAATATGAATAAGGAGTGTTTTTTATGCTGTCAAATAACTTATCTAAAACATATCTATGTGGTGGCTATCTTCGTTTATCCAAAGAGGATGATGATATTGCCAAAAGTGAAACTCTGCAAAGCAACAGTATTGAAAATCAGAAAGAATATATTGAAGATTATCTGCAAAGCAAACCGGAAATTAGGGTTGTAGATTTTTACATTGATGACGGCTACAGTGGTGTAAATTTTGACAGACCTGATTTTCAGAGGATGCTGCAGGACATTAAGGACAAGAAGATAAACTGTGTCATTGTCAAAGACCTGTCACGATTAGGAAGAAACTATATCGAGGTTGGAAAATATATTGAGAGGCTTTTTCCTTTTCTTGGAGTACGCTTTATAGCAATCAATGATAATTTCGACAGTGCTGATGATGCGGCATTATCGAATAATATAATTGTTCCCTTTAAGAATTTAATCAATGACGCATATTGCAGGGACATATCAATCAAAATCAGAAGCCATTTGGAAGTAAAGAGAAAACGCGGTGAATTTATTGGTGCTTTTCCAGTCTATGGATATATGCGGGGAGAGGATAAAAATAAACTGATTGTCGATCCGTGTGCGGCAGAGATTGTAAAAGAAATTTTTGCCATGAAAATGGAGGGAATGAGCCAACAGGCAATTGCCGATGAACTGAACCGTTTGGGAGTGCTCTCTCCGGCAGAATACAAGAAAGAGCAGGGGAGCGGATATAAGACGGTATTCCAGACACACAGCAGGGCGAAGTGGACTGCGGTTGCAGTTCTGCGTGTTTTGACAAATGAAGTTTACATGGGAACTCTGATACAGGGAAAGGAGAGTACCCCCAATTATAAAGTCAGGGTGAGGGAAAAGAAACCGAAGGAAGAATGGATTCGGGTAGAAAATGCGCATGAGGCAATTATAAGCAGAACTGATTTTGAACTTATTTCAGATATTTTACAGAAGGACACAAGGGTAAGTACAGGAAAAAGTGCAGTTTCTGTATATTCCGGTTATCTTGTCTGCGCGGACTGCGGATGCAGCATGGTAAGAAAAAAGGTTCGCAGTGGTTCTTTAGAATATGTATATTATGTCTGTTCTGGAAATAAGAAGGACAAAGATATATGCAGTAGTCATAGAATCAGTGAGAATACCTTGAACATGGCCATAACAAAGACATTGCAGCTTCATTTGAAACAATTGGGCGATTTACAGGAGAGTATTCGGTATATACGGGAGACATCCGGTAATTCAGATAAGATAAAAAAACTGGTGCTGCAGTCAGAAAAACGGAAAGAAGATATCGAAAAATATAACCGGTTAAAATTGGAATGCTATGAGGACTATAAAAAGGAACTGATTACGCAGGACGAGTATATGCTGTTTAAAAAAGAATTGGATAATAGAATTGAAGAGATTCAAAGGGCTATTACAGAATTAGGAAAGAAAAAAAGAATGTTATTGGATGGCGGATACGAAAAGGAAAGTTTACTAGAGAAATTTTTGACAAGTAAAGAGATAGAATTGAAGCGTTCCATATTAGTCCGCTTTATTAGCAGGATATATGTATATGAGGATCATCGGATAGAAATTATCTTTCGTTATCAGGATGAAATCAGGCAATTATTAGGGATAGTAGAAGAAATTAAGCAGGAAGTGGCGCTTGAGGAGGTGATTTGATGGCACGCACAGTCAGAAATCACCCGGTTCCGAGAGATAAGATGCAGGAAGAACGGGGAGCGGAACAAATACCTGAGGTTAAAACACAGGAAATCTCCGTTGGACTATATATTCGATTGTCAAAAGAAGACAGCGGAAAACATAATCAAAATACGGTAGAAAACCAAAAAGCGTTGTTAGAGGACTTTGTCAGAAGCAAAGCGGATATGAAAGTATTCGATGTTTATATTGACAATGGCTTTAGTGGGACGAATTTTGAACGTCCCGCTTTTCAAAAAATGATGGAAGATGCGAAAAGCGGAAAGATTAATTGCATTATTGTGAAAGATTTGTCTCGTTTTGGACGCAGTTATTTGGAAATAGGGAATTACTTGGAAAAGATATTTCCCTTCTTAAATATACGGTTCATTTCTGTAACAGACCACTTTGATACTTTTGCTGCAGCTTCTTCTGAAAGCGGCAGACCATTGACGAATGGGCTGGAAATACCGCTGAAAAATATTATCAATGAGGTGTATGCAAAGGATATTTCCAGAAAAGTAGGCTCTGCCATAGAAATCAAGAAAAAAGAAGGCAGATATGGCGGCGGAGTTGCACCCTATGGTTATCGGAAATCGAAAACTGTTAAGGGAAAATATGAAGTGGATGAGGAAGCAGCCAAGGTAGTGCGCTATATTTTTGGACTGCGCTCTGAGGGTTATGGATATTGCAGTATAGTAAAAATTTTGAATGAGAAGGAAATAAAGTCACCCAGTGCATACCGTTATGAAAAAGGAATCGTAAAGAACGAGAAGCTGAGGGATGTGCTTTGGAAAGCTTATGCCATAGAGGATATGCTTCGTGATGAAGTGTATTTGGGAAATATGGTACGGGGTAAAACGCATTCTGCTATGCACAAGGGAGAAAAGAGGCATCCTGTTCCGAGGGAGGAATGGATTGTTGTTCCGGGAATGCATAAGCCTATTGTATCTAAAGAACTCTTTGATGCGGTACAGGCTGTGAATGAAAAGAGAGCGCAGGAGCATAAAAAGAAATTGGAAAAAGCAAAAGAAAATCCGAAACGTGATAATGTGTTTAAAGGAAAAATCTTTTGTGGAGATTGTGGCATTACCATGGGGTGTAGTGTCGGCAAACATAACTCTAAGAGTTACTACTGCACAAATTACAGGGAGAATGGTGCAATGGGATGTGTGAAAAAGCATATCAGTGCAGGAAAATTAGAAAAGGCGGTAGCAGAGGCAGTTCAGATATATCTAAAAATGTTCTTAGAGAGCAGAGATATAATCAGGTCAAGAAACGGAAATATTGAAATCAGTAAGAAACGGATGGTACTTGAAAAGGAGATAAGAGATTTAGGACAAAAAGAGGTACAGCTTCAACAGAAATTGAGCAGCAGTTATCTTGACTATAAAGACAAATTACTTACGGTTCAGGAATATTTTATGCTCAAGGAAGAATATCAGAGGGCATTGGCACAGACTGATGAAGTCCGTAAAGAGAAAGAATTGCTTTTGCATGAAATGCAGGAAACTTATGGAGATAATCTGGAACTGTCTCAGGCTGCAGAGCAGTATGCAGGGCAGGATACGGTTACACAGGACATGATAGATTCTTTGATAGAACGGATAGAAGTATTTGCAGGAGGACGTATACATGTTATATTCCGATTCGAGGATGATTGCCGGAGGTTATTAGAGAAGAAAGAAGAGATGGAGGTCGGGGAATGAAAAAGTATACGATTGCTAAGTATATCCGGCTTTCTATGGAAGATTTAGATTTATGCGATTCTGAAGAAAAGGCTGAGAGTGTAAGTATCAGTAATCAGAGGAATTTTATCAATGTTTTTATGGAGCAAAAGGAAGAATTTAAAGGAGCAGAAGTCAGGGAATTTGTAGATGATGGATATTCCGGTACCAATTTTGACAGACCGGCGATGAAAGAGATGCTTCGGCTATGCAAGCAGGGAGAAATAAATTGTATTATCGTAAAGGACTTATCACGTTTTGGACGAAATTATCTGGAGGTTGGAGATTATTTGGAACAGATATTTCCTTTTTTGGGTATCCGCTTTATTAGTATCAATGATGGGTTTGACAGTAAAAATTTTTTCGGACAGACAGGTGGAATGGATGTAGCTTTCAAAAATTTTATTTATGAAATGTACAGCAGAGATTTGTCTGAAAAGGTAAAAAGCGGGGTTACAACCTGTATGAAAAGGGGAGAGTATTACGCAGGTTGTATGGTGTATGGCTACCAAAAATCGTCTGATGGTAAAAGAATGGAAATTGATGAAGGTGCAGCAGTCACGATACGGCGTATTTTTCGGGAATTGGCTGATGGAAAAAGTGCAAAAACTTTGGCAATTGAACTTAACGCAGAGGGAGTACCGACTAGACTGACTTATAAGCAGGCAAAGGGAGAGCAGCTTAATCGGCATTATAAAGCAGATATATGGAATCGTAACAAGATACATTCCATTATCCATAATCGGGTATATCAGGGAGATATGGTGTATCGAAAGGCTGTCCGCACAAGGGTTGGAAGTAAACGGAAGGTAACTCAGCCGGAAGAAAAATGGTTTGTGATACCGGAACATCATGAGGCGATTGTCAGCCGGGAACTTTTCAAAAAAGCAAATGACAGTATCAGAAAAAGAAAAACAGCAGAATATGACCGTTCTTCCGTCCACCGGGGGATTGTCTTTTGTGGATGTTGTGGAAATCGGCTAGAACTGCGGAAAACCAAAACACCATATTATCTATGTAAACGAAGAAACTTGCTGGATGATGCGGCGTGCAATGAACTTCGTGTGGAGAAAGAGCAGATTGAGAGGACAATATGGACTATCTGGCAGGAACATTGTCGGTTGTTTGCGACAATTCCTGTTGCGAGTCTCTATGAGCAGCAGATTGAGAAGCTGAGGAAGCAGGAAAAAATACTAAAGCAGAGTTTAGAGCGTTTTCCGGCTGAAAAAATCAATTTGTATGAACAGTTCTGTTCCAGCAGGGTAAAGCAGGATATGTTCTTGAAAGAAAAGGACCAATTGAGCAAACAGGAAGAAGTGGTACGGAAAGAAATAGAGAAAGTCTCCGGACAGATTGATATGCTGGAAAAAAGACAAAAGAATTATCAGTGTGCTGCTGATCTTGTAGAAAGGTATAGAACAAGTGAAGCATTGACAGAAGAATTTATGAGTGAGATGGTAGAGAAAATCGTAGTGTATGAAGACAAGCGGATAGAAATTGTCTGGAAGTATCGGGAAGAATTTGAAGAAATATTGTAAGAATCTGAAAAGAGGAAGCCTAAGGAAGCAGAAAGGCTTCTTCTTTTTGTATATTATCTATCCATAGTTAATATTTTAGATGTCAATAGTAGGAAAATATTGTATAATATATATGTATTTTTTGACAACGGAGGTATTAATCTATGGCACAGATGACGTATATAGAGAAAGATTATTTCGAGAGATTATTTGACATGGAAATGGGTTATGTATTAGATTTCACAAATTATACATATCAAAGATTCGTTGCTGATACTATTAATATAGATGTTTATAAAAAGTATCATAATTTATCCAAGGCAAAAATCTTAAGAGCAATTATGGATGATTATGATAATGTTATTGTTGGAAAATTGTTACTTGGACTAATGCAATATATGCAGGCAAGAAAACTTGTGACAGATGAGAAAAATGAAATCTTTCAGAAATGCTCTCAAATAGGGTATCGCTTAATCGGAAAGAAAATTTCTGAGAAATCGGTTGATACTGTAGCTGAATCTCCCAAAAAAGAATTTGATTTTAAAAAGTATCTTGATGAACTTAAAGAGTTGGCAGATTATCATGATAATCCGCAAGCAAGAGGATATCAATTTGAGAGATATTTAAATAGGCTATTCAAAGATTGTGCGTTAGAGCCAAGAGAAAGCTTTAGGATTAAGGGAGAGCAGATAGATGGAAGTTTTGTTTTAAGGAATGATATATATTTATTAGAAGCAAAATGGACGAACAAGTTAACTGAAAAAAGTGATTTAGTGGTATTTAATGAAAAGGTATCTTCAAAATCAGGCTTTACAAGAGGGCTATTTATTAGTTTTGCTGGCTATAGCAATGATGCAGTTGAAACATTATGTAATGGTAGAAAAGTTAATATAGTGTTAATGACAGTACAGGAGTTGGCAGTAGCCTTAACAAGGGAAATGAATATTTCTACTGTGATATGGAACAAGGTTAGGGCATTAGCAGAAGAGGGAAATTATAATAAGTTGGTATTTGAGATGTGAGTTATAACACCAAGGTATGGGATAGCAGTGGAGTATGGCTAAAGTGGTACTACAAATTGTAACTGTGCTTATGCAAATTTTCTTTAGAAAACTGTTTTCGGTTCAAAATCAGCAGACACTAATTGAATAATCTACAAATGAATTATGAGGAGAAGCAGTAATGATAAGACGAGAGAACGTGATAAAAAGATTTATAATGGGAATGAGCGTACTCACTGCATACATTTATTATACAGGAAATTTGAATATGCATGATATAAATATTAGTGCAGAACAATTTATGTGTGATTTGCTGAATATTCTTTATAATATGGATTTAAAAAATGCAAATAATGTCACATATAATAATTCGGGATATGACTTGATCAGCGAAAATAAAAAAATAATTATACAGGTAACAGTTACGGATACACCAGAAAAAATAATACGAACACTTAATACTATTAAGCATAAGGTATTTGAATACTCAGAGTGGACGGAGAAACTTAGAGAAATAAGAGTGCAAAAAAAATTAGATCCGTCGACATATACTTCTAAAGTGCAAGACGATGAAAAGAAAATTAGGTCTAAATTGGCGGAGAATGTGAATTTAAATGATTATACATTATATTTTATGGTAATGAAGCAAGACGCAACCATGCAGAGAAAATATAAGGGTGAGAATAATCAGGGGTATGTGTGTATAGATGAAGTTAATTTTGACAAAAAGAATATTTGGGATTTCAGCACGCTTATTAATAAAGTTAATAGTATATCGGAAATTTCCAGCAATGGGGAAGATGATTTATTAACTGAAATAAATCATTTTATGGATAAAAATATCAATGTATTTGGAATGTTATCTGAACATGGAAATAGCCTTAACAATAAGGTTAAATCTATTATTAAAGAATATGCAGATAATTTTACAGAAAAGTTATTTCGACATAGATATGTTAGGAATAGTAAGGTTACATTAAATAGATTGTTTGTAGAACCTAAAATGAAAGTTAAAGAGTATTCTTTGGACAATTTTATTGTTATATTGGATAATTTTTTGTGGAATGAAACAAAGAAAAGAATATTGTTTATTGAAGGCGATGCAGCAATTGGAAAGACAAGTCTAGTTTCATATTTGTGTTATCACTATTTAGAAAAAGATGATATAAGTAAAGCAGTTTTTCTTAATAGTGATTTAGTGTGCGTAAGATTACGTGAACTAGATTTTTCCGATCGGAATAAAAGTATTCAAGAGATTTTATTAGAATATTTAGGCTTTGAAACAATGGAAAAGTTTAAGACTCTATTCGCTGATTGTATTTTGATTCTAGATGGTGCAGATGAAATGAGCATGATTGAAGGAATACATAGTACGGGAATGGAGGACTTGATTGTTTCCATTAGAAAAATATTTAAGAATAACAAAATAATTATAACTTCTAGACCACAATTTATTGATACAAGAAGATTTGATGCAAGAAATTTTAGCATTGAAAAGGCAGAAATTTTGCATTTTGATAAAGAAAAGAGAAAACAGTGGTTAGAAAAGTATGAGAGCTGTGGGGAGAGTGTACCTGAAAAAACAAAAGAATATATAATAAATATAGATGATAATGTAGCATCAGGAGTAGCCGATACACCTTTGGCACTATATCTTTTGGTTGCATGTGATATGCGAGAGGAACTTCAGGGAAATGTGTGGGCTTTATATCATGAAATATTTCATAATGCAATCATTAACACAGAGTATAATGAAAATTTTGATAATAGTCTTGAGCATCCAATAAAAGATTATGAAGAGATTCTATATAAGATTGTATGTAGTATTGCATTCAGAATGTTTAAAAATTCAATGGAAGAGAGGTATTATATAAGTTCACATGAACTTGATGAAATCATAAATGAATCGGGGGTTGACTCCGTAATTGTAAAATGGGTTCGAAAATGTTGTGTCCTTTGTGCATATTGGAAGAGCAATGGTAAGGCAGGTGCATTAGAATTTTATCACAATAATATTCGGGACTATTTTTTTGGTGAGTATATATATAATAAACTGAGCTTGCTAATGAATGAAAATGATGTTGAGAATCCACAAAATTTTCTCACAACAATGTGTGAAATAATGCAATACGGATATATAGCAGGAACAACATGGGAACAAACATTTTTGTTCATTTATAATAAGTTACAATATGATGATAAGAATTATGAGTGTGATCTTGAGAGTATGGTGATTTTTCTGCAAAGTATATATACAAAAATTATTTTAGCTGATGATACAATTTGGACGTATAATTACAGTGGATACAATTATCAGAAAATCAAGAATACATTATTTAATACATTGTTGTTAATTCGAGTTTATCAAAAAGGAGCGTTAATAGAAAAAAACAGTACGAAAACTACTTTTTGGAGTTCAGATGGTGAATTTATACAAATATTAAATTCAAATATTTTTGCGGATTGGTGTGATATGTTTAAGCAAAAAGTAATTATATCGAATAATAATATAATCTCGATAGGGCAAAACTGTCTACTCGATGGATTGAATTTTGAAAATAGGAGTATGCAGAATGTTGGATTTCAAGATTCGAGCTTAAGAAAAGCAAGCTTTAATAATACAAATTTGAATGGTATTGATTTTGCTTATAGTGATCTTTCAAATGCGTTTTTTTCAGGAGCAATATTAGAAAAAATAAATTTTTCAAATGCTCTTTTGGATGATATTGATTTTAGTAATGCTACTCTTATTAATTGTAATTTTACAGGTGCCAAAATTAGAAGGGGAAAATTTGACTTAACTAAAGTGGTAGATTGTGCATTTAAAGATTTGAAAGTGGAGGATGTAAATTGGGGTACTACGAAAATTCAGAGGTGTCATTTAGAAAATGTAAAGTTTACAAATTCATGTTTAGATAGAATAAAACTTAGAAAGGAAACGATTAATAATTCTGAATTTATAAATTGTAGTTTAAAAAAGGCGGATTTGGAAAGATGTAATGTTCAAGAAAGTATATTTGGAGAATGTGTGTTAGATGAAATTATATTAATTGGTGCAGAACTTTGCAATATAGAAATTACAAAAACATCATGCAGAAACGCAAATTTAAGTAATTCATCTATTGAGGATAGTCAGCTTATAAGTATAGATTTTGAAAACACAAGCTTTACTCAGGCAATTTTAAAGAAAAATAGCTGGGAACATATGAAATTTCGAAATTCAGATTTTAGACATACACAAATTTTTACAGATGATTTCATCAAGTTAAAAAAATATGATGCAGATTTAAGATGGTCAGTGGAGAAGAATGAGGATTTTTAAGATAAGTTAGGTTAGTCCACGCAAGTTTGAAATTTGTCAGCTCTAAAATAATAATTTATTCAAAATTTTTGGTCCTTACTTGACATCAGCAGATGATGGACCAAATCCGGATCATACGGAGACACTTTTGGAAGGCTTGAAAGAGCGGAATGTGAAGGCAACTTTTTTTCTTCTGGGTGCGGAGTGTGAAAAATATCCCGAGATCGTGAAGAAAATCCATGCAGACGGACATCTCATCGGCGTTCATTCCTATGAACATGTGAATCTTTCCAATCTCACGGATCAGGCGGCGATGGAGCAGGTGGACAAAACAGACCAGATTATTTTTGGACTGACCGGAGAACATGCGCAGTATATCAGACCGCCTTACGGCTGCTGGAAATGTAATCTCGATTATGAGACAAAAATGATCGAGGTGCTGTGGGACGTCGATCCGCTCGACTGGAAGACAGATAATTCCAGCGTCATTGCAAAGCGTGTCATGGATAAAGTGCAGGAAAATGATATCATTCTGCTGCATGATGCCTCGGATTCATCAGTAAATGCAGCATTTCTGATTATTGATGAATTGCAGGGAGAGGGATATTCGTTTGTGACGGTCGAGGAACTGATACTGGAATAAACAGGTTCAAGCGTCAGTTGTATAAAAAGTATACGCTTGAAAAAACGCTAATGTAAAATTTTACCCGGATCAAAAAAACGGATTGATTTACAAACGTAGAATGAAATGCTATGATAACAGAAAAAAGGGCTGTAAAATAAGTCCCTTTTTGTCGTTGGGTATCCCCGCATAAAACAGGTTGCTTTTGCAGGGCTATGTATGCAATAATATCATTAAATTCAGAAACATGACACAGGTCAAAATGACAATATAGGTAATTGCAAAACTTATAGAAAACATAATTAAATTGTGGAAAATAAGATAAAATGAAATATCCACTTGTCAAACAGGGCAAATTCATGTAATGTAGTAATTGCGATGAATTTTCACGAATAAAATCCGTCATATTTTTGGAATAAAATACTAAAAATTGAATTTGTGATCTCAAATATTGCAAGTTTTAGAATTGGAATATTCAAAATGGTCAAGTGTACGCACTACACAGACAAGAAGAAAGGTTTTTTGTATGGATTTATTTGATTATATGAGAGAACAGAACAGGGAAAAGGAATCGCCGTTAGCTTCCAGACTTCGTCCAGCGACGCTGGATGAGATGGTAGGGCAGCAGCATATCATCGGAAAAGACAAGCTGCTTTACCGTGCGATCAAGGCTGACAAGTTGAGTTCCATTATTTTATATGGACCGCCGGGAACCGGAAAAACGACACTGGCAAAAGTCATTGCGAAAACGACAAGTGCTGAATTTTTGCAGATCAATGCAACTTCCGCCGGAAAAAAAGATATGGAGGATGTCATTGCACAGGCGAAGAATAATCAGGGCATGTATGGAAAAAAGACGATCCTGTTCATCGATGAGATCCACCGTTTCAACAAGGGGCAGCAGGACTATCTGCTTCCATTTGTGGAAGACGGAACGGTCATTCTAATCGGTGCAACGACAGAAAATCCTTATTTTGAAGTGAATGGAGCTCTTTTGTCCCGTTCCATTATTTTTGAACTGAAGAATTTGTCGACGGAGGACATTAAGACGCTGATCCTTCGGGCAGTTTCGGATAAGGAAAAAGGAATGGGAGCCTATGATGCAGTCATTGATGAGGAGGCACTTGACTTTCTTGCAGATGTGGCAAATGGAGATGCCAGGGCAGCGCTCACTGCGATAGAATTAGGTATTCTGACGACTGAGCGGAGTCAGGATGGAAAAATCCATATCACGCTTGAGGTCGCAAGTGAATGTATCCAGAAACGTGTGGTGCGTTACGATAAGACCGGAGATAATCATTATGATACGATCTCAGCTTTTATCAAAAGTATGCGCGGCTCTGACCCGGATGCAGCAGTTTATTATCTTGCCAGGATGCTTTATGCGGGGGAAGATATTAAGTTTATCGCAAGAAGAATTATGATCTGCGCGGCAGAGGATGTGAGCAATGCAGATCCTATGGCATTAGTTGTGGCAACTTCCGCAGCACAGGCAATTGAGCGGATCGGTATGCCGGAGGCACAGATTATTTTGTCGCAGGCGGTCACGTATGTGGCAAGTGCGCCAAAGAGCAACTCGGCAGTCAATGCGATCTTCGATGCGATGGAAGCAGTAAAGAATACGAAAACAGCGCCGATCCCGGTTCATTTACAGGATGCACATTACAAGTCATCCGGAAAACTGGGGCATGGTGTTGGATATAAATATGCACATGATTATCCGGATCATTATGTGGAGCAGCAATATCTGCCGGATGGACTGACAGACAGGAAATTTTATATTCCGAGTGAAAATGGATATGAGAAGAACATCCGTGAATATTTTAAAAAGATCAAAGGTGAGCCAGAAGAAGAGTAAGAGAACATTCCGGGCATGAGATGCTCTCTGTTTCACAGGCTGATGAGCAGAGCACATTTTTCCGGTATTGGATCTTTACATATATTAAAAAGCAGGAGGAATTAGAGATGAAGTCCTACGAGGAAATGACAAAAGAAGAGTTATTGAAAGAGAAGGAAGGATTGGAAGCGGAATACAAAAAATTCCAGCAGAGAGGCTTAAAACTTGATATGTCCAGAGGTAAGCCATCGCAGGAACAGTTAGACCTTTCCATGGGAATGATGGATGTACTGACTTCCGGTGTTGATCTGACCTGTGATGATGGTACAGACTGCAGAAACTATGGAGTACTTGACGGTATCAGTGAAGCAAAACAGCTCATCGGTGATATGATCGAGTGTAATCCGGACAATATCATCATTTATGGTAACTCAAGCCTTAATATTATGTATGACACCATCTCCCGTTCCATGACGCACGGTGTAATGGGAAATACTCCATGGTGTAAATTAGATAAAGTAAAATTTTTGTGCCCGGTACCGGGATATGACAGACATTTTGCGATCACAGAATATTTCGGCATTGAGATGATCAACGTACCGATGCTTCCGACCGGACCGGATATGGATATGGTGGAAGACCTTGTGAGCAAAGATGAGGCGATCAAAGGTATCTGGTGTGTGCCAAAATATTCCAATCCACAGGGAATCACTTATTCGGATGAGACAGTCCGCCGTTTTGCAAGATTAAAACCGGCAGCAAAAGATTTCCGTATTTACTGGGATAACGCATACTGCGTGCATCATTTATATGATATTAACCAGGATCATCTGATCGAGATCTTAAAAGAATGCAAGAGAGCAGGAAACCCGGATATGGTTTACAAATTCTGTTCTACAAGTAAGATCACATTCCCTGGTTCCGGTGTGGCAGCGATCGCAACTTCTGCCAACAACTTAGAGGATATCAAGAAACAGTTGAAGATCCAGACCATTGGTCATGATAAGGTAAACCAGCTGCGCCATGTCCGTTTCTTCAAAGATATCCACGGAATCACAGAGCATATGCGCAAGCACGCAGATTCTCTCCGTCCAAAATTTGAAATGATCCTGGATACATTTGAAAGAGAGTTAAAAGGACTTGGAGCCGGAAGCTGGTACAGCCCGAAGGGTGGATACTTCATCACATATGAGACACTGGATGGATGTGCAAAAAATGTTGTGGCAAAAGCAAAAAAAGCAGGGGTTGTGATGACTCCGGCGGGTGCGCCTTTCCCATATGGAAAAGATCCGCATGATTCTGTCATCCGTATCTCACCATCCTATCCAAGCCTGGAAGATCTTACGACTGCAATCGATATTTTTGTTGTCTGCGTCAAACTTGCAAGCATTGAGAAGCTTTTAGGAGAATAATAGTAAGTTTTTAACCGCTGAAAAGCAAAAGAAAAAGACCTGTGTGTACAATGTCATGATGTTCGCATGACATAGGTACACGCAGGTCTTTTTTATGAATTATGCCTCAGTGGAAGCATCCTCTGTTCCGTTTTTCCATTTGTTGAATTTCTCGACAACTGCGTCGTAGGTTCTCTGGGAAATATCCGGAAGTTTATCTCCCCATGCTTTGGTTGCCTGTTCGAAACCTTTCTTGAAAGCTTCTAACATAGCGTCTGCCTTGTCAGGATCATCACCGGATAAAGCTTTTGCAAAATCAAGAATACGGTCGGAAGTCTGCTCTACACCCCAGTAACCGTCGTCCGCGATATCTGCCTGTGCCTGTGCTTTCACATCAGCTGATACAGTAAAATCACCTTTTGCAAGGAATTTCCACATATCATCTGCGGTGCCGATCGCAACACCCTGCTTGGTCATCATCTGCTCAACGATGCTGCGGAGCTGTGCAGTGCGCTGCTCTGCGTCAGCTTTTAACTTTGCAACGATCGCTGCGTTGTCGGTCTTGCTTGTTGTTTTATTGGAAGCCTTGTCTGTCCTGGAGTCAGAACTCTTCTCATAAATGACACCGGAAGCTGTCTTGGAAGAAGCTGCCTTTTTCGTTGTCTCGGATGTCTTTTCTGCTGATTTTGTTGTTGTCTGTGTAGATGCTGCTGCGGCAGCAGTCACAGTGTTAATGGAATTGATTGCCATATGATCCTCCTTGTCTGGCGAAGCTGGATGCATTTGTTTTTACAGAAAACAAAATGTTCAGCCACCTGAATGAATAGTTATTAACCTTCCATGGTTCTGTTAATTATATCGGACTGGCAAAGAAAAAAGTTTAGTGCCGATTGACCTTTTGGACATAAAATGATAAGATATTAATTGTATACAAAAAACACAAAAAAAACAAGTTTTATTTTAAGTACAATCAATGTGTGTTAGCGACGATTTTGGTAAGGAGAAACTAACCGATGAAGGATATTTCAGTAAAGGCGCTGGCTAAGATCAATCTTGGGCTGGATGTGGTACGAAAAAGAGAGGATGGTTATCATGAGGTCCGCATGGTGATGCAGACCATTCATTTGTTTGACAGGCTGGAGATCTCGAAGAATACTTCCGGTGAGATCACGATGGAAACGAATCTTTCTTTTTTGCCGACGAATGAGAATAATCTTGTCTATAAAGCGGCAAAGCTTTTGCAGGATGAGTTTGCGATAAAAGATGGCGTGCATGTATGGCTGCACAAGTACATTCCGGTAGCTGCTGGGATGGCAGGGGGAAGCACGGACGCAGCGGCAGTGTTATATGGTATGAACCAGATTTTTGATCTGGGACTGACAAGGGAAGAACTGATGGAGCGCGGTGTGAAGATCGGTGCAGACGTTCCGTACTGCATTATGCGTGGAACGGCTTTGGCAGAGGGCATAGGAGAGAAGCTTTCGAAGCTTCCGCCGATGGTGAAATGTCCTGTTTTGATCGCAAAACCGCAGATCAGTGTTTCTACTAAGTTCGTCTATGACAATCTGAAGTTAGGCTCTGATATGGTACACCCGGATATTGACCGGCTTGTGGCAGATATCAGAGAGAAAGATTTATATAAAATTGCAGCAGATATGGGAAATGTCTTAGAGACAGTGACAATCCCGGCTTATCCTGTGATCGCAGACATCAAAGATCACATGATGGAGCATGGCGCTGTGAATGCCATGATGAGTGGCAGTGGTCCGACGGTTTTCGGTCTTTTTGACAAGGAAGCGACGGCAGTAGAGGCATACGAGGCGATGAAAGCCTCCGGTCTTGCAAAACAGGTATATTTAACGAGTATTTATAATAACGCGCGTAAGTAGAAAGGCATGGTATCAAAGATGACAGAAGATTTAACATTGAATATGGATGCGTATCTTCCGCTGAGAGATGTTGTGTTTAACACGTTAAGAGAGGCTATTTTGAAAGGGGAACTGAAACCGGGCGAACGGTTGATGGAACTGCAGCTTGCGGCAAAACTTGGTGTCAGCCGTACACCGATCCGTGAGGCGATCCGTATGCTTGAGCAGGAGGGGCTTGCCGTTACGATCCCAAGAAAAGGCGCGGAAGTTGCCAAAATGACGGAGAAAGATATGGAGGATGTCCTTCAGATCCGTGAAGCGTTAGATGAGCTTGCGGCAAAAATTGCATGTGAGCAGATTTCTGAGGAACAGTTAGAAGAGCTGGTTGCGACCATGCATGAGTTTGAGGAATCCACCAAGACAGATAATGTGAAAAAAATCGCAGAGGCGGATGTAAAGTTTCACGATATTATTTACCAGTCAACCGGTAACCCGAAGCTTGTGAATATGTTAAATAACCTCCGGGAGCAGATGTACCGCTATCGTGTGGAATATCTGAAAGATGAGAATAATTATCCGACACTGATGAAAGAACATAAAGACATCGTGGAGGGATTGGTTCGCAAAAACAAAATGCAGGTGACAGAGACAATGCACCAGCATGTAAAGAATCAGGCAGTCGCAGTTAAGGCAATGATCCAGGAGCAGGAATAAGAAGTGACCGCCCGGAGGACAGGAAAACTGCATAAAAAATGGAAAACCGTACAGACTAGAAAGAGGATAAGCATTTTGCTTATCCTCTTTCGTATTTTTTTAAAACTATTAAGTAGCAAAACTCTGATTTTTACTGTGAAGATTATGAAAGATGAACAAAATTTATTATTTATTATATTTAAGAGTTTTGCTGGCAGTTTTTTTAATAGAAGAAACAAATAGAAAGGAAACAAGCTGGAAATGTCGGAAAATCAGAAATGTCCGGTATCGACGGATTTAACGCAAAATATAGAGGAAATGGAATTTTATTTTCATGACTGTGCGGATATTAAAAAGAAGCAGATGAAGCTTGGCAGGAATCAGGATACCGCCTGTTATCTGACCTTTATAGAAGTGTCCGTGGACATGGGAACGTCTGCACTCGGAGAGACTTTAAAATACTTAAATGGACTGACAAGGGATGAGATCCTTTGTACACTGCAGGAAAATGCGCTTGGAATTTCGGATGCAACATATTTTTCGACCATTGAGGAGGCTGTGAGCGGTCTGCTCACCGGGGAGGCGATTCTTTTTGTGGACGGTTTTGACCGGGCAGTGAAAATACCGGATGACGGTTATCCGAATATGGGGATCACAGAGGTAGATTCCGAAAAAGTAATCCGCGGCTCCAACGAAGGTTTCTGCGATTCTGTGAAGCAGAATGCGGCGCTGATCCGGAAAAGGATCCGCTCGCCCCGTGTGAAAGTGAGGGGGCTGAAAGCCGGGATCAGATCGAACACGAACGTCTACCTTGTGTATGTGGAAGACCTTGCGAATCCGGGACTTGTAAAAGAAATCGAAAAGAGGCTGCAGGATTTCACGATCGATGGGATATTAGACAGCGGAATGTTAGAACAGCTGGCAGAGAAAAAATGGTATTCGCCATTTCCACAGTTTCAGACAACGCAGCGTCCTGACCGGGCGGCCATGGCGGTATTAGAGGGCAGAGTGATCGTGATGTGCGATAATTCGCCGATCGGACTGATACTGCCGACGGACTACAATTCATTTATCCGCACCAGTGACGATTATTACAGCCGCTTTGAGATTGCGACTTTCGGGCGGATTCTGCGGTATCTGGCATCCTTTTTTGCAATGACGCTGCCGGGATTTTATCTTGCAGTGACTAATTTTCATACACAGATACTCCCGACCACACTACTTTTGTCGTTTGCCGAGGCGAGGCAGGGTGTCCCCTTTCCGGCAGTCGTGGAAGTGCTTATCATGGAATTGTCGTTTGAACTTCTGCGGGAGGCGGGCGTGAGGCTTCCCGGTGCAATGGGAAATACCATCGGGATCGTGGGCGGTCTGATCATCGGACAGGCAGCAGTCGAGGCAAATCTGGTCAGCCCGATCGTGGTGATCGTCATCTCTTTTACTGCGCTATGTTCCTTTGCAATACCGAACGAAGAATTTGCCACGGCCTTTCGTATCCTAAAATTCTTTTTTATTGCGGTCTGTGCGTGGCTCGGCTACTTTGGCATGCTCCTCGGACTGCTTGCGGTACTCACACATCTGTCGCATCTGACAAGCTTTGGTATTCCATATCTCATGCCATTCGTGGGTGCAGATCTGAATGACTATGAGGATGAGCGGGATTTTATCTGGCGGCAGCCTTTCCGGAAACTGCGCAGGCGCCCGGTTTATGCGAACCCGAAGGAGCGTACAAAGCTGACTTTTTCCGGGAAAAAATAGGGGGGAAGTATGTTCTCAGAAAACAATCAAATTTCAGGCAGACAGGTGTTCCGCCTTCTGACGTATGACTTTCTTGGAATGGGGACGCTACTACTGCCGACAATGCTTGCAGATACGGCAGGGCGCGACGGGATTTTTTGCATTCTGGCGGGGATTTTGTCCACGTTTTTGTACTTGAAATTATTGAGATATCTGTTGAAAGGCATGAAAACAAGTTATCCCGACTTTTTGAAGCAGAAGTGTGGAAAAGTATGCGGTTATGTGCTCTGGGGCGGATATTTTCTGTATTTTATCCTTATGGCTTCGTACACGGCGTATCTGTTTTCCACGCTGATGTTGAATGGGCTTGTGGAAAACATCAGCTTTTATCTGGTGCTGTTGTTGATATTGCTGCTCGCGTTTTATGGAATGGCGGGCGGGATCGAGGGCAGGGCGAGAGTGTACGAGATACTGTTCTGGTTTCTGATGATACCGCTGTTTCTGATGTTATTTGCGGCATGCAGGGAGGTAAAGCCTGTCTACTGGAGCCCGATTTTTATGGCGGATGGAAAAGAAGTGTTAAGCGGCAGCTATTATGTGCTTTTCTGCTATTCCATGGTGTCAATCGTACTGTTTCTGAAAGAATATGTTGCGGATCGTAAGAAATGCGTTGGCGCAGCAGAAAAAGCGGTCTGGTTTTCCGGCGGCGTATTTGCAGCACTGTACCTGATCCTGATCGGGCTGTTTGGTGTCGAGGCACTGGCTCAGATGAAATTTCCGGCGGTCACGATGATGAGCCGCGTGCAGGTGACGGGCGGATTTTTGAAGAGGACGGATGCTTTTATGTTCAGCATCTGGTTTTTTACGCTGTATGCGATGCTAAACAGCATGGTTTTTTACAGTGGAAATCTGGCTGAAAAAGTGATCCGTGACTGCGGCGGTTATCTGGAAGGGAAAAAAAGAATGCTACCGTATCTCATTCTGCTTCTTCTGGTGTATGGCGTGACAGTGCTGTTTTACAGAAATCAGCAGTTTTTGGACTGCGTGACATTCCTGCTGTGGAAGATTGGAACACCTTTTGTCGTTGGCGTGCCGGTACTGCTGTTTCTGACCGGAGAGAGAAAAAAACATAATAAAAAAGTACGTGTGCTGGTGCTGGTATGTTTTTTGTTTGGGTGTCTTTTTTTACAGGGGTGTAATGTCGCAGAACTTGAGGATAAGGCATTCCCGGTTCTTTTGAATATCAGAGATCAGGACGATTTCCAAAATGTGTGGCTGAATCATGAGTATGCAGGAAACAAAGAGGTGGATTACAACCATTTGAAAGTGGTGCTCATTGAGAGGTCTTTTCTGGAAAAAGAGGCGGAAGTGGAAGATATGCTATCCATGCTGGAGCAGGAAAAAGAGGTTCCGTGGAACGCTTATGTGATGACGACGGAAAGCTGTGACCGTCTGGCGCAGACAGAGGGAGAACTTGATGTGCTGCTTGGAAATTATCTGGAAGAACTGCTGGAAAACACATCGGGCATTGATCAGAAAGCGTACCCGACGCTTGGCATGCTCTATGAGGAGCGGGCGAATCACTTGGAGACACTTTATATTCCTTTTGTGGATATAGAGGTGGAGCAGTCCGGGGCAGTGCAGGATGATACCGAGAAACCGCAGATTACAGCCTATGAAGTCTGGAAACGTGGAAGGGCGGCGGGGCTTGTCGATACGGATACCGCGCGTGCAGCATTCTTCACACAGAACTTTGCGGACGATTACATCTTACAACTGGCACCGGAACTGTATGTGAAAGTGGATGCAGCTTCCTGCCGAGTCAAAGAAACGGAAAAAATCGGTGCCGGAGGTCTGACAGAGCAGATTGTTACAGTGACCGTGACCGGAGAAGGCGAAATCTTAAGCGGCACAGTTTCCGCAAGTGAAAAAGAGCAGCTTCTCAACACCCGGATGGAGGACTATCTGAATGCGACCGCCTCACATGCACTTGAGAAAGAAATCGACATCACAAACAGTTACCGGAATCTCGGCGCCGATAACCGCACATGGTATTTTAAGTATCAAAACACTCCTGCCGCTTACGAGAAAGACATCAAAATCCAATATCTGGTAAAAATAAACTGGAAATCGGAATAAATGCAAAGTTTTCGGGAATCATTGAGGATAGAAGGTCGATGAGCGAAACTCGAATTTAGGTTATGAAGATTGCAAAAAATGAACAAAAATATTCAAGACACGCTCCCGCTATGTGTCACTCGCAGCGGTACTATATTTCTGTTTATTTTTCGCAATATAATATATTCTATGAGCGAGTTTCGCAAACGCCTATTTTTTGGCAAGTGAAAAGGAGATTTGAATTATGGCAAAAAAATGGATCGGATACATAGGAGTTGGAAGTCTGATGTGCGCTGCATTGGGATGTGGTATTTTGTATACAAGACAGGCGAGACTGCAGCAGACGATTTCGGACAAAGTACTGCGGTTTCATGTGCTGGCGAACAGCGACAGCGAGGCAGATCAGAACTTAAAACTTGCAGTGCGTGATGCGGTGGGAAGTTTTATGCAGGAAAAACTGACAGATGTGGAAAATCTGGAAGAATGTGAGCTGGTTGTGCGCCAGAGCCTTGGCGAAATTGAGGAAGCCGCAGCAGAGACGATCGCAGAAAACGGTTATGACTATGATGTGACAGCGGAGCTGGAACACACTTCGTTTCCGGTAAAAAACTATGGAAGCTACACCTTTCCGGCGGGAGATTACGAGGCACTCCGTATTGTGATCGGAGAAGGAAACGGACATAACTGGTGGTGTGTGATGTATCCTAACATGTGTTTTTCAGACAGCATGTATGAGGTGGTCGATAAGGAAGCAGGAGAAAAGCTGCGTGAAGTACTGACCACAGAAGAGTATGAGAAGGTGCTGGCAGAAGGAGACTATCAGGTCAGAATGAAATATTTTTCGTGGCTGAATCCGTATCTGGAGAAGCTGGCTGAAAACTAAAATAAAGCAGCACACTTATAAGAAAACAATGTTTCAAAAAGCTTACGCTTGCTAAATTATAAGAAACACGCTAATATATGGCTTGAAAAGACAATGACGCGAAACAGAAAAGAGGTTTACATAAATGACAAAAGATGTACTTGTGAAAATCAGTGGTTTACAGTTTGCAGAAGATCAGGATAACGGCCCGGTGGAGATTATCACAACCGGAAACTACTATAAGAAAAATGGAAAGCACTATATTTTGTATGATGAAGTGCAGGAAGGCTTTGACGGCGTGACGAAAAGCGTTATCAAAGTAAATGATGATTTTCTGGATGTCACTAAAAAGGGTGTGACTAATGTGCATATGATGTTTGAGAAAAACAAGAAAAATATGTCATACTACAACACACCGTTTGGAAATCTGCTGGTCGGAATCAACGCCACAGACGTGAAAGTGAATGAGACAGAAGACAACATTGACATCAAGGTCGATTATAAGCTGGAAGTCAATTATGAACATCTGGCAGAGTGCAGCATTTCCATGAATATCATGTCGAAAGATACGAAGGATTTTAGGATATAAGGAGTGCAAGTGAGAAGAATGCATTTATGCATTCGGCGAACGATGAATGTTAATCATGTGCCGTTTTTGCACATGATATGATAATCGTGAAGTTGAGGTAGTGTATTATGAAAAATTGTAAAATGGCATTCACAATCGGTCTGGTGTTTGCAGTAATGATGTTGGTTGCAGCCTGCACAGACAGCAACAAATCAGACAATCATATATTTGATCATGAAAGTTTGGATGTTGATGAATATGTGTATCCGTCTGATTTTGATCTTGGAGATGATTTAAAGGGCACAAATTCAGAATCTGATGCAGGATTTGAAGAATTATCAGCAATGATCGGAACGTATCATTATACTTCCGATTATGGAACAGGCCGATTAATGATTGAAGCGACAGAGGATGGCATTGATATTTCTGATTATGAATCGGAGGACACCTATAGATTTCTGGCAAATGAAACAAATGTAAAAAATGAAGAGGAAAACAAAGTATATCTGGAATACCCGGCACAGGTGTATGAAGATGATACGGTTATTTTTGAGTATTACATTTTAGAAAAAGCTAGTGATGGAATTGATGTGTATTATAGTCCATCTTCTTTTGATGAAGCTGAATTTTTGTACCACGCTGTCAGGGAAAACTAAAAGAGGATTGCGAGATATCATATGATATGTTATATTTTATTCAAATCAATTTTAACAAAATCAATTTGAATAAAAACAAACCGAATTTGCAGAAAGGTGATTTCTATGTTTATTGGCAGAGAAAGAGAGTTAGCATCCTTAAAAGAATTCTATGAAAAAGACAGAATTGGCATGATCGTTATCTATGGGCGTAGACGTATCGGAAAGTCTACGCTTATTACGGAATTTGTGAAAGATAAAAAAACGATATTTTACACAGCAACAAAAGTTGGAAAACATAGGAACTTAGAATTGTTTTCAAGACAGGTACTGGATGTGCTGATGCCGGGAGTGGAAAACATCAGTTTTAATACGACAGAGGCGGTTTTTGATTTTATCGACAAAAATATTGGTGACGAGAAGCTGGTACTTGTCATAGATGAACTGCCGTATTGGGCAGAAAAAGATGATGCCCTTTTATCCATATTACAGAAATATATCGATACAGTCTGGAATAATAAAAAACTAAAGATCATTTTATGCGGTTCTTCACTCAGTTTCATGGAGCAGAAAGTGCTGAGTGAAAAAAGTCCATTGTTTGGAAGACGTGATTCGCAGATGAAACTGGAAGCGTTTAATTATCTGGATTCAGCAAAATTTGTTCCGGACTATTCGAATGAGGATAAAGCAATTTGTTATGGAATTACCGGAGGCGTTGCAAAGTATTTGTCAATGATCGATCCGGCAAAGAGCATGGATGAAAATATTATAAGACTTTTTTTCCGAACAGATGGCTACTTATATGACGAGACAAGAAATTTACTGACACAGGAATTTGCAGATGTATCGGTTGTAAATAATATTGTCGAGCAGATTGCATCAGGCGGGAATACGCTTAATACGATCGCAGGAAAAATTGGGGAAAAAGAACAGACGGTATTATATTCATTGGACAAATTGATCAGTGTTGGCCTGATCGAAAAAAAGAAGTGCATTACAGATGAGAAGAATAAAAAGAAAACGCAGTATGTTCTAAAAGATTATATGTTTAAATTCTGGTATGAGTTCATTCCCAAGGCTACCAGTGTGATCGAGATGGGACAGGGAGAGATTTATTATAAAAAGGCAGTAAAACCGGTTTTACATTCTTTTATGGGTTCTGTGTTTGAAGAAATGTGCAGGTACTATACTTTGATGAAAGGCATCATGGGCGAATATGGCTGTTTTATTACATCAGTAGGCACCTGGTGGGGAGTGGAGAATGTAAGAGATAAGAATGGTGAGATAAGATCACAGTCTGCCGATATAGATGTTGTTGCCTTATCTGAGACAGACAAAAAGGCGGTTGTTGGAGAGTGCAAGTTCAAGAATGAAAAGATTGACAAGGGGATTTATGAAACTCTGATCAGAAGAGGAAAACTGATCAATGCAAAATATGAGGTTACGAAGTATATTTTCTTTTCGTTGTCTGGATATACGGACTGGTTTGCGGAATTGGCGGATGAGGATGTTTTGCTGCTTACATTGGATTCGCTTTATGAATGAGACACTATAATGATTGCTAGGAAATGCTAACATTTCACACTATCTCAAAGGAGCGCAATCATTATGAGTAAACGTGTTTGTAAAGAGAATCAGATTCAACTGATCATGGAATATCAGTTCGTAGAACATATAGATGATATATGGGATTGTATAGAAGTGAAGTGTGTTTCCGATACAATGGTATCGTGGGCTATACAGAGTTCAGACTTTGTTGAGGTATTGCACTCAGAACCTTTACGTCACAAGATTAAGGAAAAGTGTAAGAACTTAGATGAAAGATATAAGTAAGTTCGCATCTTTTTTTTCAAGAAGAAAAAGTTGTTTAGATGTAATATCAAAACATTAAAGAAAAAAAGCAAAGGAGCAGATGAAAAATGGCTTTTGGCAGGGGAGGAAGTGGAAGCAGTCATAGCAAGCATACGCAGTTATCTGGAGACAGTCAGGAAGAATGAGATGATCACACGGCAGTTTTTGCTGTCATTAAGGACGGATGTTACACAGATGGTGTATGTATGGCTGTCAGAGATGGGGATTTATGCCAATGCACTTTTTTCAGATAAAGAGAGTGAGAATTACATGCTCGGTGCTGTAAATGGATTTAACGAAATGATGGAGTATGTAGAAAATCTGATGCGGAAAGCGGTTGGATATAAATTATATATCACAAAAGAAGACTCTGTCGCAGATCAGATATGTACATATATTGACAGTCATTTCAGGGAAGAGATACACAGAGATGAACTGGCAGAATTAGTCTATTTGAATACAGACTATATGTCTCGGATGTTCAAAAAAGAAAAGGGAGTATCTATAAGCAATTATATATTGCAGAAAAGGGTAGACGAAGCAAAAAAACTTTTGTGTGGCAGCAGTCTTCCAATCAATACGGTTTCATTACATATTGGATATAGTAATTTTTCCTATTTTACAAAAATGTTTAAGGAGAATACAGGATTGACGCCACTGGAATATAGAAGGAAATTTGGAGAGGGAACACACGTATGACAGAACAGAAATTAACAGAACTTTTGAGAGACATGTCTCTGGAAGAAAAAGTAAATCAGATGAGTCAGGTGACAGGAGGATTTTTTAATGGTGAAATCGTTGTCACAGGTCCTATGGCGGATAAGGGATTTACAGAAGACAATGTAAATCTTGCAGGATCAGTCATCGGATCCATGGGCGCTGAAACCCTGAAAAGTATACAAAAAAACTATATGGAAAAGCATCCGCACCATATTCCATTACTGTTTATGCTAGATGTCATAAATGGTTATAAGACGGTGTTTCCAATTCCGCTTGCGCAGGGAGCTTCCTTTGAACCGGAATTGTCAGAACAGTGTGCATCTGTGGCAGCAAAGGAGGCTTCGGTCAGCGGTCTTCATGTGACATTTGCACCTATGACAGATCTGGTAAGAGATGCAAGGTGGGGACGTGTCATGGAATCAACGGGAGAAGATCCTTACCTGAACAGTCTATTCTGTGCAGCAATGGTGCGTGGATTTCAGGGAAACAGCCTGAAAGATAACTATACAATTGCAGCATGTGTCAAACATTTTGCAGGATATGGTGCACCGACAGCAGGGCGGGATTATAATACGGTAGAACTTTCAGAACATACATTCAGAGAGTTCTATCTGCCATCGTATCAGGCGGGAATAGATGCAGGTGCAGCTCTTGTTATGACATCTTTTAATACAGTTAACGGAATCCCGGCAACCGGAAATAAAAAGTTGATGCGGGACATTTTGAGAGAGCAGATGAAGTTCGATGGTGTACTTATATCAGACTGGGCAGCCATCGAGGAGACCATTTACCACGGATATTGTGCAGACAGAGAAGAAGCAGCAGTGCGTGCAGTGGAAGCAGGCGTAGATATTGACATGATGACAGGAATTTACAGTGAAAATCTGTGTCAGATGGTCAGGGATGGAAAAATAAGAGAAGAGCTTATAGATGAGGCATGTCTTCGTATTCTGCGGCTTAAAAATAATCTGGGACTCTTTGAGAATCCATATAAAGATGCAGATCAGAAAAAAGAAAAGGAATATATTTTATGTGAGGAGCACCGGAAACTGGCTAGGGAAGCTGCAAAAAAATCTTTTGTTTTGTTGAAAAATGAGGATCATATCCTGCCTTTAGAGCAACAGAAAAAGATTGCCTTTATTGGTCCGTATGTAGATAACAGAAACCTGTTTGGTGCCTGGTCATTTATCGCAGATGCAAAAGATGTTATGACGCTGCATGAGGCAGTACAGGAACAGTACGTTTCAGAAAACAGTATATTTTGCCAGGGATCACCAATGTTAGGGGCGGATGTATGTCTGGAAGGATTTGGAGAACAACAGCAGCAATCCTATACTAAGGAGCAGGAGGAACATATGCTGCAAGAGGCGGTACAGGCAGCAGAAGAGGCAGATATCGTAGTACTTGCAATAGGAGAAGACCGTTTACAGTCGGGTGAAGCAACCAGTAATGCAAATATCAGAATCCCTGAGGTACAGGAAGCATTGCTTGATAGAATTGCGGAAGTCAATCAAAATATTGTAGTGGTTTTATTTTCAGGACGCCCGTTAGACATACGTGAAATAAACAAAAAGACAAAAGCCATCCTTCAGGTGTGGCTGCCTGGAACAGAAGGAGCGAGGGCAATTGCGGACACTTTATTTGGAAAATATAATCCAAGCGGAAAACTGCCGATGAGTTTTCCATACTGTGTAGGACAGGTACCGGTACATTATAATGAATATTCAACAGGACGCCCACATGTAGAAGGCAAAGATAAAGACAGATTCCGCTCGAAATATCTGGATATTCCAAATGAGCCATTGTATCCATTTGGATACGGTCTGAGTTACACAACATTTGAGGTATCAGATATTCATTTGGATCGGACATGGATGGATACATCGGGACAGATCGAAGCGGAGGTAACTGTAAAAAATACAGGAAACTGCACGGGAACAGAAACCCTGCAGCTTTATATCCATGATATTGCGGCTTCTGTAGTGCGTCCGGTCAGAGAATTGAAAGATTTTAAGAAGGTTACGCTTCGTCCGGGAGAGAAAAAGAAGGTAGTCTTTACCATAACAGAACAACAGCTTCTTTTCTTGACGGAGAATGGAATCTATGAGAGCGAAGCAGGAGAATTCGAAATATTTATCGGAAAAGATAGTTTGACAGATAATAAAGCTTCCTTTGTATTGAAGAAATAAGGAAGAAGTGAAAAAAGGCTTCCAACCCCTCCGGGCTGGAAGCCTTACCTGTCCATTCTTATTTTGTCTTAGATTTCTTAGCGGCCTTTTCTTCATTCATGGATTTTTTCTCTTTCTGAAGTTCTTTGTTGGCGCTCTCAGCTTTTCTCTTTAACTTGGTTCTCCAGCTTACTTTGCCTTCCGGTTTCTCTAATGGACCGCGGACACCGGTAACTTTCGTGATATAAATACCACTTACTGTAGCTTTGACTTCTTTTTTCACAGGGATCATATCAAAACATGCATCATCAGCGATCAGAGTCATAACCTTTGGTCCGACCTTAGCCTTTACGATCGGAAGCTTGGAACGGCGCATAAGCTTTGGTGTCTGGTCAATGACTGCCTGTGGCAGACCGGACTGGTTCAGACGCATCCTCTTCTTATCAATAATCAACATAGTAACAGTCTGTGCAGTTGCAGCAAGCTGTGCATCCTGCTCGTCTTTTCTCTTCTGAGCTTTCTTTCCGAGGAAATATAAAGCAATTGTTGCAGCAATAAGCACTGCTAAAATAACTAATAATACAATTGTTACTGGACTCACAACGAAAATCCTCCCTAATTTCAAATTCGTGTTTTATTGTAGCATTGATTTTTGGAAAAAGCAATGTGATTTTGGGGAAATACCTTTTATTTTAGGGAAAATTGTGATATGTTATAAAAGTTAGACGGCAGACTCTGTCTTTTGGATTTCCGGCAGAAAAGCCGGAAAAGGAAATGAGGAAAAGAAAGGTAAGATTAAATGAAAAAGAGAGTGTTAGCACTTTTATTGTGTGTATCCACAGCAATCAGCATGACAGGATGCGGCAGCAAAGGTGAATCAGTTGAGGCAACGGAAGCAGTAGAGAACACCGAAAGCACAGAAGAGGTGCCGGCAGTTCCGCTTGCACAATATGATCTGAAGGGATCGGATTATGTGACATTGTGTGACTACAGTGCAATCCCGGTTACGATTTCAGGAGATTATGACGTCACAGATCAGGATGTGCTTGATTATGTGGAAAAGATTTTTACACAGGGCGGACCTTTTTATACGGCTGATCCGGACAAGACAACAGTGGAAGAGGGCGACATTGTAAACGTAGACTATGTCGGAAAATTAGACGGTGAGGCGTTCAGCGGTGGAACAGCAGAGGATCAGAATATTGATGTGTCCAACAATTCTTCCGCAAGCGGTTCCGGTTTCATTGATGGATTTACGGACGGGCTGATCGGTGCATCAGTAGGCGATGTGATCGATTCTAATGTGACGTTCCCGGATGAATACCCGAATAATCCGGATCTTGCCGGAAAAGAAGTTGTATTTACGTTTACGGTTAATTCTATCCAGAAGGAAGTGACCATGGATACGATGGATGATGAATTTGCATCGAAACAGTTTGGTGCGGATTCCGTGGATGGAGTGTACAAGCAGGTACGCCAGTATCTGGAGTCCAGCGCAGAGAGCACTCATAAAAATGATATTTACTCCGCTTTGGAGGATTATCTGTTAGAAAATTGTACCGTTGATATGCCGGCAGATTACAGATCTGATGTGATCGAAGCGATCCGTGCCAATTTCATTGACCGTTATTGCTCCGGGGATGAGAGCCAGATGGAAACGGTACTCAGCTCTTACGGCTATACAGAAGAGAGCATCGAGCAGGAATGGTCTGACAGTGTGGAGAGCAGTATCAAGTTAGAACTGATCGTAAAAGCCATTGCAGAAAAAGAAGATATCCAGATTGACGATACGGAGTTTGAAGATTATGTAAGCACGATCGTAAGCAGCGGCGGTTTCGGTGATGCTGATACGTTATATAGTAACTATGGTTATGGCGATTATGTTTACGGAAAGAATCAGATCCGTGTGATTTATCTTGCAGGATTAGTTTTAGATAAATTGGCAGAGACAGCAGAGGTTACGGAGAACGCAGTAGAAGAAACGACAGAGTCTGTGGAAAGTACAGAATCCGCAGACAGCACAGAAGAATAAGAAAACGATACCGAAACAGAGGTATGAGATCATAAAAGAGTCGACAGACGTTGATGAGAGAAAGGGAGAGTAGAAAAATGGAATTAGTAAATGTAAGAGATTTATTCCGCAGACAGGATGAGTATGTGGATCAGACCATCACGATCGGTGGCTGGGTGAGAAACATCCGTAACTCCAAAAACTTTGGATTTATCGTGGTAAACGACGGAACTTTTTTTGAGCCGGTTCAGGTTGTTTATTCCGATGTTCTGGAAAATTTTGAAGAGGTAGAAAAATTAAATGTCGGAGCAGCGATTATCGTTACCGGTAAATTAGTTGCAACTCCTGGCACAAAACAGCCATTTGAAATTCAGGCTGAAAAAGTGGAAGTAGAAGGTCCTTCTACACCGGATTATCCATTACAGAAGAAAAAACACAGCTTTGAATATTTAAGAACAATTTCACACTTAAGACCGAGAACCAATACATTTGAGGCAGTGTTCCGTGTACGTTCTCTCTGTGCTTATGCAATCCATAAATTTTTCCAGGAGAGGGATTTCGTGTACGTGCACACACCACTGATCACCGGAAGCGATTGTGAGGGCGCCGGCGAGATGTTCCAGGTAACCACACTTGACATGAACAATCTTCCAATGACAGAGGATGGAAAAGTAGATTACAGCAAAGACTTCTTCAATAAACCGACTAATCTTACCGTAAGCGGACAGCTGAACGGTGAGACTTATGCGATGGCATTTAAGAACATCTATACCTTTGGACCTACTTTCCGTGCAGAAAACTCCAACACGACAAGACACGCAGCAGAGTTCTGGATGATCGAGCCGGAGATCGCATTTGCAGATTTAGAGGATGACATGATCTTAGCTGAGAGCATGTTAAAATATGTCATCAACTATGTATTAGAGAATGCACCGGAAGAGATGGCATTCTTCAACAGCTTTATCGATAAAGGGCTGTTAGAGAGATTACAGCATGTTGCAAACTCTGATTTCGCACGTGTGACTTATACAGAAGCAGTTGAGATTTTAGAGAAGAACAACGATAAATTTGATTACAAAGTATCCTGGGGCTGCGATCTTCAGACCGAGCATGAGCGTTATCTGACTGAGCAGGTATTCAAACGCCCGGTATTTGTAACTGATTATCCAAAGGAGATCAAAGCTTTCTACATGAAGCTGAATCCGGACGGAAAAACAGTTGCAGCAGTAGACTGTCTGGTTCCTGGCATCGGTGAGATCATCGGAGGAAGCCAGAGAGAGGATGATTACGAAAAATTACTTGCAAGGATCAATGAACTTGGACTGAAAGAGGAAGATTACAGCTTCTATCTTGACCTCCGTAAATACGGTTCTGCAAGACATGCAGGATTCGGACTTGGATTTGAGCGCTGCGTCATGTACCTGACAGGTATGTCCAATATCCGTGACGTTATCCCGTTCCCAAGAACTGTCAACAACTGCGAATTATAAAATTGAGTTTCATATCGTAGGTGATTGCGAAAACAATTGTGTTTTCTGCCATCTACGATATTTTTAGACAATTGCGAAACTCATGAAAATCTAAATTGAATTGTGAAAAATTAACAAAAGCTTGAGAAAACACTGGGTGAGCCAAAATCGAACAAGTTCGATTGGTACTTAGAAGGCAGGTACGATGTTGATCGTGACTGGCTTCTTAGTACCGTTACCAGCGACACGTAGCGGGAGCGTGTTTTCGAAAATTTTGTTGATTTTGAACAATTGAAAGAAGAGTAGGATGAGTTTCGCAATTGCCTGCTACGATATTTAGATGACAAGGAGAAGGATTGTATGAGATATGTTTTGGAAAATGACACATTGCGTGTGGAGATCGATTCTTTTGGGGCAGAACTAAAATCCGTAAAGAGAAAATCCGACGATAAAGAGTACATGTGGTATGCGGACAAAAAATATTGGGGAAGAACCTCCCCTGTGTTGTTTCCGTTTGTGGGGAACTGCAGAAATAAAGAGTACCGCTATGGCGGAAAAACGTATGCAATAGGGCAGCACGGCTTTGCAAGGGATATGGAACATACCATGGAATCCCAGACAGAGGATACCATCTGGTTTTCTTTACATTCCGACGAAGAAACCATGAAAAAATATCCATTTGCATTTGTATTAAAAATTGGATACAAACTGGCAGGCAATGAATTAAAAGTCATGTGGAAAGTGGAAAATCCGGATACAAAGACCTTATATTTTTCCATTGGAGCACATCCGGCTTTCTTATGCCCATTTAACGGCGAAGAAAATAAGCTTGGATATGGTCTGCAATTTGCAGGACTAAAGGAAGTGCATCATCATGGAAATACACCGGATACCGGACTGGCAGTAATGAGTGAAGATATTGTGATCCCATTGGAGGATGAGAAAGTGTACTTTACACCGGGATTTTTTGACCGCTGCACTTATATGGTGGAAGGAAAACAGACCGGGGAAGTTTCACTGGTCACACCGGATGGAAAGCCTTATGTGACCATGGATTTTGATGCACCTTTATTTGCGATCTGGTCACCGGAAGGAAAAGACGCACCGTTTGTCTGCATTGAACCTTGGTATGGAAGATGTGATGCGGATGATTTTGAGGGCACATTAGAGGAACGGGCATACGAGAATGCAGTGGAGCCAAAGCAGACATTTGAGGCTTCTTACAGCATCCGTTACCTGTAAAAAGGGAGAAAGATTTCATCTATCCCGGAATAACATAAGCGGGCTTTGAAAAAAATCCGCATAAGCAGCCGGATTGCTTCATATATATAGACAGAAGTGAAAGTCTGGCGGTGGCGGATTGGAAACAGGATTGAGATTAAGGGCGAGAGATGCAAAGGAAAACCCGGCAAAAGTGCTGGCAATGGTTGTTTTTATCATGTTTATCATAAGTGCGTTATTGTTATTGCTTCTGGCATTGCTTTTATACCGGCTGGAGCTCTCGGAGGCAGTTGTCAAAGTGGCAGTGATCGTTATTTATATCATAACGGGGCTGACTGGAGGCATTCTGATGGGAAAAAAGATCAGGGATAAAAAGTTCCTCTGGGGATTTGTGGCAGGAACGGTTTATTTTGGAATTTTGTTTGCCGTCTCACTGATCATAAAGGGGGGAGCAGGCATTGAACCGGTGAAAATGATCACAACCTGGGTGCTCTGTGCGTGTGCGGGAACTGCCGGCGGCATGATCAGTTAAAAAAATGCTTTTCTTATGAAAAACTATGTGTTATACTATAAAGCAGTGAAAAAGATTTTTAAAGGAGAAATAATCATGAAACACGTTAAAACATTAAATACTAGAAAATTACAGAACACAGTAAAAAAAGGTGGATGCGGCGAATGTCAGACATCCTGCCAGTCTGCTTGTAAGACATCCTGCACAGTAGGAAACCAGACTTGCGAGAACAAATAAGTTTTAACTCAAAAGTGAATAATGACACTCACAAACGACCGTTCGCGCAGCGTGCGGTCATTTGTACGTTATAGATATGTGTAATGATTGCACATATTATGAGGAAAAGATGATAGAAAGTGAGGAAATATTATAGTGGTTCATCAGTATAAGAACAACGGCTATGATATTGTTCTGGATGTAAACAGCGGTGCAATCCACGTAGTTGACGATGTGACATATGATGTCATTGAGATGTATGCTGCACGTGAGAACGCAGCAGATACCTCTGCGGAAGAGATTGTAACTGCATTATCCGGCAAATATGGAAAAGAAGAAGTAGAAGAAGCGATTGACGAAGTTCAGACATTGATCAAAAATGAGGAACTTTTCACAAAGGACACCTATGAAAACTATATGATGGATTTCAAAAAGCGTCCGACCGTTGTAAAAGCCCTTTGTTTACATATCGCACATGACTGCAATCTTGCCTGTCGTTACTGCTTTGCAGAAGAGGGCGAGTATCATGGAAGAAGGGCATTGATGTCCTTTGAGACCGGTAAAAAAGCATTGGATTTCCTGATCGCAAATTCCGGTAACAGAAGAAACTTAGAGGTGGACTTCTTTGGTGGAGAACCTCTTATGAACTGGCAGGTTGTAAAAGACCTCGTAGCCTACGGAAGAGAGCAGGAGAAGATCCACAACAAGAACTTCCGTTTTACACTTACTACAAACGGCGTTTTATTAAATGATGAGATCATGGAATTTGCCAACAAAGAAATGGGCAATGTGGTTTTAAGCATTGACGGAAGAAAAGAAGTCCATGATCATATGAGACCATTCCGCAAGGGAGCAGGAAGCTATGACCTGATCGTGCCGAAGTTCCAGAAATTTGCAGAGAGCCGCAATCAGGACAAGTATTATGTGAGAGGTACTTTCACACACAATAACCTTGATTTCTCCAATGATGTGCTGCATCTGGCAGATCTTGGATTCAAACAGATCTCAGTAGAGCCTGTAGTGGCACAGCCAACCGAGGATTATGCAATCCGTGAGGAAGACCTTTCACAGCTTTATGAGGAATATGACAAGCTGGCTGCTGAGATGGTAAAGAGACATAAAAATGGAAATGATTTCAACTTCTTCCATTTTATGATAGATCTGGAGGGTGGACCGTGCGTGGCAAAACGTCTTTCCGGCTGTGGTTCAGGAACAGAGTATCTGGCAGTGACACCTTGGGGTGACCTTTATCCTTGTCATCAGTTTGTTGGAAATGAGGATTTCCTGCTTGGAAATGTGGACGAGGGTATCAAACGTCAGGATATCTGTGATGAATTTAAGTGCTGCAATGTTTATGCGAAAGAAAAATGCCGTAACTGTTTTGCAAAATTCTATTGCAGTGGCGGATGTGCAGCAAACTCCTACAATTTCCATGGAGATATCCACAATGCATACGACATCGGATGTGCACTTCAGAAAAAGCGTATTGAATGCGCGATCATGATTAAGGCTGCCGAGGCAGACGAAGAATAAAGGAAGGGTAAAACAATGAAAAAGAGTAAAGCAGCAGTCATATTGGCAGTGATCCTTGCAGCGTTTGTGGGACTTGCTTATTATGCATCAATTATTCTTTCATCCACCGGAATCGGCGAAGATATGTCAATTCCTCTGGGACTGGATCTCTCCGGTGGTGTTTCCATTACTTATCAGGTAGTGGACGAGAATCCAAGTGCTGAAGATATGAGTGATACCATTTATAAACTTCAGAAACGTGTAGACAGTTACAGTACAGAAGCTTCCGTATATCAGGTTGGAGACGACAGAATTACGGTTGAGATCCCTGGTGTGCAGGATGCAAATGAGATTTTAGAGGATCTTGGAAATCCGGGATCTTTAGAGTTCCAGATGCCGGATGGAATGGTATTCATGACCGGTGACATGGTGGAAGATGCTCAGGGAGCAACAGCGACCGACAGATATGGAAACAAACAATATATTGTATCTTTAAAGTTAACAGACGAAGGTGCAAAGATATTCGGTGAAGTAACAAGCGAGAATATTGGCAAGAACCTTCCAATCGTATATGATGGGGAGACGATCAGTTATCCGCAGGTGCAGAGTGCAATCACAGGTGGTGAAGCACAGATCACAGGAATGTCTTCTTTTGAAGAGGCAGATAATCTGGCAACCCAGATCCGTATCGGTTCTCTTTCTTTACAGCTTTCCGAGTTAGAGTCCTCTGTTGTAGGAGCACAGTTGGGAAGCCAGGCAATCTCTTCCAGTTTAAAAGCCGGTGCGATCGGTCTTGCAATCGTCATGGTATTTATGATCATTATGTACGCAGTACCGGGTATTGCAGCATCTTTAGCACTTGCAATCTATACAACATTAGTGATCGCAACCTTATATCTGTTCGAGATCACACTGACACTTCCTGGTATTGCAGGTATTATCCTTGGTATCGGTATGGCGGTGGATGCGAACGTTATCGTATTTGCACGTATCCGTGAGGAGATCGCAACCGGAAAATCAGTCCAGACTTCTATGAAGATTGGTTTCCAGAAAGCGATGTCAGCTATCTTAGATGGTAACATTACAACTTTGATCGCAGCAGTTGTGCTTATGGCATTAGGTTCCGGTACTGTAAAAGGATTTGCATATACTTTAATGATCGGTATCATCCTTTCCCTTTTCACAGCGATGGTTGTTACCAGATATATTCTTTATTCTCTGTATGCATTAGGACTGAAGGATGAAAAACTTTACGGCCGTGCAAAAGAGAGAAAGAGCATTGATTTTATTGGAAAAAAAGCAGTATTCTTTACAATTTCCGGTATCATTATCGCTGCCGGACTGATCAGTATGGGAGTACATTCCGCAACAGAGGGCAAGGCATTGAACTATGGTCTTGACTTTATGGGTGGAACTTCCACAACGGCTGATTTTGGCAAAGATATGTCCATCGAGGATATCGAGAAAGACATCGTTCCTTATGTGGAAAAAGTAACCGGGGATTCCGATGTGCAGGCAACAAAAGTAGAAGGAACAACACAGGTTACAATTAAGACACGTACCTTAAGTCTTGATGAGCGTCAGGAATTGGAAGATACACTGGCAGAAAATTGTGATGTGGATGCATCCACCATCACTTCCCAGAGTATCAGTTCTACCATCAGTGGTGAGATGCGTTCCGATGCATTGAAAGCGGTTATCGTGTCCTGTATCTTTATGTTACTTTACATCTGGTTCCGTTTTAAAGATATCAGATTTGCAGCAAGTGCGATCCTTGCATTGGTTCATGACGTTCTTGTTGTGATCACAGTATATGCACTTGTGCGTATTTCTGTAGGAAGTACATTTATTGCATGTGTTCTTACCATCGTAGGTTACTCTATCAATGATACGATCGTTATCTTTGACCGTATCCGTGAGAACCTGGCATTAAAGACTGGAAAACAGAATGCAGAGGAATTGCGTGAAGTTGCGAATAAGAGTCTGACACAGACATTGTCCAGAAGTATTAATACTTCTATCACAACCTTTATCATGGTTGTGATGCTCTACATTTTAGGTGTGGCAAGTATCCGCGATTTCTCACTTCCACTTATGGCAGGTCTTGTATGTGGTGCTTATTCTTCTATCTGCATCGCAACAGAGTTATGGTATGTCATGAAAGTACATTTAGGAAAAAATAAAGCAACAAAATAGTTGTGAAATAGGAAAACGGCTGCCTTCTGGCGGCCGTTTTTGCATTTCACATTTACAGAAAAAACGAAGGGAGACAGGAGAATGCAAAAAGGACTTTTGATCTATCTGATCGTTATGAATCTCATTGGACTTGCAGTGATGGCAATGGACAAAAGCAAGGCGAGACATCATGCATGGCGGATACCGGAGAAAACACTTTTCCTTGTGAGTATTTTAGGCGGCAGTGTCGGAACGTGGGCCGGCATGTATCTGTTTCATCATAAGACAAAGCACTGGTATTTTGTGGTGGGAATGCCGGCGATACTGATCTTGCAGATATGCATTGCGGTATTGGTCTGGAAAACGCATGGGTTTGGGATGTGATAAAGGCATGGTTTGCGACAGCGTATACATTTTTTAAATAAATTTATAATTGAATATTTACAGAAAGTCCTTTATAATGAACTTTAAAATCTGGCAAAGACATATGTCTCTGTCAAAAAGACAACTGAGGAAAATCAATTTTCAGATGATCAAAAGATAAAGCTGATAGAATGAAAATATATTTTCCGTCGAAGGACAAGGAGGATTTTATGTACACATTAGAAGATATTCAGGCAGTGGATATGGAAGTCGCACAGGCAATTACCGATGAACTTGACAGACAGAACAGTCATATTGAGCTGATCGCATCCGAAAACTGGGTGAGTCCGGCGGTTATGTCTGCAATGGGAAGTGTCCTGACGAATAAATATGCGGAAGGTTATCCGGGAAAGAGATATTACGGTGGCTGCGAGTGCGTGGACGTTGTGGAAGAACTGGCAAGAGAGCGCGCAAAAGAATTATTTGGGTGTGAGTATGTCAATGTGCAGCCACATTCCGGTGCGCAGGCAAATATGGCGGTACAGTTTGCAATTTTAAAGCCGGGTGATACGATCATGGGAATGAACTTAGACCATGGTGGACATCTGACACATGGTTCTCCGGTCAATTTTTCCGGAAGTTATTTTCATGTAGTACCATATGGTGTCAATGACGAGGGATACATTGATTATGATAAAGTGGAAGAACTTGCAATGGAATGTAAACCAAAAATGATCATTGCAGGGGCATCCGCTTATGCGAGAACCATTGATTTCAAGAGATTCCGTGAGATTGCAGACGCATGTGGTGCAGTGCTCATGGTCGATATGGCGCATATTGCAGGACTTGTGGCAGCAGGATTTCATCCAAGCCCAATTCCATATGCACACGTTGTGACGACCACGACACACAAGACATTGCGCGGACCAAGAGGTGGAATGATTTTAAGCAGTCAGGAAGTTGCGGACAAATATAACTTTAACAAGGCAATTTTCCCGGGCATTCAGGGCGGACCACTGATGCATGTGATCGCAGCCAAGGCAGTCTGCTTCAAAGAGGCATTGCAGCCGGAATTTAAGGTTTATCAGCAGAATATTATTGACAATGCACAGGCACTCTGCAAGGGATTGATGGATCGTGGAATTAAGATTGTATCCGGTGGAACAGACAATCATCTCATGCTCGTAGATCTGACCAATTATGATCTTACCGGAAAAGCAGTTGAGAAACTTCTGGACTCTGTAAACATTACCTGCAACAAGAATACCATTCCAAATGACCCGAAATCTCCATTTGTGACAAGTGGTGTACGTCTTGGAACTCCGGCGGTAACTTCCCGCGGATTAAACACGGATGATATGGATCAGATCGCAGAGGCGATCGCAGTGATGATCAAAGAGGGTGAGCCGGCAGCTGACAAGGCAAAGGCGATAGTGAAATCTTTGACAGAGAAATATCCATTGAAATAAAATAAATTTTTTTGTTGAATAAGAAGTGGTTATCTGCTTCATGAGTAAAAAAGCCTCCCGATAAAAATGTGGGAATTGCAATGAAAGGCAATCCGGATCATTTTTGCCGGGAGGCTTTTGTGGTTTAGGAATGCAGCGTTTTGCAAAAAAATCAGAGCTTAGCAGAAATGATTATCTTGCGAGCACATCAATGATCTGTCCAACGTACATGGTGTGCATATCGCCGTCTTTGTACCATTTGTCAGCAATCTCGGAATCGAGGAAGGAATCATCCGTGATTCTGGTAGCAGACATTTTTTCACAGACCAAAACAAGATTTCCCTCATCAATGTATGGGATTCCATGCCGGTAGTCCACGGAAAGCCCTGCATTTGCAATCTTATCCTCGTTCCGGCCGGAATGGGAGCCACAGTAATTCAAGGCATTGCGGTACTGGTCGCTTACAAATGTAAGGGAGAAAAAGTCTCCTTCATCGATCAATTCTTTGGTATATCTGGAATCGCGGACAAAAATATAGACCACATTTTTGCCCCATAAAACACCAACACCGCCCCAGCTAATGGTCATTGTATTGGATTCCTGTTTATTTCCGGCTGTGAGCAGTGCCCATTCTTTGCCGATTTTCGTAAATGGATTCATGTCCAGCATATCAACTGGAATTGGCTGAAATGTATGCATAGGGATCACCTCTCATAATTTTTTAGGTAGTTTTATTATATTACAGGAGAGTGGAAAAGTCACTTGAAAAAGAAAATAAAATCAGGTTATAGAAAATAAAACAGATAATAACTAATAGTTATACATAACATAAGGCTTCGGAATAATCTTGACATGAAAAAAAGAAAGTATCATAATGGTTGTCAAAGTTAATTTCCTAAAAGTGCAATGGGAAAAGGAGGATATTATGGATATCAGATTTGAGAAAAGACCAGTATTAAAGGAGAAACCAGACCAGAAGAATCTTGGTTTTGGCAAGTATATGACAGATTACATGTTTGTCATGGATTGGACAAAAGAAGACGGATGGAAAGATGCAAGAATCGTTCCGGAAGGACCTATCACAATGGATCCGGCATGTGTGACACTTCACTATGCACAGGAAACATTTGAAGGTATGAAAGCATACCGTACAGCAGAAGGAAAAATCCAGCTGTTCCGTCCAGAGATGAACGCAAAGAGAATGATCAATTCCAACGCAAGACTTTGCATGCCGGAATTCCCGGTTGATATGTTTGTCGAAGCAGTGGAAGCACTTGTAAAAGTAGAAGCTGACTGGGTTCCATCTGAACCAAACACTTCCCTTTATATCAGACCATTTATGTTTGCAACAGAAGCAGCACTCGGCGTACATATGGCAAACGCATACAAGTTTATGATTATCTGTTGTCCGGTAGGTGCTTACTATGCAGCAGGTCTTAATCCGGTTAAGATTCTGGTTGAGGATGAACTTGTCCGTGCTGTAAAAGGTGGTACAGGCTTTACAAAATGTGGTGGTAACTACGCAGGTTCTATTTTAGGACAGGTGAAAGCAGAAAAACTTGGTTATGCACAGGTTCTCTGGTTAGATGGTGAGCATCGTAAATATGTAGAGGAAGTTGGAACCATGAACATCATGTTCAAGATTGCCGGTGAAATCTACACAGCACCGATCGAAGGAACTGTTCTTCCGGGTGTTACAAGAGATTCCATGATTCACCTGCTTCGTGACTGGGGTTACAAAGTAAATGAGACAAGACTTTCCGTAGATGATCTGATGAAAGCCGGACATGACGGTACATTGGAAGAGGTATTTGGTACAGGTACAGCAGCCGTTATCTCACCAGTTGGAGAACTTCGTTACAAAGATGATGTTGTGACAGTCAACAACTTTGAGATCGGTGAACTGACACAGAAATTATATGATACCTTAACCGGTATCCAGTGGGGAAGAATCCCGGATAAATATGGCTGGACAGTAGAAGTAAAATAACTTCTGGACATTTTTCGCATATCATAGTATAGTAATCATGTTATAGATGCCTTCATAGATGTAGCAGCATTTATGAAGGCATTTACAATATATATAGCACATTGATAATCGAATAAGGTTTATATTTTCAGATATGCAATCCTGTCTGTGACTGATTGCAGACATTTAGGTTTCTCTTCTAGCGCCATGTACCTGTGAGGACGACCATACACAGGTTAACGAGGAAAAGGGTTATCGAAAATTCGGCGGACGCCCTTTCGTACTTCCCAGTGCGAGATATGCCGGCAAATATGCAGGTGACTGCAAAACAAATACGGTATAATGGGACAATTGGATTTGAATATGATTTAAATTTTAAATAGAAAAGAAGAGGAAATTTAATATGTGTGGAATTATAGGTTATACAGGCAGTGAAAACGTAAAAGATGTTTTGTTAGATGCGTTGGAATTATTAGAGTATCGTGGATATGACAGTGCGGGTATTGCAGTGAAAGACGAAACTTCCCATGTGACAAATGTTTATAAATGTGCCGGAAGAGTAAGTGATTTAAGAGCAATTTGTGATTCGAAGAAGATTTTGTCTGCCTGCGGTATCGGACATACAAGATGGGCAACTCACGGTGGAGTTACAGACCAGAATGCACATCCGCATCAGCAGGGAAAAGTGACTCTGGTTCATAACGGGATCATCGAAAACTATCGTGAGCTGATTGACGATTACGATTTGCAGGAAATCCTTCATTCTGAAACAGATAGTGAAGTTGCGGCTGCATTATTAAATCATTATTACAAGGGAGATCCAAAGGAAGCGATCAAAAAAACAGTGAGCAAATTAAAGGGTACCTTTGCGCTTGTGATCCTGTTTGAAGATCAGCCGGATGTGATCTACTCGATCCGAAATGTCAGCCCGATCGTTGCAACCATATGCAAAGAGGGAGCAATGCTTGCATCAGATCTGACTGCACTCTGCCGTTTTACAAATGAATACTTTGTTGTACCGGAATATCACATTTTAGAGTTGCACAAAGATCATGTGGTACTTACGGATTTAAATGACAATGTGGTAGAACCGGAATTTTTGTCCGTTGACTGGGAGTTGAACAGCGCGGGAAAGAATGGTTATCCATTTTATATGGAAAAAGAGATTATGGAGCAGCCGGAAGCAATCAAGAATACGATCAAAGACCGTATCGTGAACGGTCTGCCTGATTTTACCGCGGATGGTGTGCCGGATTCTCTTTTTACAGACTGTGACAGAATTTGTGTGGTAGCATGCGGAACAGCCATGCATGCGGGACTTGTGGCACAGGCTCTGGTAAAATCTATCGTTCATGTGCAGATGGACGTAGAACTTGCATCAGAGTTTATGTATTCCGATCCGGTCATTGATGAGAAAACATTGGTGATCGCAGTATCACAGTCCGGTGAGACAATTGATACCTTGGAAGCATTAAAATATGCGAAGAGACAGGGCGCAAAATGTTTATCCGTTATCAACGTAAAAGGTTCTTCCATTGCAAGAGAAAGTGATTATGTGTTATACACCGCAGCAGGACCTGAAATTGCAGTGGCAAGTACAAAAGCTTACACAACACAGCTTTCCGTATTTTATCTTGTGGTTGCAAAAATGGCATTATTGCGAGGTGTCTACACAGAGGAGCAGACAAAGAGCTTTATCGCAGAATTAGAGCGTGTTCCGGAAGTGATGCAGAAAGTATTGGAGAAAAGACGTGACATCCATGTGATCGCAAAGAAGATTCTGGAAGCAAAGGATCTGTTTATGATCGGACGTGGACTGGATTACTCTATTTTACTGGAAGGATCATTGAAACTGAAAGAGGTTTCTTATATTCACTCTGAGGCTTATGCCTCCGGCGAATTAAAACACGGACCAATTGCACTGATCACGACTAACACACCGGTTGTTGCAACGGTAACACAGGAAAAACTCATGTCAAAAGAGCTTTCCAATATTAAGGAAGTAAAATCCAGAGGTGCAGATATTGTATTATTTATCAAAGAGGCACTTTCCGGTGATCTTGATACCGAATATCAGGTGATCAAGCTTCCGGATATGCAGGATGAATTTATGGTTTTACCTGCATCGGTTGCATTACAGCTTTTAGCATATTACGTGTCATCCGATAAGGGATTTGATGTTGATAAGCCAAGAAATCTGGCGAAGGTAGTTACGGTAGAGTAAGAATTAAGTTTTGGGGGATTTGGATAAAGAACGGAAATAAAAATTGAGAAGTTGGGAAATCGAATGTTTTGCACAGGAAGCAGAACAGGATTGCATGTCTGAGCATATAATATAAGGAAATGTATGAAGAGGTTGTTCATGCCAGATATCAAATATGCCCAGACAGAGGCTGTAGATAAAGGAAGCCTCAAAGTAGAAGTACTTACCAACCGGACCAGACGGCCGATCGAGGGAGCAAGAATCACCATTTCCTATTCGGGCGAGCCGGATTCCACAGTGGAGGAGGTAAGCGCAGATGATTCAGGAATGTCGGAGAAACTTACGCTTGATGCGCCTCCACTTGAATACTCGATGGAACCCTCCGAAAATCAGCCGTTTGCCCAATATACGGTTAAAGTTACCGCACCGGGATATCGTCCCGTCAGTATTTCGGGCGTTCAGATTTTTTCAGAGCAGCTCGCATTGCAACAGGTGCGGATGGCGGAAGAAAATGAAGAGGAAACCCAGATAGATTCCATTGTGATTCCGGTGAATACGCTGTTTGGAGATTTTCCACCGAAAATAGCAGAGTCCGAGATCAAGCCTGTCTCAGAATCCGGGGAGATCGTGTTGAGCAAAGTGGTGATCCCGGAGTTTGTCGTCGTTCACGACGGACCTCCTTCGGATAACAACGCGGCAAATTATTATGTGCGTTACCGTGATTACATCAAAAACGTGGCATCCAGCGAGATATACAGCACATGGCCGGACAGCACGCTGCGTGCCAATATCCTTGCGATCATGTCTTTTACATTAAACAGGGTTTACACGGAATGGTACCGGAATAAAGGTTATAACTTCACCATCACGACATCCACTGCTTTTGACCAGAAATTCGTCTATGGAAGAAATATTTTTCAGAGTATCTCGGATGTGGTAGATGAAATGTTTCAGAATTATCTTTCCAGACCGAATGTGAGACAGCCAATCCTGACACAGTATTGTGACGGACAGCGCGTGACGTGCAGCAACTGGCTGAGTCAGTGGGGAAGCAAATATCTTGGGGATCAGAACTACGAAACGATAGAAATTCTCCGTTATTATTATGGTGATAATATGTTTATCAATACAGCGGAGGAGATTTCCGGTATCCCGGCATCCTGGCCGCGGTATAATCTGGAAGTGGGCGCTGCCGGAGATAAGGTCCGGCAGATCCAGGAACAGTTAGCGAGAATCTCGCAGGCCTATCCGGCAATCCCGACGATCACACCGGATGGGATTTACGGAGAAGCAACGAAGGCAGCAGTAGAAAAATTCCAGTCTATTTTTGGCTTGCCTGTGACGGGAGTGGTAGATTACCGCACCTGGTATAAAATATCGGAGATCTATGTTGCGGTGACAAGGATTGCAGAACTGGTATAAAATGTGGAGTAAATGTGCCGGGGGATTGGTATTTTTCAGTTCCCCGGCACAAAAACGTTTCAGGAACAGATCGCAGACTAGGATTTGAGTAGAAAATGTGTTAAACTAAAAGTTAGTTTAGATTGCAGTAAAGCAGGGATAAAAAGTATGAACAACTATAAAATCACAATCCAGTATGATGGGACAAGATACAAGGGCTGGCAGGGGCAGAACAGCACCGGTCTGACCATTCAGGGAAAAATAGAAGCAGTGCTGGGACAGATGGCAGGACACGCGGTGGAAGTCATCGGTTCGGGGAGAACGGATGCGGGCGTGCATGCCAAAGGCCAGGTGGCAAATTTTCATATTGAGGAGCATTTTACGGAGGGAAAGATCATGTCCTATCTGAATCATTATCTGCCGGATGACATTGCCGTTATTGCGGTTGAGCAGGTGGACGAGCGTTTTCACAGCCGTTACGCCGCAAAGAAAAAGACCTACCGCTATCACATCCATATGGGAGAGATCTCGGATGTTTTCGAGCGGAAATATGAGTATCAGTATGAGAAAACACTCGATGTGGAGCGCATGAAAGAAGCCGCTTCCTATCTGATCGGAACACATGATTTTACTTCATTTTGCGGAAACAAGAAAATGAAAAAGTCGGCGGTCCGCACGATTTATGAGATCAATTTTACGAAGAAAGGGAATGATCTATGGATTGATTATCGGGGCAATGGATTTTTGCAAAACATGGTGCGCATCCTGACAGGTACGCTGATCGAGGTTGGGGATGGCAGGAGAGCACCGGAGGAGCTGCCGCAGATCTTAGAGAGCAAAAACCGGGAGAACGCAGGTTATACAGCACCGGCATGCGGACTGATGCTCATGGAAGTGCATTATTAAAAGATAAATTCATAAGAAAAAACAGGCAGCAGGTGTTACATGGAAAAATGGTTTGTAATCAACAAGGGGGCTGATTTTGAAAAGCTTGGAAAAGAGTTCGGGATCAGCCCTGTCACAGCGCGTCTTATCCGAAACCGTGAGGTGATCGGGGAGGCGGCATTTGAAAGATATCTGAATGGAAGTTTAAAGGATTTATACGATCCACATTTATTGAAAGATGCAGATTGTTTGACAGATATTTTAAAAGTTAAAATAGAAGAGCAAAAGCCGATCCGTATTATCGGCGACTATGATATAGATGGAGTTATGTCAACCTATATTTTATACCGGGGAATTAAACACTGTGGTGGAAATGTTTCCACGCAGATTCCGGACCGCATGAAGGATGGCTATGGAATCAATGAGAATCTGATCGATCAGGCAAAAAGAGACGGAATGGATACCATTCTTACGTGCGATAACGGAATTGCTGCAATCTCAGAGATTGCGCATGCCAAAGAACTTGGGATGACCGTGTTAGTGACCGATCACCACGAGATTCCCTATACAGAGGAGAATGGGGAAAAGCAGTTCCTTCGCAGCAACGCAGATGCAATCGTGAATCCAAAGCAGCAGGAATGTGCGTATCCTTTTAAAGAGTTATGTGGAGCAGCAGTCGCATGGAAAGTGCTGCAGGTATTGTATGAAAAAATGGGTTTTGCCCTGGAAGAAACCTATGAATTTCTGGAAAATGTCGCATTTGCAACCGTTGGCGATGTTATGGATCTGACAGACGAAAACCGCATTTTGGTGAAAGAGGGATTAAACCGCATTCACCGCACAAAAAATCCGGGGATGCGCGCCCTGATCTTTCAGAATCATTTAGAACCGGAGCAGATCAATGCATATCATTTTGGTTTTGTGTTAGGACCGTGCATCAATGCGAGTGGCAGACTTGATACAGCAAAACTGTCTCTGTCTCTTTTTTTACAGGGAGAGGAAGAGGCAGCAAAAACGGCAAGGGAGCTTGTGGAGTTAAACCAGCAGCGCAAAGATATGACAGCAGATGGCGTCGAGGAGGCAAAACGTGTGGTGGAGGAACATTACATGTCGGATAAAGTGCTTGTCATTTATCTGCCACAGGTGCACGAAAGTCTTGCAGGAATCATTGCAGGGCGTATCCGGGAGGCTTATCATAAGCCGGTATTTGTGCTGACGAAGGCGGAGGAGGGCGTGAAGGGCTCCGGGCGTTCCATCGAGGAGTACTCCATGTATGAGGAACTATGTAAGTGCAGGGAACTTCTGGAAAAATTCGGCGGACATCCGATGGCGGCAGGATTATCTCTTCCGGAAGAAAACGTGGATAAGTTCCGTGAAAAAATCAATGCCTGTGCAAATCTCACGGAGGATGACCTGATTCCGAAGATCAAAATTGATATTCCGATGCCAGCAGCGTATGCGGATGCCGGTCTTATCCGGGAATTTGCAGTGTTAGAGCCTTTTGGAAAAGCCAATATCAAACCACAGTTTGCCGACAAAAACCTGAGTATCACAAAGGCTTTTGTGGTCGGAAAAAATCAGAATGTGTTGCGGCTGAACCTGCTGACAGCCGCCGGTGAGACAGTGACGGCAGTCTATTTTGGCGATATTGAGGCGTTTAAAGCATATTATGCGGAAAAGTATGGAAGTGCGGAAGTGGAAAAAGCTTTTCGCGGTCAGATAAACAAATTGAGGATAATGATTGTGTACTATCCGGAGATTAACGAGTATAATGGAGTGGAAAGCGTACAGGTTATCATTCGAAATTATCAGTAAAACTGGAGGATGGCATATGTTTGGTGGAAAAAAAGCAAAAGAACTGGAAGAGGAACTTCTGGCATTACAGGAAAAACAGAACCGTCTGCAGGAGCAGATTTCTAATATTGCAAAAGCAAAAGACAGCGCAGAAGAGACATTGGTACAGATGACGATCTCAAAAACGGAACTGGATGAGACAATCACGGCGGTTTCAGAGGAATTGGAACTGTTAAAGGAGTGTTCAGAGGCGAATTCAGGACAGACCGTACTGTTGAAACAGCAGCTTGCAAAAAAGAATGAACAGAATATCAGATTGCAGCAGGAAAAAGAAGCACTCTGCCAGCAAATGGAGGGTGAGCACGAGAAAATTGCAAAAGTTGTAGAGAAGAACAAGTACGTCACCACACCCATGAAGGAGATAGAATCGTTCTATGAGGCATATTGTCAGGAGAGAAAGTCTGTTGGGGATGCGTTAAAGAAACTGGCAGATATCTCACAGAATATGGGAGTTCTGGCACTTGGCGCAGCAATTGAAGCAGGACGCATGGGAGAAGACGGAAGAAAATTTGTGACAGTGGCAGAGGAAGTGCGTGTGAATGCAGAACAGTATACTTCGGCAGTTGCGGATGTGCTTACGAAAATCAGTGGTTTTGAGGAAACTGCCACAGCGGCAGAGAAACAGATCCAGTTGTTAAATGATCTTTTAAAAGAAAATAACAGCGCCATGGTAAAACTTCTGGAAAGCAGAGACACAGAGGTGGCGGAAACAGATCATGAAAATGTGGAAGAAGAAACCGATATTGAAGAAATATTAGAAAGTCTCTGTCAGGGTGAAAATGAATTTTTCGAAGTGCAGAGCAGAGTGTTATCCAAAGCGGAAACACTGCGTCAGGAGTGGAAAGAGCACAAAGAATGCGCGGATGAATTAGAACGTAATGTGGAGGAGATCCATCGTTTCGCTCAGACGGAATAAAGAAGCCACAGGTTAGAAAATAGCAGTTATTTACAATCACGAAAAGAGTGAGAGAGGGGAAAAATATGGCAAAAGAGGAGAAGTTTACATTTTTATCAGCGGATGGCAAAACAACCATCCATGCAGTCAAATGGATTCCGGAAGATGGAAAGTATGAGGCAATTTTACAGATCACACATGGCATGATCGAATTTGTAGAACGCTACAGACCGTTTGCTGAATTTCTGACAGAGAATGGCTTTATGGTGGTGGGACATGACCATTTAGGACATGGGGATTCCGTAGCATCCAAAGATGACTGGGGATATTTTGCGGAAAATCCGAGTGACACGGTGATCGCAGACATGCATGCACTGCGCACGATGATCCAGAAAGAAAATCCGGGTGTTCCTTATTTTATGATGGGACACAGTATGGGATCTTATATGCTTCGGAAATACCTCACCATTCACAATGATGATTTGAGAGGGGCAATCATTATGGGAACCGGTTGTGTGCCGGACAATACGACCAAACTTGGAATCAGCGTGTGCAAATTTCTTGCAAAAATTTTTGGCTGGCATCACAGAAGCAGACTGGTTGAATCACTTTCCTTTGGCGGACCATATAAGAAATATGATCTTTCCGGAAAAACACCTTCCAACAGCTGGCTTACAAAAGATGAGGATATTGTAAAATTCTATTATAACGAACCGCGGTGTACGTTCAAGTTTACATTAAACGGCTATCTGGGGCTGATGGAAGCGGTTCTCTACGATAATCAGTTGGAAAATGTGAAGAAAGTGCCAAACAAGCTTCCAATTTTTATTGTATCTGGTCAGGATGATCCGGTGGGAGATAACGGTGTCGGCGTGAAAAAAGTGTATGATCTCTTCAAAGAGGCAGGTTCTCTGGATATTACATATAAGCTTTACGAAAATGACAGACATGAAATTTTAAATGAGACAGACCGCGATAAAGTGTATGCAGATCTTCTTGCATGGATGAGAGTGCGGATCGATACGTAAAAATATGGATACAGACAATTTTTCCTATAGGGTATTACGAAATGATGAGGAAAAAGTATATAGGTTTCTTAATTTTTTATAAACATATTATGTTAACTTGTGATTTATAGTGAGATGTAGTAAAATAAAAATCTGTTTTGGGGAATCTCAAAGCAGATTTTTATTATGTGGAAATGATGGTTTTCATATGAGCAAATACTGCGATCCGCAATAAAAAGAGAGGGAAGAAAAAGTGAAGAGAAAGAGAATGACAAAGAGAATTGCAGCAATTATTTTAGCTGCAGTGATGATGATACCAACACATGTAACATCATTTGCAGCAGATGCTTCTGCGCAGAACTCCACCGGGCAGGAAGAGAGCAATGCCACATCCGGTGATTCCCAGACAACACAGTCAGAGAATAATGCAGCAACGCAGAATGACAGCAGTGCAACAGGTGCAGATACCAATGCCGGTTCGACTGGAAATACAGGATCGGATACACAAAACAGCACAGCTTCAGATTCAAAGAGCAGCACAAGTTCAGATACACAGAACAGTACAGGTTCAGATTCACAGAGCAATACAACCAATAATGCTGCTTCAGATTCGCAGAGCAGTACAACAACAAATTCTGACAGCACAAATACTTCCACCAGTGGCACAACCGATAATGTTACAGGTGGGGTAACGGTAGAAGATGATAAAAAATCCACAGAAAATGTGACTGGAGATGTCATTGTGGATGAGAATAACGATAATGTTGAGATTAAGAAAGATGATAAACCTTATCTTGCACTCGGCGCGGATTTGTCCGATGACCAGAAAAATACCGTATTATCCCTTATGGGAATCGATCCTGCCAATCTGGCAAATTATAACGTGACTTACGTTACAAATGCACAGGAGCATCAGTATCTGGATTCCTATGTGGATTCTTCCAAAATTGGAAGCAAGTCATGGTCTTCTGTCGTGATCGTAAAACGTAAAAAAGGAAATGGATTAAACATTTCTACGAACAATATCACATACTGTACCGTTGGTATGTACAAAAATGCGCTGACAACTGCTGGAATTACAGATGCAGATATCATCGTTGCAGGCCCAAAGCCAATCTCCGGAACCGCTGCACTGGTTGGAATCTTTGAGGCATATGAGGCAATGACCGGGGAAGCAGTACAGGATAACGTTGTAGATGCAGCGTTAAATGAACTTGTTGTCACCGGAGAACTGGAAGCTTCCATTCAGGGTCTGACCGATCAGGAAGTGGAGGAGTTTATTGCTTACATCAAGTCACTGATCGCAGAAAAAGGACTGACTGACGAGAAGAGTATCAACGAAGCAATTGATGAAGCCTGTGATAAATATGGCGTCACTTTATCTGATGATGAGAGACAGAAAATCGTTGATCTTCTTTTGAAAATTACTTCTCTTGGAATTGATTTAAGTGGACTGGTGGATTACGCAGCCTCTCTCTACAATTCCTTTAAAAATGGAGGAAGCTCTTCCGGAATCATTGCATCTATTGGTAACTTCTTTGGAAATATCTTTAGTGCGATTGGGGAGTTCTTCAAAAATCTGTTTAAATAACCGGAGTTTAATTGGCGTAGTGTCGCAGATTCTGTGGTGCTTTTATAGGTTGTGAGGGGCAGATATAAGCGTCCTTTCACAAGTCAGAATTTTATATGTTAATGAAAAAGAA
>OGML01000266.1_pt1 | contig 57693 bp, 37 predicted proteins | sample 1572951 | NCBI WGS metagenome assembly OGML01 (sample SAMEA2581883, study PRJEB24529) | metagenome | biome: Human gut stool | place: China | collected 2011 | reverse complement strand
TAGAGCGTCAGATTGTGGTTCTGAATGTCGTGGGTTCGAGTCCCACTAGTCACCCGTAACAAATTGAAAGTCCTGCAGTTTCTGCGGGACTTTTTTATTTTCCTATACTTTCGTTTATATACAAAAAATGCGCTATCAGACCTTCACAGGCGGATAGCGCAAGCTACAATACAAAATACAAATACAACTAAACGAGATTTTGTGCTAAAAATTAAAGCATTCAAAGATACGAATAATATTTCATCCGCTCCTCATGCTTGTCTGATTTTTTAATTATCCTTAATATTCAGACTATTCCCTGAGCCATCATGGCGTGAGCCACCTTCATAAATCCGGCAATGTTCGCACCCTTCACATAATTGATGTATCCATCGCTTTCCTTACCGTATTTCACGCATTGTTCATGAATATTGTGCATAATCAGATGGAGTTTTTCATCCACTTCCTGTGCAGTCCAGCTCAGGTGCATGGCATTCTGGCTCATTTCCAGTCCGGAAGTAGCCACACCACCCGCATTGACAGCCTTTCCTGGAGCATACATCATCTTGTGTTCGATGAATGCGTCAATAGCTTCCGGTGTACATCCCATGTTGGAAATTTCTCCTACGCAGAGCACCTGGTTCTTTATCAGGTTCTGTGCATCCTCACCGTTCAATTCGTTCTGGGTAGCACACGGCAATGCGATATCTACCTTCACTTCCCACGGACGGCGTCCCGGCACGAAGGTAGCTCCCGGGAATTTTTCCGCATATGGTGCTACGATGTCATTACCCGATGCACGCAGTTCAAGCATATAGTCAATCTTTTCTCCGCTGATGCCTTCCGGATCATAAATGTAGCCGTCCGGTCCGGAGATGGTAACTACCTTTGCTCCCAGTTGGGTAGCCTTGGTAGCAGCTCCCCATGCCACGTTGCCGAAGCCGGAGATAGCTACTGTCTTGCCCTTGATTTCGATACCCTTTTCATCCAGCATGTGTTTCACGAAATACAAGCCGCCGAAGCCCGTAGCTTCCGGACGAATCAGTGAACCTCCGAATTCCAGTCCCTTGCCGGTAAACGTACCGGTAAATTCGCGGGTCAGTTTCTTGTACATACCGAACATATAACCCACTTCGCGTCCGCCTACGCCGATATCACCTGCCGGCACATCCATATCCGGTCCCAGATGACGCCACAGTTCCAGCATGAATGCCTGGCAGAAACGCATGATTTCCGCATTGCTCTTGCCGCGTGGAGAGAAGTCGGATCCACCTTTTCCGCCGCCCATCGGCAGAGTAGTAAGGGCATTTTTGAAAGTCTGTTCAAATCCCAGGAACTTCAAGATGGACAAGTTCACGGAAGCATGGAAACGAATACCTCCCTTGTACGGGCCGATGGCGTTGTTGAACTGCACGCGGTAACCTAGGTTCGTCTGCACTTCACCCTTGTCGTCCACCCATGTCACGCGGAATGTAAAGATGCGGTCGGGTTCTACCAGCCGTTCAATGATTTTCGCCTTTTCAAATTCGGGGTGTTGATTGTAGATATCTTCGATAGAAAGCAATACTTCCCTGACTGCCTGAAGGTACTCAGATTCACCTGGATGCTTGGCTTCCAGTGATGACATGATTTTGTTAATGTCCATAATCAAATAATTTAAGGTCTGACAAAATGAAATATTTTGTATATGCAAAGATAGGAAATTACTTATATCTTCAAAGGAATTTACCCGATTTTTTGAGCTGCAGGTTGAATTTTGTTAGTTTTTTATCAACTCTCAAGAAAGATTTGCAAAAATCGTGTGAAATTCCGATTTTTGTTTCTGTAATATAAGCTTTAAAAGAAGATACCATGCTTACCAAACTAAGAATTAAACTCCGTCAGCTTTATTTCAAGGATACGCAGTTTGCCAACCTGATGACCAAGCGCATTTTCAACGTGTTGCTGGTGGCCAATCCTTACGATGCGTTCATGCTTGAAGATGACGGCCGCATTGACGAAAAGATTTTCAATGAATATATGAACCTGAGTTTGCGCTATCCCCCTCGTTTCACGCAGGTCTTCACGGCAGAAGAAACCTGGGAACAGTTGCGCAACACCATGTTCGACTTGGTCATCTGTATGCCGGGTTCCGACAACAGCGATACCTTCGACATTGCCCGTGAAATCAAGAAGCAATACCCTCATCTACCGTTGGTTGTACTGACTCCTTTCTCGCACGGTATTAAGGAACGAATGGAGCATGAAGATCTGAGCATCTTCGAGTATGTGTTCTGCTGGCTGGGAAACACCGATTTGCTGGTGTCCATCATCAAGCTGATAGAAGACAAGATGAACCTGGAGCATGACATTAAGGAAGTCGGCGTACAGATGATTATGCTGGTAGAAGATTCCATCCGCTTTTATTCCTCCGTATTGCCCAACCTCTACAAGTTCGTTCTCCGGCAGAGTCAGGAATTTGCCACAGAAGCCCTGAACGAGCACCAGCGAACCCTTCGCATGCGCGGACGTCCCAAAATCGTGCTGGCCCGTTCCTACGAAGAAGCCACTGAACTATATAATAAGTACCAGAATAACGTGCTCGGTATCATATCCGATGCCCGTTTCCCTCACGGCGGAGTCAACGACCCCCAGGCCGGTGTCACCCTGCTGCGCGAAGTCCGTAAGCGGGACTCCTTTATACCCCTTATCCTTCAGTCAGCAGAAGAAAGCAACCGCAGCTACGCGCCAGAACTGGGTGCCGTGTTCATCGATAAGAACTCCAAGAAAATGAATATCGACCTTCGTGAAGCCGTGTCAGACAATTTCGGCTTCGGTGATTTCATTTTCCGCGACCCCCATACCATGAAGGAAGTGGCCCGCATCCACAACCTGAAGGAATTGCAGAACGTGATATTTGCCATCCCTGCAGAATCCTTCCTCTATCACATCAGCCGCAACCACATTTCACGCTGGCTGTATTCGCGTGCCATCTTTCCAGTTGCTGAATTCTTGAAACAGATTACATGGGAGTCACTTCAGGACATTGATGCCCACCGACAGATAATATTCGAAGCCATCGTAAAATACCGTAAGATGAAAAACCAGGGCGTAGTAGCCGTGTTCCAGCGCGACCGCTTCGACCGTTATTCCAACTTTGCCCGCATCAGCGATGGCTCACTGGGAGGAAAAGGACGCGGTCTGGCCTTTATTGACAACATGGTAAAACGTCACACGGAGTTCGATGAGTTTGAGAATGCCTCCGTCATGATTCCGAAAACCGTAGTCCTCTGTACCGATATTTTCGATGAGTTCATGGACTCCAACCAGTTGTACCAGATAGCCCTGAGTGATGCGGCCGACGATGTGATTCTCCGCGCCTTCCTTCGTGCCAAGTTGCCCGACCGGCTGGTAGAAGACTTCTTTGCCTTCTTCGATGCGGTAAAGGCACCGATTGCTATCCGTTCCTCCAGTCTGCTGGAAGACTCCCACTACCAGCCCTTTGCCGGAATCTATTCCACTTACATGATTCCTTATCTGGACGATAAGTACGAAATGCTCCGCATGCTGGGCGATGCCATCAAGGGAGTATATGCTTCCGTATATTATAAGGATAGTAAAGCCTACATGCAAGCCACCAGCAACGTGATAGACCAGGAAAAGATGGCTGTCATCCTGCAGGAAGTAGTCGGCACACAGTATGGCGACCGCTATTATCCGGCCATTTCTGGAGTAGCCCGCTCCATCAACTATTACCCGATTAATGACGAGCTGGCCGAAGAAGGTACCGTCAGTCTGGCCTTGGGGTTAGGAAAATACATTGTCGACGGCGGACTGACCTTGCGCGTGTGTCCGTATCATCCTACGCAGGTGCTTCAGACCAGCGAAATGGAAATTGCCCTGCGTGAAACGCAGACCCGCTTCTATGCCCTCGACTTGAAGAACCTGGGACAGAACTTCTCGCTCGACGATGGATTTAACCTGTTGAAACTCCATGTGAAAGACGCCGAAGCCGACGGAGCTTTGAACTTTATTGCTTCTACCTACGATCCGTACGACATGGTGATACGCGATGGTATTTATCCCGGCGGCCGCAAGCTGATAACCTTTGCCAACATCCTTCAGCACGATGTCTTCCCGCTGGCACGCATCCTGCAACTGGCCCAGAAATACGGTCAGGGCGAAATGCGCCGTCCGGTAGAAATCGAGTTTGCCGTCAATTTTGATGCCCGTACGAAGAGCGGCATCTTCTATCTGTTGCAGATACGTCCGATGGTCGATGTAAAAGCCGGATTGGATGAAGACCTGAGCGTGATTCCCGATGAACGCCTGTTACTCAAGAGTGAAAACTCCCTTGGACACGGGGTGATGGACGACATACAAGATGTGATTTATGTCAAGACAGAAGGCTATTCTGCCTCCAATAACCAGTTGATAGCTTACGACATCGAGAAACTCAACCGTCGTTTCCTGGATGAAGGTAAACATTACATACTGGTTGGCCCCGGACGCTGGGGAAGCAGTGACACGTGGCTGGGTATTCCGGTGAAGTGGCCCAACATTTCGGCAGCCCGTATCATCGTGGAAGCCGGACTGACCAATTACCGGGTAGACCCCAGTCAGGGAACCCACTTCTTCCAGAATCTGACCTCTTTCGGGGTGGGATATTTCACCATCAATGCCTATATGAACGACGGTATCTACAACCAGGCTTTGCTCGACAGCATGCCGGCGGTAGAAGAAACCAAATACCTGCGCTGGGTACGGTTTGAGAAACCTTTGTCCGTCAAGATGGACGGAAAGAAAAAGCTCGGTGTGGTAGAGCTGCCGGAAGATTAAAAAATAATATATACAAAAACGGGATGCTTCACATTTGAAGTGCACCCCGTTTTTTGTATGTTAGGGTGTATTTACAGCTTGATTGTCAGTTTCTTGCCTGAATAGTTAACTTTCTTGTCTGCGCTCACCATGACGGTTTCTGCTGACTGCTTGCCAGGCTGCATCAGGGTGATGCGGAAACTGCGGCGTTTCAGCATTTTTGGGAACTCGCCTTTACGGTCGCTGATGGTTAGTGTACGTGACGCATCGTCCCAGCTGAACTTGATGGTAGAGAACATACCCTTTTCGTAGTTGTAGTTGTCAAACTCATCTTCGTAGAGTACGAATTCGCCGTTGGCTCCCGGATAGATGCAGATGTCCAGGTTGTCCCATTTCTTTTCGGTAGTGTACTGTACCTTTGGGCCGAGCGGAAGGATGCTTCCCGCCTTGATGTAGAGTGGCAGGATGTCAACCGGACATTCGCGTTTAATGTGCTGGCCGCCTTCTACTGTTTCGTTGGTCCAGAAGTCAATCCATTTTGTTCCTTTAGGCAAGTACACTTCTACCGGAGCTGAAGCCTTCGCTACATCGGGCACGGTAGTAACTCCCTTGTTCTTTTCTACTTTCTTGGTATAGAGTGGTTCGGTGACCGGACATACCAGGATGTTTTTACCGAACATGTATTCATCGTCCAGCAGGATGGCCTTGCGGTCGTGGGCAAAATCCATTACCAGCGGACGCATCATGGTACCGTCTTCCTGTACTACGGCTCCGTCCAGGCTGTAAATGTAAGGCAAGAGACGGTAGCGGAGTTCAATCATGCGTTTTTGTGCATCGTAAGCCCAGTCGCCTTCTTTGCCAAAGAGGTCAATTTCGTTCATCATCGGTGAAGAGCAGTGGTTACGCATCAGCGGCATGAAGCATCCCCACTGGAACCAGCGTACGTGCAGTTCCTGATAAGCTACGTTGGTACAGTCATTGTTGTATTCCCATCCGAAGAACCCTCCTATATCTGTGTTCCAGAAGGGGATACCACAAAGCGTGTAGTTCAATCCGGCCGGAATCTGCTGACGGAGTACATCCCAGCTTGATACCACGTCGCCACTCCAGCTCAGGGCACCGTAGCGCTGCTGGCCCAGGTAACCTGAACGTGTCATCTGGAACACACGTTTCTCGTCTGAAACAGCACGCTGGTGTTCGTAGATACCTTGGTTGTGAGTCAGCGGGAACGCATTGTGTACCGAGCGGAAAGAACCGTCGGCCGTCATCAGGTCGAAATCACTTTCTTTGGGGTTCAGATGGTCGGGTTCCGTAGAGTCGGTCCACCAGGCGTCGATGTTCATTTTATGCAGGTGGCTGAGGTAACGCCAGTACAGGTCGCGGGCGTCTTTGTTGAACGGGTCGTAAGGATGTGCACCCGATTTTGGAGGCCATGTTTCAAATTTCAACAGGGCGTCCATCTTGTCGAGCTCCTTGAACTGATCGGTCCAAGGGCCGAAGCTAGCCCATACGGAAATCATCAGGTGGGCATTGTGCTTATGAACGTATTCCACCATTTCTTCCGGATTTTTGAAACGGGGTTTTGGATAGCGTGCGTTCTTGTCTTCTCCATTCGGAAGGTAGCGAAGTGCTTCCTTGTCGTCCATCTTGTTGATGTAACGCGGATTCATGAATTTCATGGCATTCCAGTTGGAATCGCATCCCCAGTACTGCCAGTCCTGTACGATACCGTCGAGCGGAATTTGTAGCTTGCGGTACTTGTCGAGTACGCCGCACAGTTCGTCGGGACTCTTGTAACGTTCGCGGCACTGCCAGTAGCCCATGGTCCAGAGCGGGAACATGGTGGCCTTTCCGGTCAGGTCGCGGATACAGGCAATTACGCCGTCTTGTGTACCGTCTTTATAAAGGAAATAGTAATCAGAACAGAGGCCTACCTGCGAAGAGAAGGAGGTTTCATACGGGGTATCGCTGAAATCGGAGATGCCCGGATTATCCCAGTATACACCATATCCTTTTTCAGATGTGAAATAAGGGATGCAGATGTTGGTATTGCCGTTTGACAGGTGAATCTGCTGGTTTCGGTGGTTCATAGCTCCGCTCTGGCGCTGTCCCAGTCCGTAAATGGCTTCTTCCGGTTCAAGGCTGAATGCCTGGCTGACAGTGTAGGCATCGCGGTTTACATCCTTGCGGGGAATAAAGTTGGTGCCTTCCACCTTTTCTTTCAATAAAGTTTCACCCTGTGGGTCGGTATAAGTCACTTTTCCGGTAGCTACGTCGAGTGTTACTGTCATTTTTCCGGAGGTCATGCTTACCGTGTTCCCGTTCTGCTTGTAAGAAATCTCTACCTTTTCGGGAGTCTTGATGATTGGATAACTCTTCTTTTCGGGCATTTCAGCCGAAGGATACTTTACAATGCGCACGATGGAAGGAGAGTAGAAAATCACCTCCCCGTTCAATGTGGGCTGTGCAGTCTGGAACTTTCCTCCCTGAGCGGTCTTTTCAAAAGTCTGACCGAAGGAAGACAGGCAAGATGCCAGTGCGGTTAGGAATAAAATCTCTTTTCTCATTTTTTTATCAGATTGTTTTTACATACAAAGGTTGATGGTTCAAATGTAAAGAGATTTCCGTCAGACAAAGAGAACAGAATGCGCCAAAGAGCAGTCTGAAATGCTTCAGAGGGTGTTTTGATTCATTTTTATCCCTCTTTTGATTCAGATGTATCCCTCTTTCCTTGCTGTTTCTGATACTCGCTGGGAGTGATTCCATACTCTTCCTTGAAGCAGGTGGTGAAATATTTCCGGTTGTAATATCCCAGAGCCAGGGCTACTTCGTTCACGGTGGCGCGGGTATCTTCCAGCATCCGGCAGGCATGCTGCATCTTTACACGGCGGATGTACTCCAACGGAGTGAGCCCTGTAATGGCTTTCAGCTTGCGGGTCAGTGTGGAGCGTGACATGTTGACTTTTTCTGCCAGATGCTGCACGTCGAAGTCGGGTTCGCTCAGGTTTTCTTCCACAGCTTTCAGGATATTTTCCAATAGAATCTCATCCAGTTTGGCAAATTCCATGTCCGAAATCCGTACTTCTGCCTGGGGGACTGATTTTTCGTTCAGGTAAGAACGCATCTTCATCAGCTCCGTGCTGTCGGCATACAGTTCTTCATTTTTCAGCTTCATCCGGCGAAGGTAGAAACGAAGCCCGAGGAAGACTCCGGCTGCCAGTAGTAATATATATAAGGTAATGGCCCAGCCTGTCTGGTAGAAAGCAGGCAGACGTTCAATGTGCAGGCGGGTGATTTTGTCACTCCAGATTCCATATCCGTCGGTTGCCTTCACTTCGAACACATAATTTCCGTGAGGCAGATGTTTATAATTGACGGTATGTTGTCCTACGGCGGTGTAGTTCCATTCCTTGTCAAGTCCAATCAGACGATAGGCATAACGTATCTTGGAGGCATTCAGATAGTCGAGGGAAGAAAAATGAATGTCCAGGTCGTATTCATCGGGGTGGAGTGTCAGGGAGTTTTCATTGGTGACAGGTTTTCCCATGACGTATGTTCCGGTAATAAATGTCGGAATGTTCTTGCTGGGCTGGTCAAGTCGGGCAGAAGGAGTTACCGCACAGATTCCCGGGATACCTCCGAAATAAATTCGTCCGTCGTGTCCCTTGCAGATAGCTGTAGGGATAAACCGCCTGAGCAGCATGGAATTGTCGGTAGTGAGGTAAGTGGAGAACGAATGGTTTTTCGGGTTATACTCTATCAGTTTCTGGTTGGTGTCTATCCACAGATGGCCGTATACGTCGAACTCCAGTTGGTTGACAATGTTTCCGTTCAGTCCGCACAGCCGGGTGTGGTCGGTCAGTTTTCCTGTCTGTGGGTTCAGGGCGTAGACTCCTCCCTCTTGTGTTCCTATCCAGATGAGGCTGTCTTCCTGCACACTCAGGCAGGTAATGGAGAGGGAAGAAGGTATTTTTTTGCATTTCCCTTTGGAGGATTGCTGATAAAGCCCTTTATTGGTGGTGCCAATCCATAGATTTCCCTGTTTGTCTTCCTTAAGTGCGCTGACCTGCCCCAGTGTGTCGCACACCGTATGCCATTGGTTATCACGTAGGCTAAAGGTGAATAATCCGTTGTTCGTTCCAGCCCAGAGCGTGCCGTTGCGGTCTTCGTAGGTTTGGGTGAAGTGCCTTTTGGCCTTGTCGGGAAGACTCAGGGTACGGATGTGCTTCATCCGCATACCTTCTCGTCCGAGTTCATAGATAAGGTTGCGTCCTTCGGGAATGACCCATACGTTGCCTTCTCTCCGTGGTTCGGTCATTTGCTTGATGGAGCCCAGGGCAAGAGACTTCAGGGCGAGGACATCGCTGTAAAGCATGACTTCGTGGCGGGACAGATCGTACAGGCCGAGTCCCGTCCGTTCTTGTGAAATCCACATTTTGCCTTCGCCCGCATCACTCAGTGCCATGATGGCCGGCTGGAACCGTACTCTTTGCTGCAGGGCCGGCAGCGTGAATTCTTCCGGAGCATTTTCCGTGAAGTGGATAATGAAACTTTTCCCATCGAAAGAGGCTACCCAGAGATTTCCCTCTTTATCTTGATAGATTTCATTGAGCATGTTTCCGTATTCTGCGGGAAGACGGAAATCTGTCTGGCGCAGGGAGCGATGTGCTTCATCGTAGCGCATGGCAATCAAGGAACTTCGGGTGGTCATCCAGAGAGTTCCTTCGTGACTGTCCTGTTCCATATACAAAATCTCTCCTTCGGTTTCTCCCATGGGATTGACCGGTAACGGTGAGTAAGTATAGACGGAGTCCTTGGGAGCAGAAGGGTTGAAGAGGAGCAGGCCGCTGGAACTGGTGCCTACCCAGAAATAATTGTGGGTACGGTCTTGCACAATGCAGGTGAGGTTTCTCTCTGAAGGAGGATTGGCATAACGGGTAAAGGTGTCTGTCTTTTTGTCGTAACGGTAGATACCTTCTCTTCCTACGGTAATCAGAATCTGTTTTTGCCGGCTTTCGCAAAAACCGGCCATCCATGAGGGTTTTCCTTCATGGTCGTATAGCAGATAAGTCTTTTGTAACTCTCCCAAGGTGTTGTATCTTAGGAGCCTGTGCCCCGTCGCTATCCACATGTATCCGTCGGAGGTCTTTCGTATGCTGTAGATAAAGTTGGTCTGCAGTTGTTCGGCATCTAGCGGAGTGACTTGTCTGGTTGCCTTGTCAAGAATGTAGGCTCCATGGTCGGTTCCAAACCAGATTCTACCTGTTTCATCTTCTGCAATGGACTGGATGGTATTATCGCTCAGCAGTCCCGGTGTGTTGATATCGGAACGGATGACGCTGATCTGGTATCCGTCGTCACAGCATAGTCCGTTGACCGTGCCATACCACATCATGCCTTCGCTGTCCTGAAAAATCCGGTGTATGGCACTGACCGGAAGTTGGGGGAGGGAAGGAACGGGAGTAATCCGGATGTTGGATATGGCTCGCAAGGAAACTCCTATCAGGCTGAAAACGAGTAAAAAATAAATTCTTTTCATGGGATTTTTCAGGGTACTAAAAAACATAAGTACGTTTGATTGAAAACGCAAGTACATTTTACCCGAAACGCAAGTGCGCTTTAATCAAAACTCTTCGGCGTTTTCCTTTAAACGCAAGTGCGTTTTTTTTTGAAGGATAGTTTGCTAGGTTCTTATCCGTTATTTCTGTATTCCAGCGGACTCATGCCTACATAACGTTTGAAGTATTTTCCGAAAAAAGACACATTGGCAAAGTTCAGTGAATCGGAAATATTCTGGATGGAAAGCTGGGATGATTTCAGCTGTGACTTGGCGTCCATAATGACCATGGAGGAAATGATATCCACGCAAGTCTTTCCCGTAATCTGTTTCACTGTAGTACAGAGGTGAGCATGCGTAATCTGCAGCTTTTCAGCATACCAGGCCACATTGCGTGTCTGGTTGTAATGTTGCATCACCAGCTGGGCAAAGTTACGGCAAATCAGTTCGCTTTTTGACAGAGAATGCACTCCGTCGGTTTTGTTGCGGTAGAGTATAGAGATGCCTTTGTGTATGTCGGCATAAAGATTGGGAGCCATCTCCGGTCTGATTTTTTCTGGGAGGAATTCATACATCTTGATAAGCAGCTGCATATATTCCTCCATCATTTTGGCTCCTTCCGGCTTCAGACGGATAACCGGGCGTCCCAGTGTGAGGTACATGGTATCCAGAAAAGAGTGCGACTGGAGATTACGCTCTATATATTCAGAGGAAAAACCTCCAAAATAAATGTTCAGGTCTCCTTTGATGTCGTTTATCTGGAAGATACTTCCGGGAGTGAGTACGATAAAATCGTTGGCTTCTACCGTTATCTTATTAAGATTGACCGAAGCTTCTACCTCTCCTGATGTGCAAAGTACAAAAATTTCGCATTTCAGGCGTACCGGATAGTTTCTGTACAATCCCAGTAGTTCCTTGCTGATTCCGGTACCTACCAGCCATTCCTCGGGCAAATCTATTTTAGGCAATTCCTTTTCCATCTTGTTCTGTTTTTGGCAAAGATACAGAAAGATAATGAATTTATTGCATGCTTCCGCCAGCCTGGTTGTCTCCTCCTGCTTTCACATCATCGTTGGTAATGCTGCGCTGTGTCTTTTTCACTTGTGTTTTCAGTTCTCCAAACCGCCAGCTGATGCTGATTCCGTATCTGCGTGAAGGATAGCTGTTATTCGACCATGAACGGAAGGTCTCTGCCCAGGTTTCACTGCTGTGGGAGGTGTATTTCTGGAAAAGATTGCTGGCAAAAAGTGATATGTTAAGCCGTTTTTCTTTCAAGAAAGAACGGCTCAGGTTGATGCCATAATAATAAAAGGAAGAACCTTTTCCCTGCAAGGATACGTAAGGAGTGCTTCCACCGCCGTAAAGGCTGAGCCGCAGTTCCCAGGGGATGGTCTGCTGTACGTTGGCAAATACGTCGCCGGAGAATCCGCTGTTGTACGAATTCAGCTCCTTACTTTGATAGTCGGAATAGCTTCCGCTGGTGTTGAGTGAGAGACGGGTGGTACTGCCCGGGTTCCAGTTCATCCATAAGGCCAGGCGTGTACGCTGGCTCTTGCCCACATTGCCGTAGGTGTTTTCTTGTACTCCGTTGTTCATGAAAGAGTAGCGTTCGATGCCGTTATTGGTAAACGTATAAGTAAGGTTGGCATTCAGGCTGAACTTGGCACTGAAGGAATTGAAGGTCATGCCAAGGATGTGGGCTTTTTCTGTGTCCAGGTCCGGATTACCATAGCTGATGGAAGTCGGGTTACTGGTATCGCGGAAAGGGTTCAGGCACCATATTCCCGGGCGGTTGATACGCATGTTGTAGTTGGCACGCAGGCTGGCGCTTGTGCCCAGCATGTAGGACAGGTTCAAGGTAGGAACCACGTCGTCGAATCCGGCCTTGAAGTTGCGTTCGGGCATGTAGTCATATTCCACGTCCATAAACGTGTGCTCATAGCGTACACCGGCTTTTGCACCGAATTTTTTCCACTTCAGCTGATAGTCTGCGTAAGCAGCCAGAATGTGTTGTCCCTGCTGGTATTTGCTGGAAAGGTCTTGACTGGCCTCCATCTCACCTTCTGCATTTTCCAGAAAATACTGGCTGTCACTGTAATTCTCACGGAAAATGTATTTCATGCCGGCATCTATGTAATGCATATCATTCAGCGGATTGACATAATCAATCTGTGCCGTATGTTCTGCCGTATGGGCATCGTTGTCATAATACTGATGAAGCAGGTTGAAAGGCACGTCTTTCACTTCGTCATAGTAGGTGTCGGCTTCATTTCCGTTGGGTGAATTGTTGAACTTATAGGATAAAGTGAGGTATTCTCCATTTTTCTTAAAAGAATGCTGGTAGTCGGCATTGAGGCCGATGTTTCCAAACTGGCTGTTAGACTGGTTGAGGGTGAGGTAACTATAGCGTTCTTTCCAGTCATTGTCACTCATGACGGTACGTGAATCGCCATGCGTATCGAATTTTCCGCCAAATACGTTGGCTGAAAATGTAATCAGGTTCAGGCTGTCTATTTCATAGCTTCCTTCAATATTTCCAAACTGGAAATTTCCGGTGCTCTTGGAGGAGCCTTGTGACAGCAGGTGACGGTAGTCGGCAGACGTAAAATCTTCACGTCCGCTTTCAGAAAGGCTGCGCGGCTGGTCCTGATGATTGTACGAATAGTTTCCGGTGAGGGTGAATTTGCCCACCTGCACTGTTCCATAAGCATATCCCGATACTCCCATGTTATTGGCATTTGCTCCGAGAGTAACATTGTACCCCTGCATCTTGGCATCGGTCGTGATGATGTTCAGGATACCTCCAATGCCTTCTGCATCGTATTTGGCTCCTGGTTCAGTTATCACTTCAATGGACTTGACGGAATTGGCAGGCAGACTGCGGAGCACTTCTTTTGGGTTGTTGCTCATCAACGTGTTCGGCTTTCCGTTTACGTGTACCTTGAAATTGCTGGAACCATTTACCTGTATGTTGTCTTCTCCGTCGACGGAAACGAGCGGTACTTTCCGCAGCATTTCGAGGGTGGTATTGGTCTTGGAGTCAGGGTCGTCTTCTATACTGTAAGAAATTTTATCGATTTCGGCTTTTACAAGCGGTTTCTGAGCCACTACTTCCACGCCTTTCAGCATCTGGGTATCATCGCCAGTGTACAGCGTACCCAGGTCGGCCACCCGTTTGCTGTCGGTGATGGTAAAATGGCGGATTACTGTGCGTTTTCCTACAGAGGTGATTTGCAGAGTGTATTTCCCGGTTTGAGGCAATTTTTCCTGGAATTTTCCTTTATCATCGGTCACATTCATTCTGACCGGTTTTTCAGGCGACTTGTCGAGCGTAATGCGTATGGTGGCATAGGGTTCACTTTCATGGGTCAGTGAATCGACGAGTGTTCCTTTTACGGAAAATTGTGCATGAACATTTAATGTGTTTAGAATCAAGATGGTAAAGATGCCTACTGTAAGTGAGAAAATTTTGTGTTTCATAAAATAAGGTTGTTTTGTCAGATTATTTTGTTTCAACTAGTTCAAAGATAGATAAAAAAAGAATTGGTTATATGAATACAGATTTAAAAATATCAAAAGCGAAGGATAAAGTAGTCTATTTTAAAAATAGACCATATTGTGATGAAAAGAATACTACTCTTTAGTTAATTATCAGGGTTATTTGAGGGGTTTCTCTAGGGTCGCTTTAAAAATCAGCCAAAAATAAAAGAAATAGACCTTGTGAGAATTTGCGATTTGGTGTTATTTTGCACTCGAAAAAATAGATATTCAAATGAAGATGAGAAAATGTTTAAAGGTTTCTTTCTTGTTAATGTTATTTGCTTGCTTAGGAAGTTGTAGCAAAGAGAAAGAGCAGGAGGGTTTTTCAGGTAAGGGCAGTGTGATGATAGACTTGTCATCTAGCTTGTCTTACAAGAGTCGTTCTATAGACGAAAGTGTCTATAAGAATGTAAACAATTATAAGGTATCTCTATATAAAGGAGAAGAACCTGTTTATACAGATCAGCTTTATGGAGATTTGGATGTAGAACAGAAAGTTGATTTTGGTGTTTCTTATACACTGACCGCTTATTATGGAGAGGATGTTGCTGCTGGTTACGACAAACTGTACGTAAAGGGTAGTCAGACATTTACGGTATCTCAAGGTGATAAAAAAACTGTTTCTATTCTTTGTAAACCTGCCAATGCCAGAATTACTTTGGTTTATAAAGGAAATGGTGATAACGATGCATTCGAAGATTACTTCCAGGATTGTACCGTTACTGTAAAGACCGACTATATGGATGAGGCTTGGACTATGAACAAGTCGAATGAAGGTCAGCAGCTTTATCTGAAAACCGGTGATGAAGGTACAAATGCTACTTTGTCCTTCTCTTTAATCGATAAAAATGGTGAACCTGTATCTGTTGATGGTTTCGATACTTCTAAGGTAATCGATTTGAAACCTTGCTATTCTTATACTTTGACTATCAAGCCGAATAAAACAAATATTGCAGGAGGTAAGCTGGGCTTGACTATTACTGTTGATGATGGGGTAACAGAAGAAGATGTTACTGTTAATATCCCGGGTGATTACATTCCAAATTAAGATAAAATACGAATAAAATGAAAAAATATAAGAGTTTAGTATGGCTTTTAGGCCTTATTGTAAGTTTGTCATCTTGCGAAATGCGTGATGAACTTTTGGGTAAAGGAGGAGCCGGAGAAAATGCCGGTACATTGGAGCTCGATTTGGCTTCTATTTATAACGGAGTAACAATAAGTCGTGCCGGAGAAACTGTAGACGGCGGAACTACTACCGGAAGCTTTAATGAAGAAGATGTAAATGTAGACAACTATACACTGGTTGTTACGAATACTGAAACTCAGGAAGAAGCAGCCAGAGGTAAAGTCAGTGAATTGAAGAACGAAAACGGTAAGGTAGTTCTTCCTTTGGGTGAAGGAAGCTATGCTGTAACTGCTTACAATTACGAAGGTGAAAATGTAACAGTATCCGAGCGTCCTTATTTTAAAGGAGAACAGACTTTCTCTGTAAAGAAGGGTATTGCTACAAATGTTGATCTGACTTGTAAGTTGGCATGTATTGAAGTATCAATAGGTTTGACAAGCTCGTTTGAAGAAGCTTTTAAAGATGATTATTCAGTAATAGTTGATAATAGAGATGGTGCCACCCAAATATTCGATAAGAGTTCTCTTGGTAAGAAATATTATTTTCAGGTTCCTGAACGCCAGAACAGCCTGAATGCTTCTATCAAGGCAACTTCTGTAGAAGGTAATTTTATTGAATTGAAAGTAACTATTCAGAAGCCTTCTGATGCAGAGGGTAGCGAATCTTATTTGGCTGGTGGAGATTCTTTTAATATTCAACTGACAGAAGACGGTTCTACAGATTCTTCTATTTCTATCGGTATTATAGTTGACCTGACATTCACTGAAGTGGGTGAAACAATTAAAATCCCTGTAGGTAATATTATTTATGAAGGTCCGGATACTCCGGGTGAAGGTGGTGGCGAAGAACCGGAAGCTTCTATCACATTCGAAGGATTGCCTGCTACTTATACTTGTACCCATGGAAATGATACTATTGCAGGTTTGAAGGATGTTCACATCTTAGCTCCTAATGGTATTAAAAATCTGAACGTTACTATTTCAGGTGAGATTGCTGGTCTGTTAGGCATGGTAAGCTTACCGGAAACATTCGATATTTGTAATCTAACTGATAGTATTAAACCTACACTGATTAATGGGTTGGAACTTATTACAAAAGATGAATATAATCAGTTGCATATGGGAACTTGTACAGATTTTACGTTTAGACTGGGAAAATTATTAGTACTTGTTCCAGGTGTTGTTCAATCTGGAGAGAGTGTATTTAACTTAGCTGTTTCGGATGGTGTTAGCACTAAAGACGGAGATATTACAGTTATTGTAAATCCAAAGGAAGGAGAGTAAGAGTTTATGAAATTAACAAATATAATGATAGGATTATTTCTGGGTGTAGGACTGATTTCTTCCTGCCAGTCAGAAATAGATGAAGCCAAAGGATATGGCTATCTCCAGCTGTCTTCCATTGATGTTAATAAGGGTGTAGAAACTCGTGCTGACATAACTGAATCGGAAGCAATAGCTGTCGATATATTAGATGAGTCGAATGCTGTAGTACAGCATGCCGACGATTGGAGAAACTTAGATGATGTGATATTGCCTGTTGCTACATATACCATCAAGGCATATTCAGCCGACAAGAATATGGAAACTCAGGGCTTTGATGCTCAGCCTTATTATGCAGGACAAAAAGATGTAGTAATCGAAGCCAATAAGGCAAAGAATGTAAACATTACTTGTAAGCTGGCACAGACAATGGTTTCTGTAAATTGTTCGGAAACTTTTAAATCTACTTTTGCTGGTTATACATGTTATATAGAAGGTGCTGATGCGCTGAGCATTCCATTTGTAGAAGATGAAGCACGTGCTGCTTATGTAAAAGCTGGTCAGCCTTTGACTGTAAAAGTTGATTTCGGTAATGGAAAGTCTTTCTCTCAGGAAATCACTTCGAAAGCGGAAGCTGCTTATCACTATAAAGTAAATCTGGATATTACGGAAGGTAATGCCGGATTCGATATCTCGGTAGACCAGACTATTCACCAGTATGATGTGACTGTAAAGGTTCCTACCAAGCAGGAAAGTGCTGATATGGTAACTGACGATATCCGTAGCGATGCTTCTAAGGTTTGGGGACAGTTTGCTTATTTGTCGGGTTCTTGTAATTTAGCGGAAATTACTTCTCCGGTACAGTTCCGTTACAAGAAGAAAGCCGATGCTGAATGGACTACAATTGAAGCTGTTCAGGAAGAAGGCACTAAGAACTACTCTGTAAAGGTTGCCCCGCTAGATTTCGGTACGGAGTACGAATATTATATTGTATGTGGAGATAAAACAGGCGAAACTTGTACGTTTACTACAGAATCGTATGTGGAAATTCCGAATCTGAACTTTGATACTTGGAGTCAGAACGGAAAGAACTGGTATGCCAATGCTGATGCTTCAGATAGTTATTGGGCTACCGGTAATTCTGGAGTGACTCTTATCAAGGATGCTACAACTGTTCCTGTTGAGGGGAGTGAAGCGCATAGCGGAAAAGCTGCTAAGATGACTACTGTTGATGGTGTAATGCTGGTTGGAGCTGCTGCTGGTAATTTGTTTATTGGAACTTACAAAACCAATATGACGAATCCATCAACGAGTGTAAATTTTGGTCGTGATTATGCAGGGGCTCGTCCTGTAAAACTTTCAGGTTATTATAAATATACTTCTTGTGCAATCAATTATGGTTCTCAACCAGGTACACTTACAACTGATGAATGTAATATTTATATTCGCTTATGGGATGCAAGTGGGGCAGAAATAGGTTTTGGTGAGTTCGTGAGTTCTGAATCTGTTGGTACATATACTCCGTTTGAAGTTACTATTAATTATAGTAATACTCAGAAACGTCCTGCTAAGTTAACAATCGTTGCTACTTCCAGTCGTTATGGTGGTAATTTTAGTGGTAAGAAAGTAGTTGGTCAGGTTGGAGCCGGCAGTACCCTTTGGGTAGATGATTTTGAATTGTCATACTATTAATGTTTGCATGAAGAAATATTTCATTTTATTATTAACCTTTTTGTGCGTAACTTCGGTCTACGCACGAAAAGGTTATGATCGTAATATAAAGCCCTCCTTATTTGTTCCGAAAGGATCGTGGATGGGAGGTGTCACATTCTCTTATACAGAATTGACCGGTGATAATTATAAGCTTCTGATATTGGATGATGTAAACGGTGAAGGGTATACCTTTAAGGTAAGTCCATATGCCGGATATTTTTTCCGTGATAATATGGCTGCCGGTGTGCGTTTGAATTATAACCGTACCTATGCGGATATAGGTAGTATTAATCTGGATTTGGGAGATGACCTGACATTCGATATCAGCGATTATAAATATCTGGAGCATGAATATACTGCTGCCGGATTTTTACGCACATATATGGGGCTGGGAAACAGTAAAGTTTTTGGCTTTTTCAATGAGCTTCGTCTGACGTATGGATATGGTCAGGGAAAAACGTTGTCCGGGTCGGATGAGAAAGCTACGGGTACCTATCAGACCTCTCATCGTTTACAGATTGGTGCGGCGCCGGGCTTGACGGCTTTCGTTACGAACAATATGGCAGTCGAGGTGTCGATTAATGTTGTCGGTTTGGATTTTAAATGGATTGAACAGACAACCAATCAGGTAGAACATGGTTCGTACCGTCAGAGCTCGGCTGATTTTAAGATTAATATATTTTCGATAAATATAGGTATCTGTACCTATTTTTAAACTGATGGATTATGATAATGAAGGCTTTGAAATATAGCTTTGCTTTTCTTTTATTGCTGAACATGTCTTCGTGTATAGAAAATGATATTCCTTACCCTTATATTGAGGGAGTAATTCAGGAATTTCAGGTGGAAGGAATGCAAGGGGAGGCTGTGTTCAATAATCAGGCTCGTACTATTGAGCTTACTATAGGGGAGGATGCTTTTATTGACAGTTTACCTGTTACGAAACTGATTGCCAATACGGAAGCTTCAATCTCTCCGGATGTTGCAGCATGTATTAAACCGAATGGTTTTCCTAATTTCAGTTTTAGTTCGCTGTCAGAACTTCCTGCTAATGCCAATACGGCTATTGATTTTACGAATCCAGTTAGAATCTTGTTGAAAACTTATCAGGATTATCAGTGGAGGGTGACTGTAAAGCAAGAAATTGAACGTGTGATTGAGGTGGAGAATCAGTCGGGTACTGCTCCTTCATTGGACTTATATAATCATGTTGCTATTATTTATGTCACGGAAGATGCTGATTACCGGAATATCAAGATTAAAAAATTAAATCTGGAGGGCTCAAAAACAGTATTAGATCCAGATCCGGCAACAGTAACGGATTTTACTCGTCCACGTGTGTTTAAGGCTTACCGTAATGGCAGATATATATGCGACTGGACGGTGGATGCACAGAAATCATCGGTAGCCGCTTCTGTAGAAAAAGTCAATGCATGGGCTACTAAGGCTTATATCAGTGGAAGTTTTCGTGCTGGAACTGATATTTCTGTGGAATATCGTGTGAAAGGTAATGAGGAATGGACGAAATTGGATAATTCGGCTATTACTGAAACAGGAAGCACTTCTTATTCTGCTGAACTTACGGGGTTGCAGAGTGGTACGGATTATGAAGTACGGGCACTGGCCGGAGGTGGTGAAGGCGATGTATATTCTTTCCAGACAGAAACGATTGTGACTCTTCCCAACATGAATTTCGAAACTTGGACACAGGATGGAAAAACTTGGTATCCGAACCCTGTTGCCGATAATCTGGATGATCCACAGGCTTATTGGGCTACAGGTAATGAGGGAGTGACTATTTATAAGGAGTCGAGTACCGTACCTGTTACAGGTAGTGATGCTTATAAAGGAAAGGCTGCCAAAATGTATACGTACGGAGATATTTTATTGGTCGGTGCTGCTGCCGGTAATTTGTTTATCGGGACTTATAAAACGAATGTAGGAAAACCTGAGTCGAGTCCGTCGTTTGGACGTGCTTATTCTGGAGCCCGTCCTACAAAACTGAGTGGGTATTATAAATATAAATCAATGCCTGTTACATACGCTGGTACTGTTCCCGGAAATCTGAAAACAGATCAATGCCATATTTATTTAAGATTATGGGATGATGCCGGACAGGAAATAGCTTATGGTGAGTTTATTGGTACAGAGACTGTTACTGAATATACGAAATTTGAGTTTGATATTAAGTATAGTAATACTGAATCGAAACCTGCGAAAATCGCGATTGTTGCTACTTCCAGTAAGTATGGCGGTGATTTTGATGAGAATGGAAAGAAAGTAATCGGACAGGTTGGCGACGGCAGTACGTTGTGGGTAGATGAATTTGAATTAGGTTATGAATAAATTAGTTATTGAATATATGAAGTGGATAGGAGGCTTGTGCTCGCTGCTGCTATGTATGCTACTGGGAGGGTGTCAGGAGAATGAGGAAACTGATTTATCTGGCAAAACGGGATTGCTTGTTACCTTGACTGATGAGGATAATAAAGCATATTCACGTAAAGCTCCTTCTGAGTTGGAAGATCCGCTGACAGAAATGTTTCAGTTGAAGATTCTATATAGTGGTACCGATAAATCTGCCTATAAGGGAACTTGTAAGGAATATGTTTTATTACAGGAAGGCCTGTACGATTTGACTGCTACGTATGGTGATAATCCAGTGATTGCATTGGATGCTCCCTATTATGTAGGAAGTTTGAATGCACGGGAAGTGATAAAAGGAGAAATGACTTCAGCTTCTATATCTTGCTCTGTAGCCAATTCTCTGTTGTCTGTCATTTATAACAGAGAGAGTCTGAACAAGATGTATGAATCCTATTTCGTAACAGTATCTGTAGGCAGTGAGTCTGTCGATCTGGATGCTGATTCAGGAAAGAGTGCTTATTTTCGTGCAGGTTCGTCAGTGAAGCTGGTTTTCCATGGCCGTTTATCTGGTACGGGAAAAGAGGTCGTATATGATATTCCGGATCAGGAGCAGTTTGCAAATATTGCAGTAAAGACTCATGTAAAGGTTACATTAGGTCTGGATGATTCAGAAATTTCATCGGGAGTAGGTATTTCTATTGAGAAACTTGAAACGGAAACGGTTTCTATTGCTGAAACGATACCTTCAGAGTTTATGCCTAAGCCGAAATTGGAATCGGATGGTTTTCTGAATAACGAGCTCTCGTTCGCTGAAACAGAAAAAAAATCGGCAACTATTCGTTTGAAACTTTCATCTGCCTTGCAGGAGTTGAAGTTGAAATTTAATTCGGCAGATACTAAGTTTGCTGGATTGGAACAAGGAAAAGAATATTTGTTGTCTAGTGCTGAAGATAAGTCTGCGATTGAAAATACATTAGGTATTTCCTTACCGGAAATTGGAGCAACGGAGGCTGTTTTGGATTTTACTTCTTTATTACCACAGCTGATGACGAATAAGGGAGCAACTGTTACGTCAACAATAGAAGTGGATGTGAAGGCCAATAACCGCTGGGCTAGTGAAGATGCAACAGTAAATCGGGTTTATACACTTAAGTGTAATAAGCCGGAGTTCTCTATCGTAACTAATCCGGGAAACTTCTGGTGTAAGGAATTTAGTGTAGACAGCTGTGATATAAAGACTGGAGATATCGAAACGATTTCGCAGAAAATTCAATATCAATATCGTAAGAAAGGCGACGAGCAATGGATAGACTGTGATCGCTTGGTACAGTTTGACGACTATCCTGTGGATAAGCAATATCAGATACGTGCTGTTTATCGTGAGGGTATCGAAACAGAGCCAGTGGATGTGGTGCTGGAAACTCCGCAGCAGTTACCTAATTCGGATATGGAAGAATGGAATGAAACGACTAGGCGAGTTAGGTATTTCTATGTATTTGGTTCGAAGTATTATGATCAACCTTTTTTTGAGCCATGGGGTGGCGAAGTTGAGCATTGGTGGGATACCAATAATATAGAAACTATGCCTGAAACATTTACTTTAGACTATCCAAACCATAATTGCTTTCCAGCTGTTACATTCTGTAGTGGAGAAAATAAGGCTGCTGTTATCAGATCGATAAATCATGGAGGCTCAAATACTTCTGGAACCGTTGTAGGTGAAAATTCTCGAGGAATACTGTATGCTGGCTCCACTGACTCTGACGGTAATATGTCTGAGGGACGTGAGTGGAAATCAAGACCTACAAGTATTTCTTTTAAATGTAAGTATTCCAGCTTTGATAATGAGCGTTTTGGAATTTATATTGATTTGTATGCAGAAGACAACAAGACACTTATTGCTACGGGTAGTTATGAGTCTAATAATGGTGAGTCTATTACGGAATTAACAGATTATACAATAACACTTGATTATAGAGATACTAGTCTGAAGCCAGCTATTATTAAAATAAAATGTTGTTCTGTTGCGATTAATTACAAACCATCTGTTCAGAAGAATGTTCAGGTTAATGTACCAGAAGGTTCTGATAAGTTCTATAATATACATGGTGGTAGTGTCTTAACTTTGGATGATATTGCTTTAATATATGGTAGATAAAAAAGGTAAGGTTATGAAACTAAATATATTTTATATATTAAGTGGAGTCTTTTTACTGATTGGCTGTCAGCAAAAAGAATTTCTCTCTAAGGAAGGTTATCTGTCTGTTTCTGGTATAGAAGTTCAATTGCAAACAAATGCAGAAGTTATTTCGAGAGCAGTATCGGATGATATGCTGCTAATTGTTGAATTATGGAAAGGCAATGAGAAGCTTCGCACACTTTCTACTGAAGAAATGCAGAATAAAATCGAATTGGATGCTGCAGATGATTATATGTTGAAAGTGTATAGTCCGAATTATGGAGTGGAAAAAGGCTGGACTAATGATGAAAAAGGCGAGCCTGTTTATTATACGGAAGTTCCTTTTGTCGTAAAACTGGGAGAAACTACTGGATTGAAAGTTAAGGTTACTACGATTACATTTGCTGTAAGCCTAAATCTGTCGGAGGTGATCGGGGATTGGTTACAGGGATATGATTTTACAGTGACTGCTGGAGATAGAACTGTAGCTTTAGACAATGGAGATATTGTTTATTTTCCCTATTCTGAAGGTGTTTCTTTCAGTTATCAGTTGACTTTGACAAACTCTGATTCAGAAACGAATACATTAAATGGTGATTGGGGAAAAGATGAAGGAGAAGTCATAAACACAAATACGATATATACTGTTGTTTACAACTGGGATACTCATTCTTTGTCTTTGAAAGAGTAAAGGATTGATAACATTCACAAAATCCTTCTTGTTCTTCATGAATAAAGGAGGATTTTTTGTTGTTGTGAACAGTATTTACTGATATAAAAAACGGGTGGAACGTTATTTGCATTCCACCCGTTTCTGTTTTTATGTTAGGGATAATCTGTTTATACAATACCCTGAGCCATCATAGCTTTGGCAACTTTCATGAAGCCGGCAACGTTTGCACCTTTCACGTAGTTGATATAACCGTCTGGTTCTGTACCATACTGTACGCAAGCTTCGTGGATGTTCTTCATGATGCTCTTCAGTTTTTCGTCTACTTCTTCCTGGCTCCAGCTCAGCTTGATAGAGTTCTGAGTCATTTCCAGACCTGATACAGATACACCACCTGCATTGGCAGCTTTACCCGGAGCGTAAAGAATCTTCGCATCTTGGAATACGTGGATTGCTTCTGGAGTAGAAGGCATGTTGGCTCCTTCTGATACAGCAAATACGCCGTTTGCTACCAGTGCTTTCGCATCATCACCGTTGATTTCATTCTGTGTAGCAGAAGGAAGAGCGATGTCTGCTTTTTCATTCCAAGGACGAGCACCTGCTACGTATTTGCAACCGTATTTTTCTGCATATTCACGGATACGTCCGCGGTAGAGGTTCTTCAATTCCATGATGTAATCCAGTTTCTCACGGTCGATACCGTCCGGGTCATAGATGTAACCGTCAGAGTCGGACATGGTAACTACTTTAGCACCCAACTGGATTAGTTTTTCTACAGTATACTGTGCTACGTTTCCTGAACCAGATACCAGACAAGTCTTACCCTTGATGTCGATGTTACGAGTTTTCAGCATTTCCAGCAAGAAATAGATGTTACCGTAACCTGTAGCTTCCGGACGGATAAGTGAACCACCAAATTCACGGCCTTTACCAGTCAATACACCACTGAATTCGCGAGTCAGTTTTTTGTACATACCGAACATATAACCTACTTCACGACCGCCTACACCTATATCACCGGCAGGAACGTCAGTTTCAGGACCGATGTGGCGCCACAATTCCAGCATGAATGCCTGGCAGAAACGCATTACTTCTGCGTTTGACTTACCGCGTGGAGAGAAGTCTGATCCACCTTTACCACCACCCATCGGAAGAGTAGTCAGTGAGTTCTTGAAGGTCTGTTCGAATGCCAGGAACTTCAAAATTCCCAGGTTTACAGAGCTGTGGAAACGGATACCGCCTTTGTACGGGCCGATAGCGTTGTTATGTTGTACACGGTAACCCATGTTGGTCTGGATGTTACCTTTGTCGTCCATCCAAGTGACGCGGAACTGGTATACGCGATCAGGAATACACAGACGTTCAATCAAGTTTACTTTGTCGAATTCAGGGTGTTTGTTGTATTCCTCTTCGATAGTTCCTAACACTTCTTCTACTGCCTGATGATACTCAGGTTCATTGGGGAATCTTCTTTTCAGATCTTCCAGAACTTTAGCTGCATTCATAATTAAAAAAGATTATCTGTCTTATTTATTGGTTTTGAAAAATCACAGTAATATGTTTCTTTTTGTTTGATGTGCCAAAAATATAGATAAAAATTTATTTATGCAACAATAAATCAAGAAAAGTAAGAAAAAAGCGTCAAAAATCCCTTTTTATCTATTTATTTGTGTTTATTTGTTTCTGCTTTTAAGTGATTTAATTACAGGGATAAACACCAAAGCTCCTGATATAAGAATCATAATGACAAGCGGACCGTCAATTTTGGGAGTAGAGGTGAGTACTAAAAAGCAAAGTGCAGCCCAGCATAAAGTAAGTACGACGCATTGTGTATGATTGAGTGGTTTTCTCATGGTTTATAGAAAAATAATACACGGAGGAACGGTGGCAAGGGTGAATGTTTGGCTTGCGGCTGCTCCTCCGTGTAAGGTGAAATAAATCAGTAATGTTTATTGTGCTTTCTTCTTCTTGTCGACAATGGCATCAATGCAGGCGATAGCTGTGATATTGACAATATCGCGTACAGAGCTTTCAATGTCGGTGAAGTGAATTGGTTTGTTCAATCCCATCTGAATCGGGCCGATCACTTCGGTCTCACTCATGTTCTGAATGAGTTGATAGGTAGCATTGGCTGAACTCAGGTTAGGGAATACCAAAGTGTTTACTTCTTTTCCTTTTAAGCGTGTGAATGGATATTTCTCATCACGAAGGGCATTATTCAAGGCGAATTTCACTTGCATTTCACCGTCAATAGCCAAATCCGGATATTCCTGATGAAGCTGGTTGATGGCTTCGTGTACCTTCGCCGGACTTCCTTCTGCGTCGGAACCGAAGTTTGAATAAGACAGCATAGCCATTACCGGTTCTTGGTTGAAGAAACGTACAGCCTTGGCCGACAGTTTGGCAATGTCTATCAAGGTATCGGTGTCCGGATGACGGTTAATCAATGTATCGGCAATGAAATAAGTTCCTTTCTTGGAATTCAGAATATGCATGGTACCGAAATGCTTGTATCCAGGCTGGATACCGATAACTTCCTTAGCCACCTTGATTGTGTTGGAATATTTGGTGTACAATCCGGTTACAAAAGCATCTGCTTCTCCGGTTTCTACCATCATCATACCGAAGTAGTTGCGTTCGAACATCTTATCGTTTGCTTCCTGGAAGTTGGCTCCTTCGCGGGCACGTTTTTCGCAGAGGATGCGTGCATAGCGTTCACGGCGTTCTGATTCGCGGTCGTGGCGCAGGTTGACGATTTCAATGCCTTCCAGACTCAGGTCAAGTTCTTTGGCCAATTTTTCAATGCGCTCTTCGTTACCTAAAAGAATCGGATGGCAGATGCCTTCAGCCTTGGCTTCTACTGCTGCTTTCAGCATGTTCGGATGAATACCTTCAGCAAATACCACGCGCTGTGGATTGCGGCGGGCGGTTTCATACAACTGGCGGGTCAGCTTGTTTTCCTGTCCCATCAGTTCTCTCAGGTGATTCTTGTATTCATCCCAGTCGGTAATCTGTTTACGGGCTACACCTGATTCCATGGCGGCTTTAGCTACGGCCATAGATACTTCGGTAATCAAGCGTGGGTCAACCGGTTTCGGGATGAAGTATTCAGGTCCGAAGGTCAGGTTGTTCACATGATAAGCTTCGTTCACTACGTCGGGTACAGGTTTCTTTGCCAGGTCGGCAATGGCATGTACGGCGGCCAGCTTCATCTCTTCGTTGATGGCAGTGGCTCGAGTGTCAAGTGCACCGCGGAAGATATAGGGGAATCCAATCACATTGTTTATCTGGTTCGGATAGTCAGAACGTCCGGTTGACATCAATACGTCCGGGCGGGAAGCCATGGCATCTTCGTATGAAATTTCTGGAGTCGGATTGGCCAGAGCAAATACGATAGGATGAGAAGCCATGCTGCGTACCATATCTTGGCTCAGCACATTACCTCTGGAAAGACCAAGGAATACATCGGCTCCCTTGATGGCTTCTGCCAGTGTATGGATGTCAGTACGGTCAGTAGCAAAGAATTTTTTCTGCTCGTTCAGGTCTGTACGCTCTTTAGAAATCACTCCTTTACTGTCGAGCATGACAATGTTTTCCAAGCGAGCACCGAGGGCTACATATAATTTAGTACAAGATACGGCAGATGCACCGGCACCGTTGACTACGATTTTTACCTCTTCAATTTTCTTTCCGGCTACTTCCAGTGCATTCAGTAATCCGGCACTGGAGATGATGGCTGTACCGTGCTGGTCGTCATGCATTACCGGGATGTCCAGTTCCTCCTTCAGTCTCTGTTCTATTTTGAAGCACTCAGGAGCTTTGATGTCTTCTAGGTTGATACCTCCGAAGGTAGGAGCAATGGCTTTTACCGCTTCGATAAATTTATCCGGGTCTTTTTCATTTACTTCAATATCGAATACGTCGATTCCGGCATAAATTTTAAACAGCAGTCCCTTTCCTTCCATTACGGGTTTTCCACTCATGGCACCTATGTCTCCTAAACCCAGTACAGCAGTTCCGTTAGAGATAACGGCTACTAAGTTACCTTTGTCGGTATAGTCGTATGCCGTATCCGGATTCTTCTGGATTTCCAGACATGGCTCTGCTACTCCTGGTGAATACGCCAGTGATAAATCACGTTGAGTTTGATAAGGTTTGGTGGGGACTACTTCTATTTTCCCCGGTTTGCCTTGTGAGTGATAGAGCAAGGCTGCTTCTTTCGTTATTTTTGTCATATTTCTTCGTTTTTTAGTTGTTTCAAAGAATAATGTATCGCGCAAATGTAGGAATAAAATAACAAATGGACTGTTTTTTCTGAAAAAAAACTATAAAATGAATTAGATTTATTTTTTCGATAATAAAACTTTTTTGTCGATAGTTTTTGTCGATTGGTCTGATAATATTGGCTATATGTAATGATATTAGGGCATTATGGTTATTCTTAGTTAAAGCCACTTTCCGGACCTTGATTTTTTTTCTATATTTGCACGATAAAAAACTAGAGAAGGGTGTAAAGTTTTCAGTGGAAAACTTTAATAGAGAGAAGAGATAAAACCAAATTTTATATATGAATATAAGTATGAGCACAAAAAGAAACAGAAGTTTTTCTTCTAGCCGAGTGGCATTCTATGCATTGACTCTTTCGGTGCTGACTGCATGTGGAGGCGGTCAGGGGGGTATGAAAATAGGTGATGATGAATTTGCGGTTGAAACACTTGCAGCTGCTTCTAGCAATCAGACAACCCAGTATCCCGCTACAATTAAAGGTTTGCAGGATATTGAAATTCGTCCGCAAGTATCAGGATTTATCGTGAAGTTGTGTGTAGACGAAGGTGCTACAGTTCGCAAGGGACAGGCTTTGTTCCAGATTGATCCTACACAGTATAAGGCTGCATACGATCAGGCTAAAGCAAGCGTTGCTTCAGCAAAAGCTAACCTGGAAACTGTTACTTCAACTGAAGCAAACAAGAAGATGTTGCATGAGCAGAAAATTATCAGTGATTTTGAATACCAGACAGCTGTGAACAATTTGCTTTCAGCTAAAGCAAGCCTGGCTCAGGCTGAAGCTGCTTATGCCGCTGCAAAACAGAATTTAGGTTTCTGTACAGTAACTAGTCCTTCAGACGGAGTAATTGGTACTTTCCCGTATCGTGTTGGTGCATTGGTTGGTCCTTCTGTAGCAGAACCTTTGACAACAGTTTCTCAGATTGGAGATATGTACGTATATTTCTCAATGACTGAAAAACAGTTGCTGGCTTTGACTAAAGCTGGTGGCACATTGAAGGAACAGCTAGAAAAAATGCCTGCTGTCAAGTTGCAGTTGTCTGATGGAACAATGTATTCAGAAGAAGGTAAGATTGATGCCGTGAGTGGTGTAATCGACCAGATTACTGGTTCTGTAAGTATGCGTGCAATTTTCCCGAACAAGCAGAATATCCTTCGTAGTGGAGGTATGGCCAACGTGGTATTCCCGTACACTATGAGTGATATTATCTTGATTCCTCAAACTGCTACTCAGGAAATTCAGGACAAGAAGTTTGTGTATGTATTACAGTCTGACAATACTATCAAGCATACAGAAGTACAAGTCTCTAACTTGAATGATGGTAAGCATTACATCGTGACAGGTGGACTGAAGCCAGGGGATAAGATTGTTGTAGAAGGTGTTCAGACATTGAAAGACGGACAAAAGATTACTCCGATTACACAGGCTGAAAAAGAAGCTAAATTCCAGAAGGCGTTACAAGACCAGCGGGATGGTAACATTCAAACAGCTTTTAAATAATAAAAAATGATTCTTATGGTGCTGGGGGAATGCGTTTGATGAAAATCTCTCAGAACTATAATTATAAATGGTATTTAAAGAATGAAACTAGATAAATTTATTAACCGTCCGGTACTATCAACGGTAATTTCTGTATTGATGGTAATTCTGGGTGTGATTGGTTTGGTTACCTTACCTGTTACACAATATCCGGACATTGCGCCACCTACTGTATCAGTGCGCGCTACTTATACTGGAGCTAACGCACAAACTGTGTTGAACTCCGTAATTGCACCGTTGGAGGACCAGATTAATGGTGTGGAAAACATGATGTATATTCAGTCCAGTGCTTCAAATAATGGTTCCGCCGAAATCAGTGTATATTTTAATCAGGGTACCGACCCGGATATGGCAGCAGTCAACGTGCAGAACCGTGTATCTATGGCACAAGGTCTGTTGCCGGCCGAAGTAACTAAGGTGGGTGTAACTACTCAGAAGCGCCAGAACTCTATGTTGTTGATTTTCTCTATTTATGACGCAGAAGATAAATACAACATTGAATTCTTGGAAAACTACGCTAACATTAACTTGATTCCTGAAATTAAGCGTGTGAAAGGTGTGGGTGATGCGAACGTGATGGGGCAGGACTATTCAATGCGTATCTGGTTAAAGCCGGATATTATGGCTCAGTACAAACTGAATCCGACTGATGTGTCGAATGCATTGGCAGAACAGAATATTGAAGCTGCTCCGGGGCAGTTTGGTGAAAGAGGAAATCAGACTTATCAGTACACCATTCGCTATAAAGGACGTTTGCAGCAGATTGAGGAGTTTGAAAATATCGTAATAAAGGCTTTGCCTAATGGTCAGGTTCTTCGACTGGGCGAAATTGCAAACGTTGAACTGGGCCGTTTGGCTTATTCCTTCAATAACAGGGTTAACGGGCATAAATCTGTTACTTGTATTGTGTATCAGATGGCTGGAACAAATGCAACACAGACTATCTCTGATTTGGAGGCTACTTTGGAAAAGGCTCAGGAAACATTGCCTGCTGGTTTGAAAATCAATGTTGCACAGAATGCCAACGACTTCTTGTTCGCTTCTATTCATGAGGTTATCAAGACGTTGATAGAGGCCTTTATTCTGGTGTTTATCGTAGTATATGTGTTCTTGCAGGATTTCCGTTCTACATTGATTCCGGCTATTGCCATTCCGGTGGCTTTGATTGCTACCTTCTTCGTTTTGAAACTGATTGGATTTAGTGTGAACTTGTTGACACTTTCGGCCATGGTGCTTGCCATTGCAATTGTGGTCGACGATGCCATTGTGGTGGTGGAAGGTGTACATGCAAAACTGGATCAGGGCTACAAATCATCTCGTGAGGCTTCCATTGATGCCATGAGTGAATTGGGAGGAGCTATCGTGTCTATTACTTTGGTCATGATGTCAGTGTTCGTTCCTGTAAGTTTTATGGGAGGTACGGCTGGTACATTCTACCGTCAGTTTGGTTTGACCATGGCTATTGCTATCGGATTCTCGGCATTGAACGCATTGACACTTTCTCCGGCATTGTGTGCTATTTTCTTGAAACCTCACACTGGTGAACATGGTGACAAGAAGAAAATGTCTTTGATAGACCGTTTCCATACTTCATTCAATACGGCGTATGATTCATTGCTGAAGAGTTATAAAAAACGCGTGGTATTCTTCATTCATAAAAAATGGTTATCATTTGGTCTGGTGGCCGCTTCTATTGTACTGTTGGTATTTTTTATGAAGATTACTCCGACAGGTATGGTGCCTAATGAAGATACAGGTACAATCATGGGAGCAGTGACACTGCCTCCTGGTACTTCTCAGGAACGTGCTATGGAAGTGTTGGCCAAAGTTGACAGCCTGGTGGCTGCAGACCCGGCAGTTGAATCACGTACGGTGATTTCTGGTTTCGGATTTATCGGTGGTCAGGGTCCGTCTTACGGTTCTGTCATTATTAAGTTGAAAGACTGGGAAGAACGTTCTACCATGCAAAATTCGGATATGGTGGTGGCTACCTTGTTCATGCGTGCCCAGAAAATTATCAAAGATGCACAGGTATTGTTTTTTGCACCCCCGATGATTCCGGGTTATTCAATATCAAGTGATATTGAGTTGAACATGCAGGATAAGACAGGTGGTGACTTGAACCACTTCTTTGAAGTTGTCAATAATTATATTGCCGCATTGGAGCAGCGTCCGGAAATCAGCCGTGCACAGACAACTTTCAACCCGACTTTCCCTCAGTATCAGTTGGATATTGATGCGGCAGCATGTAAAAAGGCTGGTATTAGCCCGCGTGACATTCTGGTAACCATGCAAGGATATTACGGAGGTTTGTATGCCTCTAACTTCAACCGTTTCGGTAAGATGTACCGTGTAATGATTCAGGCTGAACCGGATGCAACTAAGAACTTGGAATCTCTGAATAGTATTAAAGTGCGTGGTAGCAACGGAGAAATGGCACCGATTACCCAGTTCGTATCAATGAAGAAGGTATACGGCCCTGATGTGATCAGCCGTTTCAACTTGTACACTTCTATCAAGGTAATGGTAGCTCCGGGTTCAGGATATACTTCAGGACAGGCCTTGCAGGCTATTGCAGAAGTTGCTAAAGAGAACCTGCCAACCGGATTCGGATATGAGTTGGGAGGTATGGCTCGTGAGGAGGCACAAACTAGCGGAAGTTCTACCGGTATTATCTTTATTCTCTGCTTCGTCTTCGTATACCTGTTGCTGAGTGCACAGTATGAAAGTTATATCCTACCATTGTCTGTGTTGCTTTCTATTCCGTTCGGTTTGTTGGGTAGTTTCTTGTTTGTGAACGGATTTGCGGCATTGGGACGTATACCTGCCTTGAAAATGATTTTAGGATCCATGTCTAATGACATTTATATGCAGATTGCCTTGATTATGTTGATGGGTCTTTTGGCTAAGAATGCTATCTTGATTGTAGAGTTTGCGCTCGATCGTCGTAAGCAGGGTATGAGTATTTCATGGGCCGCAGTATTAGGAGCTGCAGCTCGTTTGCGTCCTATTTTGATGACCTCTTTGGCTATGATTGTCGGTTTGATTCCGTTGATGCTTGCCATGGGGGTAGGTGCTCACGGTAACCGTACGTTGGGAGCTTCTACAATTGGTGGTATGTTGATTGGTATGATTCTGCAAATCTTCATCGTACCGGTGTTGTTCGTAGTATTCCAGTGGTTGCAGGAGAAAATCAAACCGATGGAATGGGATAGCTTGGATGAAAGTGAGGTTGCATCCGAAATTGAACAGTATTCTCCTAATACGCATAAATAAGATTGATAATGAAAAAACAGATAATAGGAATGATGTGTCTGGCTGCCATGATGAGCAGTTGCCACATTTACAAAGCTTATGACCGTCCGGAAACGATAGATGCCTCAGGCGTCTATCGTGACCCGGCTTCGGCAACCGATACACTGGCTGCCGATACGGCTAATATGGGAAATTTGCCTTGGAAAGAAATTTTCCGTGATGCCAAACTGCAGGCCTTGATTGAGGAAGGATTGGCTAATAATGTAGATATGCAGGCTGCTGCGCTCCGTGTACAGGAAGCGAAAGTGATGCTGACTGCAGCTAAATTATCTTATTTGCCTTCTATTAATCTGGCTCCACAAGGCTCTACAACCAGCATGGGAGGTGGAAACTATGTAAAGGCATACCAGCTTCCAATGTCTGCCAGCTGGGAAATTGACTTGTTCGGAAAGATTCTGAATACCAAACGTGGTCAGAAAGTTGCCTACGAACAGAGCCAGTATGCAGAACAGGCTGTACGTTCACAAATTATTTGTGGTATAGCTAACGTGTACTATTCTTTGCTGATGCTCGACCGTCAGGTAGAAATTACGACTGAAACGGCTGCTATCTATAAAGAAAACGTACGAGTAATGGAAGCCATGAAAATTGCCGGTATGACAACCGAAGCTGCTGTAGCACAGATGCGTGCTGCCAGCCATCAGGTAGAGGCTTCATTGATGGATTTGAAACGTCAGGTGCGTGAAACAGAAAATTCATTAGCTGTGCTGTTGGCTAAGGCTCCTCAGACCATCGAACGCAGTACATTGGACGAACAGGTTATGCCGGAAGAACTGGCTGCGGGCGTACCGATGCAGTTGCTGGAAAACCGTCCGGACGTGAAGATGGCTGAAATGACGCTTGCTGCGGCTTATTATACAACTAATTCCGCACGTGCAGCATTCTATCCGGGCTTGAACATTACAGGTCTGGCTGGATGGACAAACGGCTCAGGTGTTACAGTGGCTAATCCGGGTGAATTTATGTTGCAGGCTTTGGCTTCATTGGCTCAGCCTATTTTCAATAACGGTAAGCTGATTGCTAACCTGAAGGTTTCAAAAGCAGAAGAAAAGATTGCTCAAATGAATTATCAGCAGACTATCCTGGAAGCTGGTAAGGAAGTGAGCGATGCTTTGTATCTGTTCGATACACAGAATAAGAAACTGGTGGAAGACCGTGGACAGGTAGAACAGTTGGATAAGGCGGTGACTTATACCAAAGCCTTGTTCCAAAGTGGAGGTGCCACTTATCTGGAAATCCTGACTGCACAGCAGAATCTGTTGAGCGCACAGCTGTCAGAGGTAGCTGATAATTTCCAGCGTATGCAAGCTGTCATCAACTTGTACAGTGCGTTGGGAGGAGGAAGAAATTGATTAACCTTAAAATGAGAAAACTATGATAAGTCCTTTAGCTTATGTAGATCCGTCAGCCAAATTGGGTAAGAACGTGACGGTTCATCCATTTGCCTATATCGACAAGAATGTAGAGATAGGCGATGATAACGTGATTATGCCCTATGCCAGTCTGATGAGCGGCACACGTATGGGAAATGGAAATACAGTTTATCAGGGAGCTGTTGTGGCAGCAGTTCCCCAGGATTTTGCCTTTACAGGTGAAGAAACACTGGCTATTATCGGCAATAACAATGTGATTCGTGAAAATGCCGTGATTATTCGCGGTACACATACTTCACATGCTACGAAAGTGGGTAATGGCAACTTCATCATGAGTGGGGCCCGTCTTTCTCATGATGTGGAAGTGGGTAACCGTTGCATTATCGGTAACGGTTCACAGGTTTCAGGCAACTGTATTATCTATGACAATGCCATCCTTACTTCCAATGTGCTGATGCAGGGAAATACACGCCTGGGAAGTTTCTCAGTAGTGCAGGGTGGATGCCGTTTCATCAAGGACATTCCTCCATATATTGTAGCAGCCCATGAACCGATTGCATTCTATAGCATCAATACAAAGGTGCTGGAGTATACCGGTTTTTCTGAAACCATTATCAAACACATTGCACAAGCATATCGTATCCTTTATAAGGCCAATACTTCTTTGCATGATGCATTGGGACGTATTCGTGAACAGATTCCTAACGGACCGGAAATTGAAAACATTATCCAGTTTGTGGAAACTTCAAAATTAGGAATTATTCATTGATATAGATAATGGCAGGGCGAAGAAAGGAAAACGACCGTGAAGAGTTAAAGTTGCGCGTGGTGGAAACAGCTTCCAAGTCTTTTATGACTTTGGGGATTAAGGCTGTGCACATGGACGATATAGCAAGTTCACTTTCTATATCCAAGCGTACACTTTATGAGTTGTTTGGAGATAAAGAAGAACTTCTGCTGGAAGTTTTCCGTTTCTATCGTCGTTGTATGAATGAGTATATGCAAGAGATTGCTTCCAGCGCGAACAATGTGCTGGAAGTAATCCTTACATTTTATGAGCGTAAGTTCAATGAGTTATGTACGGTAAACCCTTTGTTTTTTCGTGACTTGCGCAGATATTCCAAGGTGTTGGAGTATATACACGATGACCGTCGCAGGGGAGATGCTGATGCGCTGGCCTATTTTCAAAAGGGGGTAGAGCAAGGTATTTTTCGTAGCGATATTAATTTTCAGATTATAAATCAGGCCATGGCTATGCAGATGGACTTGTTGATTTATTCAGACATTACAGACCATTATCCGCTGGCCGAAATCTATAGCGAAATCACTATCTTACACATGCGGGGGATTACCACAGAAAAAGGTTACCGCATGGTCGATGATTTTTTGAAGAATATTCGAGAAAAGCATATCGGATATTAAAATTCCTCTATCTTTGATTCCTTGAACATAGGATACGGTCCGGCAATATCTGTACTTAAAAGCAAGCTTTTGGCTTGGTATTGCTCCCACCTTTCACTATCTTTGCACCCGGTTTTAGAGGAAAGTTCATGAAGAATAAATTGTTATACACTTTTCTGTTCACCCTTTTGGTGGTGGCAGGTCTGTTTGCCATGCATTTTTTGCCGTCTGTTTCTTTTCGTGGCGAACCTTTGAGAAGGGTTGATTTGCTTTCAGACATTCGTATAAAGAAGGAAGTAGTAGAACCTATGGATTCTGATACCTTGGTGTTGCCGCCTCCCGTAAAGCCCGCTTTTGTGGATACCTGCAAGAGTGGAATGGTCTGCATTGAAGAATATGCTGATTCTGCAGGACGTGGAATGAAGTATTTCTATGAAACTTTGGGAAAGGTTTCTTCTTTAGGCCGCCCGGTACGCATTGCCTATTTCGGAGATTCATTTATTGAGGCCGACATCTTGACCGGTGATTTGCGTGAAATGTTGCAGAAACGCTTTGGCGGATGCGGGGTGGGTTATGTGCCCATCACAACGAAAATAGCTGGTTTCCGCCCTACGGTACATCATTCGTTTGGTGGATGGGGCAGTCACTCCATTACGGATTCCACGTATTTCGACCGTTCTCGTCAGGATATTTCCAATCATTATTTTATTCCTTCTTCAGGAGCTTATGTCAGCCTGAAAGGTGAGAAACGTTTCTTGTCCCATATTGACACCTGCGAAGTGTCTACCTGCTATTTTCTGACTTCCGATTCGTTACGGCTGACTGCATCCGTCAATGGGGGAGAGGCACAGCCATTCTCTGTAGATGGAAAAGATGAATTACAAGCTGTGTCTGTGAACGGACGTATCGGCTCTGTGCGCTGGAAAGTGGAACAACTGGATTCTACGGCTTTGTTCTATGCCGTGACGATGGATCCGCGTCAAGGTGTGGTAGTCGATAACTTCAGTACCCGCGGAAGTAGCGGACAGCAGTTGGGTAATATTCCGATGTCGATACTTCGCCAGTACAACCGTTTGCGTACATACGATTTGATTGTGTTGCAGTACGGGCTGAATGTAGCTTCAGACAAGGTAATGAACTATACCTATTACAAGGATGCGATGAAACCTATAGTGGAGCGTTTGAAAACTGCCTTTCCAGAGGCTTCTGTCCTGATTGTCGGTGTGGGAGATAGAGAAAACAAGGATGAAAACGGCGAATTGCGTACCATGCCGGGTGTGAAGCGTCTGATTCGTTACCAGCAGGCACTTGCGGCAGAAACGGGGGTGGCATTCTGGAATATGTTCGAAGCCATGGGAGGCGAAGGTAGTATGGTAGAGATGGTGAACCACAAGCCTCAGATGGCCAATTATGATTATACTCACATCAATTTCAGGGGAGGAAAGCACATTGCCGGACTTCTGTTTGAGACCTTGATGTACGGCAAGGAACAGTACGAAAAACGAAAAGCTTATGAAATGGAGTGAGATACGTTTTTGGGGGATACTCTTCGGGTTCCTTTTGGGAGCATTGCCGCTTTTAGCGCAGGATGCTTTGCCGGAGAAATCGCGTCCTGACCGTCATTCCGGACATGTGTCCGACAGCGAGGCCATGCAGCAGCTGATGCGTTTTGTGGAAGTCAGCAATCCGATGCCAGCCAGCTTTAAGGGAGCAACTGAAAATACGATTATAGACCCAACGCATGAACTGGAGCCTTTCTGGCAGAAACTTTCCGTGCTCGACCGACCGTTACGTATCGTGCACATTGGCGATTCTCATGTGCGGGGGCATGTGTATCCTTATATTGTACGGCGTCAGCTGGAAGACGATTTCGGACGGGAAGCTGTGCTCGATATGCAGGTGAGTTACCGTACTTCGGGACTGGCGCAGGAAACGGGAGCCGCAGGGATTGTATATCACATCGTAGGAGTAAACGGAGCGACTTGTGCTTCTTTTGCTACCCCTGAGAACATTCGTCAGATTATCGAACTGAATCCGGACTTGGTTATTCTTTCGTTCGGCACCAATGAAGCACATGGTCGCCGTTATTCTTCGGCGGAGCATTTGGCGCAGATGGACAATCTGTTGGGAGAACTGAAGAAAGGATGTCCGCAGGCGGTATATCTGCTGACTACTCCTCCCGGAGCCTATGTCCGCAATGGTCGGCGGGGCGCAAGGGTGATCAATCCTCGCACGAAATTAGTGGTAAAGACAGAACTGGATTATGCGGCTTCACGGGAACTCGCTGTATGGGATATGTATCACGTGGTAGGAGGTGAACGTTATGCTTGTCTGAACTGGAGTAACGGAAACTATTTCCAGCGTGACAAGATTCATTTTACACAGGACGGATATATTTTGCAGGGATTATTATTACACGAAGCGATTATCAAATCATACAACAATTATGTGGAAACTCAACTGGACGGAACTTGGAATTGACTGGGACAGATTTAAGGATGTGCTGACGTACGATGCGTCGCAACCGATGATTTTCAGCAGTGGCTTCTTCTTGCTGCTTTTTCTCGGATTCAGCCTGATTTACCTGATTTTGCAGAAAAAGACTACGGCACGTCTGCTGTTTGTTACCTTGTTTTCTTATTATTTCTATTATAAGAGCAGCGGGTTTTATTTCTTTCTGTTAGGCATTGTCACGGTGTCCGACTTCTTGCTGGCTCGCAGGATGGAGCTGACCGTACAGCCTTGGAAACGGAAACTGTTGGTAGTATGCAGTTTGTGCATCAATCTCGGATTACTTTGTTATTTCAAGTACACCAATTTCTTTTATGAGATGCTGGCTCCGTTGTGGCACGGACAGTTCGAACCGCTGGACATATTCCTTCCGGTGGGAATTTCCTTCTTTACCTTCCAGTCGCTGAGTTATACCATCGACGTGTATCGTCGTGACCTGAAACCGTTGACTAACTTGCTGGATTACGTGTTCTATGTGTCGTTCTTTCCACAGTTGGTGGCAGGGCCCATCGTGCGTGCACGTGACTTTATCCCGCAAATCCGTCAGCCCTTGTTTGTATCATCTGAAATGTTCGGGCAAGGCATCTTCTTCATTGTAAGCGGCTTGTTCAAGAAAGCGGTGATTTCAGACTATATCAGTGTGAACTTTGTAGAACGTATTTTCGATAATCCGGGGTTGTATTCCGGGTTGGAAAACCTGTTTGGCGTCTACGGATATGCCTTGCAGATATACTGTGACTTTTCGGGCTACAGTGACATGGCCATCGGTATTGCCTTGTTGCTGGGATTCCGTTTTCCGCTCAACTTCGACTCCCCTTATAAGTCGGACAGTGTGACCGACTTCTGGCACCGCTGGCACATTTCCCTGTCGTCCTGGTTGCGCGACTATCTTTATATCTCCCTGGGGGGTAACCGGAAAGGAAAAATCCGTACCTACATCAACCTGATACTGACCATGCTGTTAGGTGGTTTGTGGCACGGTGCTTCGTGGAACTTTGTGGTGTGGGGCGGATTGCATGGAGTGGCACTGGCCTTGCATAAGTTCTTCCGCAACCTGTTGGGGCGGCCCAAGCAATACCGCAGCCGGAGAGTACGCAAATTCTTTGCCGTGGTGCTGACCTTCCATTTTGTGTGCTTCTGCTGGATATTCTTCCGGAATTCCACGTTCGAAGCTTCGGTGACTATGATTCGCCAGATATTTACAGCCTTCCATCCGGAATTGCTGGAGCAGCTCCTGACGGGCTATTGGAAGGTATTTGCACTGATGGGAGTAGGCTTCTTGCTTCATTTCTGTCCCGACAGCTGGCAGAATGCGTGTAGCCGGGGCATGGTGCGTATGCCGCTCATAGCGCAGGCACTGATAATGATTGCATTGATTTATCTGGTCATTCAGGTGAAAAGCAGCGATATTCAGCCGTTTATCTACTTCCAGTTCTGATGCGTGTGATTGTATAGGCGTGTAAGGGTACAACTATTTTAGTTTTCGTTCTCTATTTTTTCAGGAAAAAATTAGGAGAAAAGACTGAATAATTGTATTTTTGTCACGCTTTCGAAATATCCTTTTTCAAAAAGGACGTTGGAAAGTGTGCTTATTGATATTTGCGCCCGTAGTTCAATGGATAGAATAAAGGATTCCGGTTCCTTCGATTGGGGTTCGACTCCCCACGGGCGTACATAAAGCTTATTAGACTGAAAAAGAACGGTTTAATAAGCTTTTTTGTTTATAGTTACCTACCTTCAGAAAACGGGGTCTGTACTTTCGGAGAAACGTGTTTTGTGTTTGTGCTAAAACGCCTTTGTGTTTGACACAAAACGTACTTGTGTTTCAAGTAAAACGCACTTGCGTTTTGATTAAAACGTCAAAGCGTTTTCCGGTGAATGTAAAGGCGTTTTCAGAAGGTGAAAAAAATCACTGTTAAAAGTTGACTGAGAGATGAAAAACTACATGTTTGAAATTTGTGCGAACTCTGCAGAGAGTTGCGTGGCTGCCCAGCAGGGAGGTGCTCATCGGGTAGAATTGTGTGCCGGCATGCCGGAAGGTGGAACCACTCCGTCGTTGGGTGAGATTAAGGTGGCCCGTAAGTTGATTGACATCCGTTTGCATGTCATTATCCGTCCGCGTGGAGGAGATTTTCTGTACACACCCTCTGAACTGGAGATTATGGAAGAAGATATTCGGGCTGCCCGTCAGGCGGGAGCCGATGGAGTGGTGTTCGGTTGCCTTACACCGGAAGGCGAGCTGGACAAGCCGGTCATGCAGCGTCTGATGGAAGCTTCTAAAGGACTTTCGGTGACTTTCCACCGTGCATTTGATTATGTCAAGTCACCCCGTGAGGCACTTGAAGAACTGATAGGCATGGGGGTGAACCGTGTGCTGACTTCCGGCCAGATGCCTACGGCCATGGAAGGGGCACCCTTGCTGGCTGAACTGGTGAAGCAGGCGGGCGACCGCATTATCATTATGCCGGGCTGCGGAGTGAACGAACATAACATTGCGGAACTGGCTCGTGTGACGGGAGCCGGTGAGTTCCATTTTTCGGCGCGCGAACAAAAAGAAAGCCGGATGCTTCTTCGCAATCCGGCTTTGTCGATGGGAGGTACGGATATGGATGAATATGCTCATCCGGTTACGACTCCCGAAAAGGTGCGTCGCACCATTGAGGCGCTTACAGTCCGTGGATAACATGGAGCAGTTGCTCGCCCATGCCGATGGTGTATCCGTGTGATTCGAAGACTACACGGTTGAACGTATCGCCCAGGATAATCACCGGCAGGGTGGGTTTGCTGCCCAGCTTCATATTTTCAGCAATCATTTTCAGAATGCTTCCGTCTTTGTCTATACCGAACACTACGTTCGACGGAAGGTTGGGGAATTCCTTGCGGTCGAATTTCTTATAGGCTGCTTCGTCAGTGAAGAGCAGTACAATCGTACGTCCCCATTTCTCAAATTCCGCTTTCTTTACTTCGATGTCTTTCAGGGCATGGTTGGTCGGTTCCTGACCTACGCCCAATACGCCGACAATGTAATATCCTCTTCCTGTGGTGTTGAGTACAGATACTTGTTCGTCTGTGCCCGGACGGGTGTAGAGTGCTTCGGAATTGAAGCTGCCGATAACACGTACTTCTTCCGTATTGTTGCGCATGCAGAGAGGAGTTACCGTGGTCTTTCCTTTGTCGACAGAGAAGAATGAAACCTGGCTCAATACACCTCCGTTGGCCATACGGCTACCCGTTACCATCATATAATAATCGGTCGACATGCTGCTTCCGTTTTTCAGCAGAGAAGCCCAGCTGGCATCTTCCGGATGGTTCTGCAACTGGAATGTGCCGTTGTCATACTTCGACAGGGTGAAGTGAGTGTAATATTTCGGATTGTCCAGTCGAGGAATAGCCTGGTAAGTAGCTTTCAATACACCTTCCGACAGACTTCCACCTTCTGAACTTTCAAAGTCCACCAATACCGGTTTTCCGTTGAGGCGGTAGCAGATGTTACCGTTTACTTCATCCTTCCAGGCGGGGATACCTAAGCTACGGGCAGCAGCTACGAAGAAGATGTCTCTGGACTGTGAGTCAGTCACACGGCTGCGCCATACGCCTTCGGGTGAAGTAATGGTGAATATCGTACTCAGGTCGTTGCGGATAGACAGGCTGTCCTTACACCATTTCACGAGCACCTGTGGGTCAGCTTTGATTTGTGCGGCCAGTTCGGCAGACAAGGCTTTCTGCAGGTAAGTACGATAAGGAGTCAGCATTTCAGTGGCAATGCGCGGTGCAAGCACTTCTTTCACGTCAGCTTTTGCATCGGTAGCATACAAATGGTCTTCCAGAATGCTGCAAGGTGTGTCGCGCAGGTCTTTATCAGCCAGTGTGCTGAGCAATTCCAATGCACGGGTACCCTGTCCCTTTTCTGCTGCATTCGACAGGAACTGCATGATGTCCGCATGGTTTCCTCTGGATTTCAGAATGTATGTGCTTGTTTGGTTCACATCCAGTTTCAGTCCTTCTGCAAAAGCCTTGGCCTTTTCTTCGGTGGGGAAGCTGGCTACGTAAGCATTGCGGATAGAATCTTCCTGAGCCATACGCCGGTTGTTTTCCTTACGCTGTGCATCGGTCACTTCCGGGAAGTTGGCTTTTTCAGCCGGTGGCACAATGTGCAAGGTATCGGTAAATACATCTCCCGGGCGGTGAGAAAGCGTCAATGTGACTTCTTTATCTTTTCCGAAAGAAACTTTCTGCAAGCCGAAGTGGTCATTTGCCGAAGCGTAGACTACCATGTCGCCCAATCCGGCAGAAAGCGATGCTTTTCCTTGTGCATCGGTTGTTTTGTTGGCTACGGTGAAGAATTCAGCGTAATTGTAAATCTTGAACTCTACGTGAGCGCCTTCTACAGCTTTACCCTGAGCATCTACTACCGTAACAGTGACGGGTGCACTCTGTCCGTAGTTGTCGATGATGTTGATTTCCGTATAGTTGGCAGTGGTTTTCATCACTTCTTCCGGTCCGTCGTATGCACCGAATACTTTGGTGTGCATCAGCATACCTCTGCTGGCAGGAGCGTTGAACCATCCTAAATTGAGTACGGGTTCCGGTTCGCAGGCACCGAGGAAGTACCATTTGCCGTCCACCCAGGCTTCTACCCAGGCATGGTTGTCGTCGGTATGCGCCCAGCGCGGAGTGTACACCTGACGGGCAGGGATACCTACGGCGCGGAGAGCAGCTACCAGGAAGGTAGATTCTTCACCGCAGCGTCCGTAAGCCGTCTTGACAGTAGCCATCGGGGCACTTGTACGGATGTCGGTCGGGGTATAGATTACTTTTTCATGACACCAGTGGTTTACTTCCAGCACGGCATCGTACATGGATAGTTTTTCCACACGCGGCATCAGTTCCTGACGGAACACTTCGCGTGCATTGTCCAGGTTTTCGTTGTTCACTCTGACTGGGAGTACAAAGTGGCGGAATATCATGTCAGGAATTCCGGCTCCCCATGAAGTCTCTTTGCGGTTCTGAAGTGCCAGGCGTACATTTTTCAGGTAAAACTCTCCGGAATAGTCGGAAATATCGCCTGGAGTCATGTAGGCATACAGGAACATCATGGCTTCCCGTTCCTCCAGTGACATGTCCTCATTGAAGATATCAAAAAGATTTCCCCGATTGAGAATCTCTTTTTTCTGTCCGAAATCAGCTTCCACCTTGTTGCGGTAATCGGCTTCTTTCAGAAAATGGTTGGGAGAAGTCGAGGTGCACGACGGGAAGAGGCAACTGAGCCAAAATGCAAATGCGGGTATAAGTAGTTTTTTCATGTAGGTAATAAAGATTTGGTAAAAACAGAAATAAAAAAGACACGGAAACGAGAAGTTCTTCTCTGAAGATGGACTTCTACGTTTCTGTGTCTTTTTGCTTAAAATGTAATATGCACTTAGATAGGTTTATATTCTACAAATGCTTCCATAGCTTCATAGCAAGCCAGACCTAACTGGTCGTAAAGTGAAGCGGTTCCACGGTTGCGGTCTTCACTTCTTTGCCAGAACAGACGTTCGTCATTGCCCAGGAACGGTGCGCTTTCCATCTGAGACTGATGTTTCAGGATAGAATTACGTTTTGCACGAAGTTCTTCCGGACTCAGGGGTACGGCCATTTCGATGTTTTCGATTTCCCATTCAGCCCATGCACCACGATACATCCAGATGCGGCAGTCGTTCAGCCATTCTGCACCGGCATTCTTCTCTTCATCAATAGCGGCAAAGACAGCGTCCGTACATACACGGTGGGTACCGTGCGGGTCGGCCAAGTCACCGGCTACGTAAATCTGATGAGGTTTTACTTCGCGGAGCAGGTTCAGCACAATTTCTACATCGGCTTCGCTGATAGGATTCTTTTCAATCTTTCCGGTCTCATAGAACGGAAGGTCAAGGAAGTGGCAACGGCTGAGCGGAATATGGTTGAACGTACAAGCGGTACGAGCTTCACCACGGCGAATCAGACCTTTGATGGTCAGAATATCGCGTGTATCCATGTCGCCTTCTTTCTTAGTAGAGAAGAACTGCTTGATTTCAGCGTATTTGTCGCAGATTACTTTATCTTCACTGTTTTCGAACAGCTGGTTAAAGCCGTTGATGAAATGCATGAAGCGTACTACTTCTTCATCGCCTACGGCAATGTTTCCAGAAGTTTCGTAAGCTACGTGTACTTCATGTCCCTGCTGTACGAGACGGCGCAGTGTACCTCCCATGGAGATTACATCGTCATCCGGATGTGGAGAGAATACGACTACACGTTTCGGGAACGGTTTGGCACGTTCCGGACGGTATGTATCGTCGGCATTCGGTTTTCCGCCCGGCCATCCGGTAATGGTGTGCTGCAGGTCGTTGAATACCTTGATGTTGGCATTGTAGGCAGAGCCGTAAAGAGCCAGCAGTTCGCTTAAGCCGTTTTCGTTGTAATCCTTGTTGGTCAGTTTCAGGATAGGTTTGTTCAGGGTAGTACATAACCATACGATAGCACTTCTCACCAGTTTGTCGTTCCATTCACAGCTGGTTACTAGCCATGGACGCTGGATACGGGTCAGATGGGCTGCTCCTGCCAGGTCTACACAAACGGTAGTATTTGTATGAAGTTGCAGGTAAGATGCAGGTAATGTGTCACTTACTTTATCTTCTATCGCGCTTCGGATGATGTCTGCTTTGTCTTCTCCCCAAGCCAGCATGTAAATCTTTCTTGCTCCCATAATGGTGTTGATACCCATGGTGATGGAGCAGGGAGGAAGATTGTCTACACCGATATTACGTGCGGCTTCAGAACGGGAAGTGGCATCAACCAAAATCAGACGGGTGGTAGAGCTGGCATGTGAGCCCGGCTCATTCATACCGATGTTTCCTTCACGGCCGATACCCATAATGACCATATCAAGACCTCCAAAAGTCTGTATGCGCTGTTCGTACAAGCGGCAGTGTTCAATGATAGCTTCCTGAGGAATGCTACCATCCATCGTAAAGATGTTTTGGTGGTCAATGTCTATCTGTGAAAGGAAAAGTTTGTTTAAATGGTTGAAGCTACTTCCTGCACCTTCAACCAACGGATAATATTCATAGAGGTTGAAGAAGACTACATTACGGAAGCTTACTCCTTCGTCTTTATGTTTACGAATCAGTTCTGTGAACAGTGGACGGAGGGAAGCTCCTGTACCTATGGCGATTGTACAGAATTTTCCTTCACGTTGTCTGTCCTGTATTTTAGCTACGATTTCATTGGCAATTTGTTCTACACCTTCTTCAATTGTTTCAAAGATATTGGTAGGGATTTTTTCCAGTCGTGTAAGGACAGAACGTTCTACGGCGTTTCCCGGACGATAGTAGCGTGGGGAAACGCGGTTCAGTGAAATTTGAGAGCTAAGATTGGTTCTCATGAGTCAATGAATTAAAGGTTGTTCTTTTCAATATCCTTGAAGTATTTGTAGGTGCCGACTTTCAATTCATCGGTAGCAGCTTCGTCACATACGATGATACCGTGCTGGTGCATCTGCAATGCGCTGATGGTCCACATCTGTGTGATGCCGCCTTCTACTGCGTGCTGTAGAGCACGTGCTTTGTTATGACCGTTACAGATAATCAACACTTCTTTTGCAGAAAGTACAGTTCCGACTCCTACAGTCAAGGCAGTCTTAGGCACTTTATTTACGTCATTGTCAAAGAAACGTGAGTTAGCGATGATGGTATCTGTAGTCAGTGTTTTCACACGTGTGCGTGAAGTCAGTGAAGATCCCGGTTCGTTGAAAGCAATATGACCGTCAGGACCAATACCTCCTAAGAACAGGTCGATACCGCCGAACTTTTCAATTTCTTTTTCATAGTTGGCGCATTCAGCTTCCAGATCGGCTGCATTACCGTTCAGGATGTGAATGTTTTCCTTGCAGATGTCAATATGATTGAAGAAATTGTTGAACATAAATGAATGGTAGCTTTCAGGATGAGATTCCGGCAAACCTACGTATTCGTCCATATTGAAAGTCACTACATTCTTGAATGATACCACTCCCTTTTTGTTTAATTCAATCAGGGCTTTATACATACCCAGAGGAGATGAACCTGTGGGAAGTCCTAATACAAACGGTTTTTCTTTGGTTGGATTAGCTGCGTTGATTTTTTTTGCAACATAGTTTGCTGCCCAGTTGGACAGAGAACTGTAATCGGGTTCAATGATTAATCTCATGGTGGTTAGAATTTTGAATATTGAAATTAAATTAACTTGTTCCTTAATTGATAAGAAATTCTTACTCTATGCAAATATATCAAAGCTTATTCAGAAAGGCAAATAAAAAAATAGATTTTTTATGTATGAGTTTTTAAAGAAAAATTCTACATTTGTAAATGTTTCTATAAAAAATAACAAATATGGGTCAGACTCTATTGACGAATATACAGAAAGGCGTTAAAAGTGCATTGGTGAAGCAACGTATCATTACGCACTTGATTTATGCGGGTAGCACTACAATTACAGATTTGTCCAAGTCGATGGGACTAAGTGTTCCTACCGTGACAAAATTTGTAGATGAAATGTGCAAGGAAGGATATGTGAACGATTGTGGAAAACTGGAAACCAGTGGAGGACGCCATCCAAGTTTGTATGGCTTGAATGCGGATTCTGCCTATTTTATAGGAGTCGCTCTGGCTGTACAGTCATTAAGTCTGGGGGCTATCAACTTTAAGGGAGAAGAACTTCAGACCAAAATGGAAATACCATTTAAGCTGGAAAATACACCGGAATGTTTGGAGCGTATCTGTCAGGAGATAGAAACGTTTATCGATGAGCTTCCGTGTGATAAATCAAAGATTTTGAATATCTGTATTGGTATGACCGGAAGAGTAAATCCGGAAACAGGTTGCAGCTACACGCATCTGACTTATGGTGACAAACCTTTGGCTGAGATGTTCACAGAAAGAATGGGTATTAATGTATGTATTGATAACGATAGCCGTGCAATGGCTTACGGAGAATACATCATGCGTTCAGAAAAATGTCCGAAGAACCTGATTTATGTGAATGTAAACTGGGGGCTGGGGCTTGCTATCATTATAGATGGTAAGTTGTATTCTGGTATGTCTGGCTTTGCCGGAGAATTTGGTCATAATTACGGATATGATAATCAGCAGATTTGTTATTGCGGTAAAAAAGGATGTATTGAAACGGAAGTGTCTTGCTCTGCTTTGTATCGTAAGTTTATTGCGCGTCTGCGTCAGGGAGAGAACTCTGTATTGTTGAAAGAAAAGACAATCGATGAGATTACATTGGCTGATATTATTTCTGCTGTTCGTCGTGAAGATGTGCTGGCGATTGAATTGGTGGAAGAAATCGGTGCAAAGCTGGGACGCCATATTGGTGACCTGATTAATGTGTTCAATCCGGAACAGGTAATTATTGGAGGAGAATTCTCGAAGGTGGGAGAGTATTTGTTGCCACCGGTTATTTCTGCAGTTCGTAAGTATACGTTGAACTTGATGTATAAAGACTCAGATATTGTGTTGTCTGAACTGAAAGAAAAGGCAAATGTTATAGGCTCTTCTCTATTGTCAAGAAGCAAGCTGTTTGCTTTGGAATAAGTAATTATTTGGCATAAAAAATCCACGGGAAACTGAAATGTTAGTTTTAGTTTTCCGTGGATTTTTCTTTATAGAGATACTTCTTGTAAACTTTGGCGGCAAGTTTCCCAATTCTCATTAAACGCAGACATGGACGGAAACAAGATGTTGGCACCTTCTTGCAGAAGTACGTTGTCTGGAAGCGGACCGGTGTTCAATGCGATGGTGAAGATTCCGGCAGCTACTCCCGCTCTGACCCCTAACGGCGCATTTTCAATGACTACTGCTTCGTTGGCTTGTATGCCGGCTTTCTGCAAAGCCATCAGGTAAGGTTCGGGATTGGGTTTTCCGTATTTTACATCGAAAGCAGTCACCATCAGTTCCCGCTGGAAAATGCCTGGGAAATAATGGTTCAGTTTGTCTAATAAGGAAAGTTGTCCGGAACCGGTAACCACCATTGGAGTCAGTCCGGCTTCTTTTATTTTCTTCAGCACCTCGAAAGCACCGGGCATAGGGTCGGCTTTGGGCAACTGATTGAATATATCACTCTTTGTCTGATAGATTCGTTTGATTTCTTCTTCATCGGCCTCATAGCCTCTTTCTCTTTGACTGACGATGTTGATGGTTGCCGCACCGGTACGTCCTTCGTGGAGGTAGGCTTCCTCTTTGCTAAGGCTCATTCCGTATTGCTTCATTGCCTCATGCCAAGCGGTGGCATGGTTCTTCATGGAGTCGAACAATACTCCGTCCATATCGAACAATACGGCCTTTAAATTAATGCGTGTATAATGATGGGTGGTAAGATATTGGTTGATTTCTTGTTGGAACATGATGATATGGTTTATAATATTCAGGCACGCATTACATGAATGCACTTTCCTTGTAGAAGAAAGAGTGCTTTTCATGTAATTCGTGCCTGTCAGTCAAAAAACGGAGTGATAAACTCTCGTTTATTTATTTTTTCAGACGAGCCTGGATTGCTTCAGATTCTTTTTCGTATCCCGGCTTGTTCAGAAGAGCAAACATGTTTTTCTTGTAAGCTTCTACACCCGGCTGGTTGAACGGATTTACTTCGAGCAGGTATCCGCTGATTCCGCAAGCCTTTTCGAAGAAATAGATAAGCTGTCCCAGGTAGTATTCGTTCAGTGAAGGAACGCTTACACGCAGGTTAGGAACTCCACCGTCTACGTGTGCAAGCTGTGTACCGAGTTCGGCCATCTTGTTTACTTCATCGATGCGTTTGCCTGCCAGGAAGTTCAGACCATCCAGATTTTCTTCATCGCTCGGGAAGTGAAGTTCATGGCTTGGAGTTTCTACAGAAACTACTGTTTCGAAGATGCTGCGTTCACCCTGCTGAATCCACTGTCCCATAGAGTGCAGGTCAGTAGAGAAGTCTACAGAACTCGGATAGATACCTTTCAGGTCTTTACCTTCGGATTCACCATACAGCTGTTTCCACCATTCCATGAAGTAGTGAAGTTTCGGCTGGAAGTTTACTAAGATTTCAATTTTCTTTCCGCTCTGATACAGTTCGTTACGAGTAGCAGCATACAAAGCAGCCGGGTTTTCGTACATGTTTTCGTTGGCACAAACCTTTTCCATTTCGCAAGCACCGGCAACCAGCTGGTCAATGTCGATTCCAGCTACTGCAATAGGAAGCAAGCCTACCGGAGTCAATACAGAGAAACGTCCGCCTACATTGTCAGGAATGATAAATGATTTGTAACCTTCCTTGTCGGCTGTTGTACGTGCTGCACCTTTCTTTGCATCTGTAACAGCTACGATAACCTTGCGAGCCATTTCTTTACCTCTTTGGTCTTCGCACTGCTTTTTCAGCAAACGGAAAGCAAGAGCAGTTTCTGTAGTTGTTCCAGATTTAGATATGTTGATTACACCAAATTTTTTGTCTTTCAGGAATTCAGTCAGTTCGAACAAGTAGTCTTCGCTGATGTTGTGTCCGGCAAAAATAATTGTAGGCTGTCCGGCTTTTTTCTCCTGCAACCAAGCAAAGCTGTTTGACATCGCTTCAATGACCGCACGTGCGCCCAAATAACTTCCTCCGATACCAGCTACGATTACTACGTCGCAGTTTTCGCGAAGTGTCTGTGCAGTAGCTTTCAGGTCATTCAAGTGTTCCTTTGTGATGGAAGAAGGTAAATGCAACCAACCCAAGAAGTCGTTTCCTAAGCCTGTGCCTTTTTCCAGCGTTTCCATACAAGCTTTTACCTTTGGTTCATAAGAAGCCAATTTTTCCTTAGATATAAAATCTAAAGTCTTTTCAATGTTCAGTTTAATGTTTTCCATAACTGTTTTCTGATTTTATCTAAATGAGTCAGTTAATAATTTGATTTCTATCATTGGTGATATACGTTCGTAAAGAATATTATAGACGGCATCCACAATGGGCATATTGACATGCAGGTGCTTGTTCAGCTCCTTGATACATTTGGTGCCATAATACCCTTCGGCAATCATTTCCATTTCAATCTGTGCGCTTTTTACGGAATATCCCTTACCAATCATGGTACCGAACACGCGGTTACGGCTGAAATTGGAATAAGAAGTCACGAGGAGGTCGCCCAGGTAGGCAGAATCGTTTGTACAACGGTTTACGGGATGTACGGTATCTAAGAACCGGTTCATTTCCTGTAAGGCATTGGATACCAGTACGGCCTGGAAATTGTCTCCATATTTCAGACCGCTGCAGATTCCGGCTGCAATGGCATATACATTCTTCAGTACGGAAGCATATTCAATGCCGGCTACGTCCGTATTGACCGAAGTCTTGATGTAGTGACCGGCCAGTTGCCGTGCGAACATCTTGGCTTTTTCAATGTCTTTGCATCCTACGGTGAGGTAAGAAAGCCGTTCCAATGCCACTTCTTCCGCATGACAGGGACCTGCCAGTACGGCTATGTTGTTTTCTGGAACGTCATAAATCTTGTGGAAATAATCGGATACGATAAGGTTTTCGTCGGGTACGATACCCTTGATAGCAGTAACGATGAATTTATCCTTCAGTTTGGTTTTTAGCTTTTTGAGGTGACTTTTCAGATACGGTGAGGGGGTGACAAAAATCAGTGTGTCTGACTCTCTCACTACCTTGTTGATGTCTGATGAAAAGTTGATGCATTTTATGTCGAAACGCACACTTGTCAGATAGGCTGGATTGTGACCCAGACGCTTGAATTCTTCAATTCGGTCGTCACGGCGCATGTACCAGTTTATGGATTCAGCCTGGGTTAAAATGATTTTAGCTATAGCGGTGGCCCAGCTGCCTCCCCCCATAATCGCTATTTTCCCGGGTAATTTCATACTCTTATATTTAATGAAAAACAGATATGAAGGACAAGGAATATTCTTTGTCCTTCATACACTTTCATTCATTTATTTAATCTTTTCTATCCAGCCAGCAACTTCGTCTACTGTGGGGTTGGCAAGTTCCAGTTTGTATTTCTTGTTGATGCCACAAATGTCCTGATGAAGTTTCTGCGGATTCACTTCCTTCATATCAGTCACAAGATTATATCCGGCTTTCTGAATTACCGGAACCCACTCTTCTGTGATTCCTAATTCCATGAATTTAGCAGGTGCATCTTTCGGGATTACTTTTTCTGGACGCATCTGCGGGAAGAATAACACTTCCTGAATAGTGCTTTGGCCAGTCATCAGCATCACCAGACGGTCCATACCGATACCCATACCCGAAGTAGGAGGCATACCGTATTCCAATGCGCGAACGAAGTCCTTGTCGATAATCATCGCTTCATCGTCTCCTTTTTCGCTCAGTCTCATCTGCTCTTCGAAGCGTTCCAGCTGGTCAATCGGGTCATTCAATTCAGAGTAAGCATTACACAGTTCTTTACCGTTCACCATCAGCTCAAAACGTTCTGTCAGATCCGGATTGCTGCGGTGTTTTTTTGTCAGCGGAGACATTTCGATAGGATAGTCAGTGATGAAAGTCGGCTGAATGTAGTTGCCTTCGCAGAATTCGCCGAAGATTTCGTCGATCAGCTTGCCCTTACCCATGGTCTCGTCGATTTCCATGTTCAGTTTCAGGCAGACTTCACGGATCTGGTCTTCGTTCATTCCTGTCAGGTCGTAACCGGTGAATTCCTTGATGGAGTCGAGCATGGTTACGCGTTTGAACGGAGCCTTGAAGTTGATCAGGTGGTCTCCTACCTGTACTTCAGTCGTACCGTTTACGTCCATACAGATTTTTTCAATCATGTTTTCTGTAAACTTCATCATCCAGTTGTAGTCCTTGTAGGCTACGTAGATTTCCATGCAGGTGAACTCCGGATTGTGGGTACGGTCCATACCTTCGTTACGGAAGTTCTTTCCGATTTCGTATACACCTTCGAAACCACCTACAATCAGTCGTTTCAGGTACAGCTCGCTGGCGATACGCATGTAGAGAGGTATATCCAGTGCGTTGTGGTGCGTGATGAACGGACGGGCTGCCGCACCTCCGGCGATTGACTGGAGGATAGGAGTTTCCACTTCGATGTATCCTTTTGAGTTGAAATACTCACGCATGGAGTTGTATACTTTGTTGCGCTTCAGGAAGATATCCTTCACACCGTCGTTCACTACCAGGTCGACGTAACGCTGACGGTAGCGCAATTCTGGATCTTCGAACTTGTCATAAGCCACACCGTCCTTGTATTTTACGATAGGCAGCGGCTTGATAGACTTTGAAAGGACGGTCAACTTCTTTGCATGGATAGAAATTTCGCCCATTTGAGTGCGGAATACAAAACCTTCGATACCGATGAAGTCACCCAGGTCAAGCAGGCGCTTGAAGACTACGTTGTACAAGTCTTTGTTTTCATCCGGACAGATATCATCGCGTGTAATGTATACCTGAATACGTCCTTTTGAGTCCTGTAACTCAACGAAAGAAGCTTTACCCATTACACGACGTGACATGATACGTCCTGCAACCGAAACTTTGCGTGGTTCTGCCTCGTCGTCTTTGAATTCTGCCTTGATGTCTGTCGAAAAGGCATTGGTTACATACTCGGCAGCAGGGTAGGGTTCAATGCCCATTGCTCTCATTTCATTCAGACTGTTGCGTCTGATTATTTCCTGTTCACTTAGTTCTAATACGTTCATTTGTTGATACATTAACTCAATTTCGCTACAAAAATAGGAAAGATTTTGCAAACTTCCTCTTACTTAGGCTACTTTTATTATCTTTGTCTGACGATTTATGTGTGGATTTTTTATGAAAGGGAGGTGGAATGAGAACTGTTATTTTGCAGACGGATATTGTCTGGGGGGATGCGGAAGCGAACCGCCGGAACCTGACGGAACTGATCGGGTCGTACGAGGGAGTGGACCTGTTCGTCCTGCCTGAAATGTTTGCTACCGGCTTTGGATTTCCTCCGCAGCAGGTGGCTGAGCCTGAGGTGGGAGGACCGACGCTGGAGTGGATGAGGCGGATGGCACAGGAAGGGAATTGTGCCGTAGCGGGCAGTGTGGCTGTACGGACCGCTTCGGATACGTTCCGGAACCGGTTTTATTTTGTGTTCCCGGACGGGAATGTGGAGTATTATGATAAGCGGCATCTGTTTGCGTTCGGGGGTGAACACCTGGAGTATACTCCGGGCGACCGCCGGGTAATTGTGACATATAAGGGTTTTCGGATCCTGTTGCAGGTTTGCTACGACCTGCGTTTTCCGGTCTGGATGCGCAACCGCAATGATTATGATATGATGCTGTTTGTGGCCAACTGGCCTGTAGGTAGGCGGGCTGTGTGGGATGTCCTGCTTCAGGCAAGGGCCATCGAGAATCAGTGTTATGTGTTAGGGGTCAACCGGGTAGGAACGGATCCGGTGGCGACTTACAACGGAGGAAGTATCATCCTGAACGCCTATGAGAAGGCGGAGGCTGCCTTTGAGGAGGGAGCAGTGTGTGGAGCGGAAGTGGTGCTGGAACTGGAACCGCTGCTGAATTTCCGGCGTCGTTTTCCGGTACTGGAAGACAGGGATGGTTTCGAAATTAAGGTATAATCAGCAGTATAATTATAAGTAAGGCTGTCCCATTTTTTTGTGGGACAGCCTTGTTTTTTATACAATCAGAACAAGCTCCATGAAACGGTGAGTCCGGCCATTACGATGGCTACCATACTCATGAGTTTAATCAGGATGTTCAGGCTCGGGCCGGAGGTGTCCTTGAACGGGTCGCCTACGGTATCTCCTACGACGGCTGCACGGTGTACTTCACTGCCTTTTCCGCCGAAATTACCTTCTTCTACGTATTTCTTTGCATTGTCCCAGGCACCTCCTGCATTGGCCATGAAGATAGCCAGTACGAATCCCGATGACAGACCACCGATGAGCAGTCCGATAACTCCCGGAACTCCGAAAAGCAGACCGGTTACAATCGGTGCTATAATAGCGAGCAGCGAAGGGAATACCATTTCACGCTGTGCTCCCTGTGTGGAGATTTGCACGCAGCGTGCATAGTCGGGTTCTGCTTTTCCTTCGAGGATTCCTTTGATTTCACGGAACTGTCGGCGCACTTCTTCTACCATGCTTCCGGCGGCACGGCCCACTGCATTCATGGTCAGTCCGCAGAACAGGAAGGCCATCATACTGCCGACAAACATACCCGAAAGTACTTTGGGGTTCATCAAGGTAACGTCATAGAACATCATGAAATCGGTAAAACTGGCTTCGTGGATGGCTACGCTGATGCCGTTGGGCAGTTCCAGTACGGTATTTCCCAACCGCTCCAGTCCGATACGGATTTCTTCGATATAAGAAGCCAGCAGGGCCAGTCCTGTCAGGGCTGCCGAACCGATGGCAAAGCCTTTTCCGGTAGCAGCTGTAGTATTTCCCAGTGAATCGAGGGCATCGGTACGCTTACGCACTTCCGCACCCAGTCCGCTCATTTCTGCATTTCCACCCGCATTGTCGGCAATCGGTCCATAGGCGTCAGTGGCCAGTGTGATTCCCAGCGTGGAAAGCATACCTACCGCGGCAATACCGATACCGTACAATCCCATACCGATGTTGCTGAAATCGAAACCGGAAGCCAGCCAGTAAGAGAGGATAATGCCGGCTACCACGGCTATCACCGGAATAGTGGTTGAAATCATTCCCAGTCCGATACCCGAGATGATGACAGTGGCAGGACCGGTTTTACCGCTTTCCGAAAGTTTCTGTGTGGGGCGGTACGACTGTGAAGTATAATATTCGGTCGATTGTCCGATGATGATGCCTACGGCCAGTCCTACGACCACGGCAAACGCAATGTTGACCCAGTTGGTCAGCTGCAGCAGCCACAGGATGAAGAAAGTGGCAATGACGATGAGCACCGAACTCAGGTTGGTACCTCTGGCAAGTGCCTGCAGCAATTCTTTCATGCCTGCACTTTCTTTGGTGCGGACCGTAAAAATACCGATGATGGAGAGTACAATGCCCACTGCGGCAATCAGCATGGGGGCAATGACTGCCTTGAACTGCATCTCTGTGTTGCCCGTACCGATGAAGGCTGCAGCTCCCAGAGCAGCGGTGGCCAGGATAGAACCACAGTACGATTCGTACAGGTCGGCACCCATTCCGGCTACGTCTCCTACGTTGTCTCCTACGTTATCGGCTATGGTTGCCGGATTTCTCGGGTCGTCTTCCGGGATACCTGCTTCCACCTTTCCTACCAGGTCGGCACCTACGTCAGCCGCTTTGGTATAGATACCTCCTCCCACACGGGCGAAGAGTGCCTGAGTAGATGCTCCCATGCCAAATGTCAGCATGGTGGTAGTGATGATGCACAGTTTGGCAGTCGGATTCATGGCATCGGCCGGTATACAGTAGTCCAGCAGCAAATACCAGAAAGAGATATCCAGCAATCCCAGACCTACCACTACCAGTCCCATGACGGCTCCACTCCGGAAGGCTACCTTAAGTCCTTTGTTGAGCGAGGTGCGTGCCGCGTTCGCCGTGCGTGCCGAAGCATAAGTAGCGGTTTTCATGCCCAGAAAGCCGGATAAACCGGAGAAGAATCCGCCCGTCAGGAAGGCTACCGGTACCCAGGGGTTCTGCAGATTGAATCCGTATGCCATGACCGAAAACAGAATCACCAGTCCGATAAATACCATTGTCACTACCTTATATTGCTGCTTAAGGTACGACATGGCCCCTTTTCGCACATGCGACGCAATTCGTTTCATGGTGTCGGTGCCTTCGCTTTCGCGCATCATTTGCTTGTAGAAGTATCCTGCCAGGATTAGTGCCAGAAGAGAGGCGGCAGGAACCAGCCAGAAGAGATGTGTTTCCATATATTTAAGATTTAGATTAGATGTGTCTGGTCCCGGACATTAAGGACGGGAAAAGCAATCCCTTTCCGAAAAACGGGGTTTTCGGAAAGAGTCATATCCAGTCCTGTCCTGTATCCCACAAATATAGGAAAAATCTTGATTAAAACAAGGTTTACAGTTGGCAACTTCCTGCTGACAGTGAATGGATAAAAATGTTTTAAAGTGTGATATTTATGTAAAAAATCGAATTAAACTATCAAAATGAGTATAAATATTGTTATATTGTGGTTGTATTAGCATGATATTCGTTATATTTGTGATAAATGTAAAATTGAACAGACTATGGTATATGATATGAATATGTTGCAGCAGTTTTATGCGGCCTATGCCGGTAAAACAGGAGCTGTCCGCCGCTGCCTGGGGAGACCGCTCACGCTGGCGGAGAAAATACTCTACAGCCACCTTTATGAGCCTTCTTCCGTGAAAGCATTCCGGAGAGGGGAGGATTATGTCGACTTCCGTCCCGACCGGGTAGCCATGCAGGATGCTACGGCACAGATGGCCCTGCTGCAGTTTATGAATGCCGGAAAGGAAACCTCGGCAGTACCGGTTACGATACATTGTGACCACCTGATTCAGGCTTTCAAGGGAGCGGAGACCGATTTGCCCGTAGCCTGCAAGACAAATAAGGAGGTATATGATTTTCTGAAAAGCGTGGCTTCCCATTACGGACCGGGATTCTGGCAACCGGGAGCGGGTATCATCCATCAGGTGGTATTGGAAAATTACGCTTTCCCGGGAGGTATGATGGTGGGTACGGATTCTCATACTCCGAATGCAGGCGGTCTGGGCATGATTGCCATCGGAGTCGGTGGAGCCGATGCGGTGGATGTCATGACCGGAATGGAATGGGAATTGAAGATGCCCCGCCTGATTGGGGTACATCTAAAAGGAAGACTGAACGGATGGGCTGCTCCGAAGGATGTGATACTGAAACTGGCCGGACTGTTGACCGTAAAAGGGGGAACGAATGCCATCATCGAGTACTTCGGTGAAGGGGCAGCTTCTCTTTCGGCTACGGGAAAGGCTACAATCTGCAATATGGGTGCGGAGGTAGGAGCGACTACGTCATTGTTCCCTTATGACGAGGAAATGGCGGCTTATCTGTGTGCGACCGGCAGGGAGAAAGTGGCTGCATTGGCCTCTGAGGTGGCTGCCGACCTGAAGGCGGATCCGGAGGTGTATGCGCAGCCCGAACAATATTACGACCGGGTGATTGAGATTGACCTCTCGGCTTTGGAACCTTATCTGAACGGTCCTTTCACACCTGATGCGGCCTGCCCATTGTCGGAATTTGCGGCAAAAGTAAAGGCGAACGGGTATCCCCGTCGCATGGAGGTCGGACTCATCGGTTCTTGCACCAACTCGTCTTATCAGGATTTGAGTCGTGCGGCTTCGCTGGTCCGTCAGTTGAAGGATAAGGGACTGAAGATGGCTTCTCCTCTGTTGGTGAATCCGGGGGCGAAACAGGTGTACTGCACTGCCGTCCGTGACGGAATGATAGCCGATTTCAAGGCAGCGGGAGCAACCATAATGGCCAATGCCTGCGGACCGTGCATCGGTCAGTGGAAACGGGAGACGGATGATCCGCTCCGGCCTAACTCCATCGTGACTTCCTTCAACCGGAATTTTGCCAAACGGGCCGACGGAAATCCCAATACGCATGCCTTTGTGGCTTCACCGGAAATAGCGACAGCCCTGGCCATTGCCGGCGACCTGTGTTTCAATCCGATGACCGATACGCTGAGAAACGAGCGGGGTGAGGAGGTCAGACTGGATCCTCCTGTGGGCGACAAGCTTCCTCCGAAGGGATTTACGGTAGGTGATAACGGTTATCTGGCTCCTCCGGCCAGTGGAGAAGAGGTGGAAGTGGTCATCGATCCACAGTCGGAACGTTTGCAGAAACTGGAGCCTTTCGCACCCTGGGACGGTAAGAACCTTATCGATATGCCGCTGCTGATCAAGACGAAGGGCAAGTGCACTACCGACCATATTTCCATGGCTGGACCGTGGCTGCGTTTCCGCGGACATCTGGAAAATATCTCGGAGAACATGCTGATGGGAGCGGTGAATGCCTTCAACGGAGAAACCAACTGTGTGTGGAATGCCCAGGATGGCCGTTATGAGACGGTGTCGGGTACGGCCAAGGCGTATAAGCGGGCCGGTCTGTATTCG